>Ga0326728_10008961_pt1 | contig 24405 bp, 15 predicted proteins | sample MB3enrmetagenome_FD_207602 | JGI IMG/M metagenome (GOLD analysis project Ga0326728, IMG submission 207602) | Lab enriched peat soil microbial communities from McLean, Ithaca, NY, United States - MB31MN | ecosystem: Environmental > Terrestrial > Soil > Wetlands > Peat | place: USA: New York... | reverse complement strand
ACGGACATCAAGTTTGGGGCGCGCCACCTGAAGCGCTCCATTGAGCGCCATCTGGTTTTCCCCATTTCCAACCTGCTGGCCACTGACCAGATTCAGCTTGGCGACCTGATTACGGTGGATTTTGACGCCGGTATGGGAAAGCTGTTCTTCGCAAAAGAGGACCAGGGCGCCTTGGTGCACCATGAGGAAGAGCCGGCGCAGGAAACCGCACTGGCGCCGGTTTCCGTGCGTGCCGTGGGGGCTTCGCGCGCGCTCGCCCGGCGCGCCACCCGCGAGGCATTCCCGTAATGTTGACGTAGGGGCACGCCATGGCGTGCCCCTACGGAATAACGATGAATCGCGGGTGGGGACACCCGCGCTACAACCTCAGGGGACGGGCATAAAGTTGTCCAGCGTTTGCACGGCGTTTTTCTCGACATCGGCGTCCAGTTGAACCGGCACCTTGGCTTTGCGCAGGTCGTTCCCGAAAAGGCTGATGTCGTGGCTCGCGTTCCCCGTGACCTTGAGGAAGGTGCCCGTGCCTTCCGGCGCTTTGGAATCGCGAATCATCGCGTCACTCACGTTTTTCAGCAGGATAGCCGGTACGTCGCGGCCCTCCCAGGCCTGGCGGCCGGTAAAGCCGTCGATTTCCACCCCCTCGCCATCTTCAATCGAGATGGCGCTTTGCCACCTGTCCACCTTCGGCTCATCCCAATGGATTTCAATATCCTTGAGTTTCAAGTTCCTCACCCAATGAAACTGCATGGCATTGGTGGTCCAATCGAAGGGCGCGGAAGGATCCGTGCTGATGAAGAACTTGATGTTCTCCATGGTGAGTCCGTCAATCCAACTGTTGGGATGACCGTCAATGTGGGCGCGGCCTTTGGCGTGGACAATGATGTTCCGGATCATGATGTTCTGGATCGAGCCGGGCGCAGGATCGTCCTTGGAGACAGGCTTGCCGTGGTACTCGGCGGAACTCTTCAGGGTCATGCCCATGAATCCCCCCTGTCCCCAAAACCAATCAAAACGCTTCAAATTCAGCGTAAGGTTGGAGATCACCACATCCCTGACAAAACCGCCATTGGAAGCGGCAAAGGAAAACCCTGAGCTATCATCGTTGATCACGCAATTATCAATGGCGACGTGCTGAACCCCCTTCATATTGCCTTCACTGAATTTGATGGCGTTGGCGGAGGCGGAGAGCCGGCAATTGGTCACGGTAATGTTTTCGCACGTGCGCGCCGGTCCCCAGGCATCACCGGAAATAAAGATGATGCAGTCGTCGCCCGTGGTAATGCTGCTGTTTGAGATGTGCACGTCGCGGCAGCCGTCCATGTCGATGCCATCGGCCCACACCGCGTCGTTGGGCTTGGTGTACACGTAGACGCCGTCGATGGTCATCCGCTCCACCGCATAAAACGCCATTGTCCAGGACTGCGAATCGATAAAAGAGAGACCGGTGATGCGAACGTTGGTGCTCTTCCCCATCCACACCAGGTGAGGATAGACTTTGCGTTCGGGATAGCCTTCGGGGAAGGAGCGCAAGAGGGATTTCCCCAGGGACCGCATCAGGTCCTTCGCCGGGCGCACAAAAACGTCATCCAGATCGTCCTCCCTCCAGATGTAGCCGCCCTGCCCGTTCACGGTGCCCCGCCCCTCCAGGGTGACGTCTTCGACATTCTCCGCAAAAAGCAGAGCGGCTTTATCTGTCCGCGGCTGGCCGTTAAACAGGCTCATGTCCTTGGAGGCGTAAAGAGTCGCGCCGCCCTCAATGTGGAAGCGGACGTGACTGCGCAGGTAGAGCGTCCCGGAGATGTACTCGCCGGGAGGGAGGTAAACCATGCCTCCGCCCGCCTGGCCGCAGGCATCAATGGCCTTTTGAATGGCGGGCGTCGCGTTGTCGGTTTTGACCCCTGTCGCCCCATAGTCCTCGACATTAAAGATGGATATGCCGGCGGCGATAAGGTGGGAATTCGCGGAAAATAGCAGTACGATGAGCACTCCCCAAAAAGCTCTTCCGGAAATAAGTCTATTCATCATTCCTCTCCATGCTTGATATCGTGCGGCGCCCTGAACAAATGCCAACGTGATTGCAGGTCCAAATCGGCGGGCCAGTGAATGAATACCGGCTTCGCACGTTTATTGTCAAGAGATGATTTCACCACGGAGGCATAGAGGTCGCAGCGCGGACCCCCGTTTTTGGGGTCCGCGGCTTTTCTCACGCAAAGACCGGAAAGCTCAAATACGGGGGCCTGTCCGCGTGTTCGGGAAGCGATTCCCGGGAAGAACCAAACAGATCAGCAGTTCAGTTGCTAATATTGCGGTAGAATCGCGTGTTGTTTCCCTGAGTCCGCATTACTAGGAACAACCTGCCGGTCAAGGCGTCTTAGGAAAGAACCGGAGGAACCCATATGCCCCGCTCCAGATGGTTGATGAGTCTCGTAGGGCTGGTTCTCCTCGTCTCGGCAAATGCGGACAAGGTGCAATCCCGCCAGAAGACGGAAACGAGACCCCATATTCATTGTGGGACGGAAGTGGGATCGGTGATTCGTTTCTTCTATAAGATTCGCATCGAAAACCCGAATGATCTCCGCGACTTTCCGTTATTTTTTCAGGCCGTCGCAGATGGCGACAAACGCATCAACACCTTGGGCAGTGAGGTAAGCTGGAGGGTTTATCTTTCCTCCACGGAAATGCAACAGTTAGTTCAACGACTCGACAATCTTGGTTTGACCTGGCAAGATTTCGCAAGCGCCAAGCCACCCATCCGCTTTGAAACGCCTCCCGCCCCACATGAGATGCAAGTTTTCGTCTTTTGCAAGGACGGTTCTGCAAGAGGGGAAGTCCCTAATAAAAAGGTTTGCCAAGCCCTTGAGCCTCTGGATTCAATCTTCCAAAATTACAGGGACGCTGGGGCGTTTCAATCTTACCGTGAAGGATTTGGCTGCCACATTCCGCGCTCCAAGCGTCAAGTTTTCAAAGAGTAATCTGGCGGGGTAGTTATATCCCACGGAGGAACCAACATTGCATAAGAAGCCCGTAGCGCGTCCCCCGTTTTTGGGGTCCGCGGCTCTTCGCCGGCAAAGACGTCAGGTCGCATGTATTGACGCCTGTTTGCGTAAACTCCGTAGGGGCGGTTCGCGAACCGCCCCTACTGCTCCAAGCGGGCCCTGCGGAATAACTGGCGCGATTCGCACGGAAGGCTCGGGAAAAGCCGCGGACCCCAAAATCGGGGGTCCGCGCTACGGTCTCTGCGTCGCATGCTTCCCTTGCTTATAGGCTTTAAGATGTAGGCCCACTTCATTCTTGACGGGAGCCCTGATCTTCTGTATACTAGATGGTGAGGCTCGTCCCGATGGCCAGCCCGAAGGGGCGCAGATGGGTAGCAAGGTTGGAGGGAAATGGCGGCTACAGCGAGCGATCCTTGTATCATTATGAACATAAAAGGTGTTACAAGACAAGTGACGGGATTTCGAAGACCCGCATGGAAACTCAACTCATTAGAAGTAAGCGAGTTACGCTTACAGAATTCAGCGGCGGGATGCGCGACAAAAAAGATGTTAAAAATGAAGGGTGCTCTGGATGACTTACTGAAAACAAAGGGGCAAAAAAAGTGCTCTGGATGAGTTGATGAAAACAAAGAGGTTAACTTATTTGCCGGATGAGTTATTGAAAAGAAAGGAAGTTATCACGAAATCGTACCGCACATTCCGGTTCATCGTGCCTGCCCTCCTCACGCTTTCACTCGCCATGGCGAAGGAGCCCAGTTCAGCCCCGCAGTACCAATCCCCCTTCCTGCGGGTTGAACTCGAACCCGACCAGCCGGCCTTCGCGGCGATGGCCGTGGATTCGCTGGGGAAGAGCAAACTCAGCTTGATTCCGCTTCGCCACCCCGGCGCACCAAACACACCATACGAGTTGCGGCAGGAGGGGTTCAAATTCGAATACCGCAAGGCGGGAGCGCCGGCAAGCGCCCCGGCGGCGTGGACTTTCGAGTTTTCGGCAAAGCAGATTCACCTGCACTCATCCTTCACTCCGATGTATCCACCGCCGCCGCTGGTGCTGAATTTCAATTCCTTTGACAACCACCCTACGCTCCTCGGCCTGATGAATGATGATGGCAGCGTGCGCCTGCCGGCGCTGCTTCACCTGCCCGACCACGGCACCTTCCGCATTACGTCCAGTCAAGCCAACGGGCTGGCGCTTGGATACGACGCCCAACGCTTCTTTGCCTGGGACCATAACTTGAATTACCAGGAAGGGGACCAGGCCTACGTGAAGGTGACGATTCCGCCCGCCACCGCTTCCCTGCCCCAGGTGGACTACACTTTCGAGGTTGTCGCGATTTATCCCCACGTGGCAGGAATCGAGCAAGACCCGCGATTTGACGGCTTTCGCCGCAACTGGCTCAATATTTTTCAACTAAGTCCCCGCCGGCACATGCTGGCCAATCACGCCTCGAGTGACGCCTGCGCGTTCACGGTTTTCCTTTACTCCTCCATGGCCGAGCATACTCCCACGCTCGCCCCCGGTCTGACCGCGAATGCCCTGATTCGCGAGACCCTGGACCACTATTTGAGCGGCGCGCATTCCTACGGCATTGCCTACCACAACGATCCGGAAAATCCCGCCAATTCTCTCGACACTTATCCCTCGCTGCTGATCGCCGCCTCGGATTACCTACGCGCCAGCGGGGATGACGCGTGGCTGAAGAAGAACTATGCGGGGATCAAAGACTGGGCCACAAAGATGCTCGCCTCCGATCCCAAGGGCGAGGGTTTGCTTGCGGATGTGTCAAACGGCAACGCCGGAATTTATGATTACCGGCCATACCCCAAGCACACCTCGAACTGGTGGGACAATATTGGTTTTGGCCACTACGATGCGTATGCCAACGCCATGGCCTACCACGCCCTTCTGGGTGTGGCGGAGATCTCCCGGCGCGCCGGCATGCCGAAAGATGCCCAACTCTTTACGGCACGCGCCGTAAAACTGCGCTCGGTCTATTGCGATACGTTTTACGATCCGGCAACGGGAGTCCTGGCCGGCTGGAAGAGTGAGGACGGCAAGCTGCACGACTACTACTTCACGTTCGTAAACGGCATGGCCATTACCTATGGCTTGGTTCCCAGGGATCGGGCCAATCAAATCATGGACCGCATGCTCGCCCAGCTGAAGAATGTAGGCTACACGCGGTTTGAGTACGGCCTGCCCGGCAACCTGATTCCCATTCGCCAGGAAGACTACATGGTGCATAACCCGCGCTGGGGCGCGCCCCTCAAAAAGGACGGGGCCGACGGTTACCAGATTTACGGCAACGGCGGCGCCACAGGATGCTACGTCTACTACACCCTTCAGGCCCTGTACCAATTGGGGCGGCGTCGGGAGGCCGACGCGATTCTGTTCCCCTTGCTGCGCGCCTATGAGGATGGCGGATTTCAGGGACATGGCCCCAATGGCATGACCTACGACTGGAAAGCGTGGGACGGAACCCCGCACGGCTACGAGGGCCTGCTGGTGGACGATTACCAGGCGCTGCTGGCCGTGCTGTCACGCTGAAGCAAGGGAAGGCGGAGAGGGTTTTTGGTATTTGGCGATGGCCCAGATAAGAAAGCCCATCTTCAGTGCGCAGTCAATGTTCACCACGACCGCCAAGTAGATCTTCTGTCCAACGGAAGAGGTCACGAACGGGCCAACCAGGGAAGAGAGAGGAAGCCCTGAGGGCGTGAAGAAGGCCCGCCACATGCCCAGGATACCGATTACTTGGAGAGTCAAGTGCTGCGTCATAACCAGCCGCGTCAGGGCGACCCAGTAGATATTGTTGGCAACTGTCCCCAGCACGGCGAACACGAGCGACACCCACAGCAGGGGGCTATACCTTTTTCGCGCCAGGAAACCGCAATAAATAACCGTGAAGGCTGCTCCCACTGCAAACTCCAGCAGAAATGACGGCCATTGCGCCGCCCCGAAACGATAGGAGTACTTGATAACCGTCACCAAACCTTCCACGATCATCAAGGCTTGGGATACGCCGAGAATCCAAAAACCAGCTTTGAAAAAACCCCGGCGAGATTGACGGGGCGGAGGGGGGGCAGGCTGACCGCGGGGTGAAGAGTCTTCTTTCCCGGGTTCGCGGAGAGCCGCGGGCGCGCTTACAGGTCGTGGCGTCTCTCTGGGGGCGGGCCGAATGGGAATAGGCGCGGGCACGTTCGCGGGGCGCGGTGTTGACGGCGCGGGCTCCTCGCGGACAATGTACTCGATCCCGGCTTTTCCTTTATCAGGGGACGCGCCTTCCGCCCTTTCCGGGGCCTGACTTTCCCGCCTGGCTTCTTCACGCGCCAAGTATTCTGCCCTCACCGTTGGCCTCTCCTCACGGCCCGCTGGGGTTATTTCCTGCACCTCCTGTTCCGGCGGTGGTTGCGTCCAATCCATGGGTTCAACCACCCGCGTTGTAGGAAGCGGGTCGGTTTGGGTGCAGAGTGACACGGCGCGGGCAAAATCATCTGCAAACTTCAGGGCTGTTGCGAATCGCTCTCCGCGGTCCTTGGCCAAGGCCTTCATCACGACCGCCTCCACGAGGGGGGGAACGGGCAGTCCAGGAGGGATGGGGCGCAGCGGCGGTGGGGGTTCCAACATGTGCTTCCGCAAGTATCCCAGAGGGGTGTCCGAGTGGAACGGCACGCTGCCCGTGAGCATCTCGTACACCACGATGCCCAGGGAATAGACGTCGGAGCGCAAATCCAATTGGTCGCTGCGCATTCCCGAGGCTTGCTCAGCCGACATGTAAGCGGGAGTGCCCAGCACCATTCCGGTAAGGGTGTGGGTGGCCGACTCGCGCAGCTTGGCAATCCCGAAATCAACGACTTTGACGAGCAGTTCGCCTCCGTCGCCCTGGGTCAGAAAAATGTTGTCGGGCTTCAGGTCACGATGAATAATCCCCACCTTGTGCGCAGCATTCAAACCCTGGGCGGTCTGCCGGAGGATTTCCGCGCATTCCTCGACAGGCAGAGCGCCGCGCCTTTTGAGGGCATCACGCAAGGTTTCGCCGTCCAGGAACTCCATGGCAATGTAAGGGGTGCCGTCGTCAGCCTGTCCGGATTCGTAAATCGTCACCACGTTGGCGTGGTGAATGCGTCCCGTGGAACCCGCTTCGTTCTGAAACCGCAACAGGAACTCCGGGTCGTCCAGGAGCTTTCGGTTCAAAACCTTGAGGGCCACGGGGCGGTTGCCCACCCCGATCTGCTCGGCGAGATAAACCGTTCCCATTCCCCCCGCGCCCAGGCGCCTCACGATGCGAAAACGGCGCGCCAACCCCGCGGCAAGCTGAACCTCAGCGCCGGTCACTTGCGCGGTGAGGCGGGCGCCATCCTGAGAACAGAATTCCATGTCGTCGGCGTACGTTCGTCGGCACTCAGGGCAGATTTTCATGAGGCTCCGCTCGATGCAAGGGTGGAGCGGATTCTATCAAAAATGTCCGAACAAAGGAACATCAGATGCACCCACCAGAGTGACTGATTTCAGATTCCGCGAAGTTCTTCTTCGTTGAGCCCGAAGTAGTGTCCGACCTCGTGCAGCAGGGTGTTGCGGATTTGGCGGCGCACCTCCGCCTCGCTTCTGGAAATCGCTTCGATGTTTTTCTGGTACAGGAAAATGTGGTCAGGGGGGCTGGAATAGAAAACGCTTTTTTCCGTGCGGGGGATGCCGTGAAAGAGGCCCAGCAATAATCCCCGCTCCTCCATTCCCGCCGGCGGCGAATCTTCCACAATGATGGCGACATTAGTGAGCCGCTCGCGGAATGGCTCGGGCAGGTCGGCAAGGGCCTGCTCCACCAGCGCCTCAAATTTGTCGCGGTCCATATCGTAAGGGATTGTAACCCCGAAGCTCCCTGCCCCCAAGGTCTGCGACCAGGGAGCGCACATGGCCTCTTCACCCATTGGAAGATTGTTCAAGGGAAGTACCCCAGGCTTACGCTACGCGCAAACGGTTCTTCCAGCGGTTATGAACAAACCAGACTACGCCAAGCACGATCACCACGCCCAGAACGGCGTCGAAGCGATGGAAGTATGCGCGCAGGACCGTCCATCGCTGGCCCAACTTCATTCCCGCATAAGCAAGCGCCAGGCACCACGGCAAAGACCCCAGAAAAGTGTAGACGTGGAAGCGAACCTGGTTCATGCGGGATACGCCGGCGGGAAAGGCGATGAAAGTGCGGATGACGGGCAGGAGGCGCGCAATGAAGACGGCCCAATCGCCGTAGCGCCCAAAGAACCGGTCCGCCATCTCCAAGTCGTGGTGGGTCACCAGCACCCAGCGGCCGTACTTTTCCACCAGGGGCCTGCCCCCGATCGATCCAATGTAATAGGCCACGAGTGATCCGAGGTTGCATCCCACGGCCCCTGCCAGTCCCACCCACAGCAGCCGGAATCGGTGGGTAAAAACCAGGTAACCGGAGAAAGGCATGATGACTTCCGACGGCAGGGGAATGCAGGCGGATTCGATCGCCATCAGCAAAACAATCCCCAGATAGCCTGCCTGGGAAATGACCGCAATGATAAACGCGGCAAGGTATTCAAGAAGGGTTGAGATCATAAGGAGTGTTTTTCTGAAGACTAGAATTCCTCAGCGTCCTGGGTGAAAATGAAACCCGGAAGCACCACACCGTCAGCGGCCTTTTCCACTTTCACGCGACGGAGATCGTCATCGCCTCCCCCCACTCTCCGCAGCACGGCGAAGGTGGCAAAAACCTCCGTGTAAACTTTGGTCACCAGCCAATTATCACCCGTCGCTTGCATCTGCCAGACTTGGCCTAACAGAATCGAGGAAACGGGCACAGGCTAAAACTCCTTTTTGGGGAGACAGGGTCCTGTCACGGGAATCTGAGTACAAGCCTCGGTCGAAGGCCAGTTCAGTTAATCTAGCTTTCCTCGAATGCGGAGTCAAGCGCGCAATGCATCTTCAGACCCTCTGCAATGGCGTTTGTAAAGTCAATTTAACGCCGCCGCCGGTAACGGGGGCAACCTCCATGCCGTCTATACACTCCAACAAACAGGTGGTTGGGAAGTGACCCCCGCGGATGGCGAAGGGGGGAAAGAAATAGCGGTTGCACCCGGCCACAATGGTATAATTCCCCACAAGGAGTCAAGCCATGAGGAAGCCGCGTATCATCGCGCTATTGCTTTTCGCCATTGTGTGCGTGTCGTCGCTTCCCGGTCGCGGTGACGACAAGAAGGACGACGTCGACGAGATTGGCGATCGCAAGGTTGCACACTGGAGCATCATCTCCCAGGAAAAAGAGATCGCCATTGGCAAGCAGTACGCCGATCAGATTGACAAACAGGCCAAGATACTCAAGGATCCAGTAATCAATGAATACGTAAACCGCGTGGCGCAAAACCTGGCGCGCAACTCGGACCTTACCATCCCCCTCACCATCAAGATCATTGACGACCCCGCCATCAACGCTTTCACCTTGCCGGGCGCGTTCATGTACATCAACACCGGGACCCTAATGGCGGCCGATGAGGAAGACCAGGTGGCCGGCGTCATTGCCCACGAGATCGGCCACGCGGCGGCCCGCCACTGGGCCAGCACGATGACCAAGGCCACCCTGATGCAATTTGCCATGATCCCCATGATGTTCATCCCCATGTCCGCGGCGGTCTACATGGGCGTTATGGAAGCTTACATGAACGGCGTGCCCATGATGTTCCTGAAGTTCAGCCGCGCGGAGGAGAAGCAGGCCGACTTCCTGGGTTTGCAGTACATGTACAAGGCGGGTTACGACCCCAATGCCTTCGTCGGCTTCTTCGGTAAGGTCATGGATGAAGAGCGGCGCAGCCCCGGCAGCATGGCCAAGGTTTTTGCCGACCACCCTCCCACCGGCGATCGCATCATCGCTTCCGAAGAAGAGATTCAGAAGATTCTCCCCAAGCGCCCCGAGTACCTGGTGTCAACCTCGGAGTTTGACGACGTCAAAGCCCGCTTGCAAAGCGTCATTACCCAGCACAAGCGGATGAAGAAGGATGACTCCGGGCCGACCCTGCGCAAGAAGGAAACGCCCGAGACCTCAACCACGCAATCCGGGCAATCCGGCCAGCAGACCACGAACGATGACGACCAGCCGCCCGTGCTGAAACGGCGCGACTAAACGCGTCAAGATAACGTCAGGACAAAAGGCGTCTGGAAACCCGGGCGCCTTTTGCTTTTGGCGCGTGTATTGAGTGGAATGCACGAAACAACCACGGATGCTTGCCGCGCAAGAATCCGCTCTCTTGCTGATAAGATTTTGGAATCAGGAATGGCTGGGGGAATTGAACACCACGCCGAGTTTGCGCAGTTCGTCGTTGTAATACTTCCGGTGAAGGATTTCCCATTCGCCGGTGCCTTCCGGGATGGTTCGCTTTTGCGAGGCGATCCGGGCTTTGACCGCTTCGTCCAACTTCTCTTCTTCCTGCATCAACTCCGTCAGGATCTTGACGATTTCCTGACGGATGGTGTTGGGCTCTTCAAAGATTTCCACTTCGTCCAGGGCTTCGATCGCGCCCATGATCCGGTGCGATACCTGGAGGATTTTTTCACGGCTTAATCTCATCGGCTCAACCCACCACCCGTTCAAAGGATGATCTTGCGTTCCCGCACCAACTGTTTCTTGATGACTTTGAAAGCCTCTTCAAAGGTGGCGCCCAATTCCTTCATCTGGTCGCCATGTTCTTCCAGGATCTTCCGCACGTCCTCATTAATACGGTCCTCGATGCTGAACTCATCGACCATAACCTCGTACATTACTTCGGTAACGTATTCGGGCTGGTCGTATTGGATGAGCCCGGCCTTGACGAGGCGTTTGAGGACTTGTTTGGCCATGTAGGCCACGTACTCTCGGGGAAACTGCATAGTCGGGTCTGTGTCTTCCTTGACGATCTTAGAAACCTAGTGTATATTCCAGAGGTTGGACCTGTCAAGGTTCGAGTGCGGGGGGGGCAAAAGCACAGAGCCTCCGCTTGAATGGAAACCGGGCGGTTAGCTCAGTTGGTTAGAGCGTCTGCCTTACAAGCAGAAGGTCACCCGTTCGAGCCGGGTACTGCCCACCAGCTCATTGAGTCATTGGATCTTCTGGCCATTGATTCATTGAAAGGCGAATCCACCTGATCCGGGTGTCGCGAACCCGGAAGACAGTTCCATGTTCTTAAATGAGTCAATGAATCAATGGCTCAATGAATCAATTTTTCCGGGGACGTAGTTCAGCTGGTTAGAACGCATGCCTGTCACGCATGAGGCCGCGGGTTCGAGTCCCGTCGTCCCCGCCATTATCTGATTGATATTCCTCGATTTATAATTGAAAAACTTGCTTTTCTAATAGCGGGCGACCTCAATTCACAGGCGGGCATGAGGCGCCTAAGCACTATGACGCGCTGCGCATCCCGCCCGACTTTTTCTACGAGGCCACGGAGCGCCTGCGAACCACTGGGTGAAGGCCGCCCATGAGACAATGCAGTGCGCAGCCGAAATGCCTTGGAACCGGGTCGGAGGCTGGGAACCTTAATGGCAGAATCTACCGCAATTGCTGAACCGAACGGCGGAACACCGCATCTGAGCCGAGTCCTGGGTCTTTGGGACGTGGTCTTTTTCGGCATGGTCTTAATCTCTCCCATGGCTGCCGTGCCGCTGCTGGGAGTGGCGCAAAAGCTCTCGCACGGTTTTGCGACCACGTGCATCCTGCTCTCCATGGGGGCGATGGCGATCACCGCGGTGAGCTATGGCCGAATGGCCGCGGTCTATCCTTCCTCGGGGTCGGCTTACACCTACATCAGCCGAGGGCTAAACCCACACCTGGGTTTTCTGGTGGGCTGGGCAATGCTTCTCGATTACCTTGACCAGCCCATCCTCAACAGCATTTACGGCGCTCTTACCATTCAGCGGTTGCTTCCCCACGTACCGTACATTGTCCTGGCGGCCCTTTTCGTGGCGGTCATGACTTACCTCAATTTGCGCAGCATTCGCGCCACGGCGCGCGCCAATGAAATCCTGCTGGCCATCATGACCGCGGTGATCGGGGTGTTCATCATCCTGGCAATTCGATATCTTTTCAAGACCGAAGGGATTGGGGGCTTCTTCTCGACGCAGCCGTTCTACGATGCGCGCACGTTTCAATGGCAGGCGATCGCGACGGGGACGTCCCTCGCCGCCTTGACCTATATTGGCTTCGACGGAGTAACGCTGCTGGCGGAGGAGGTGAAGAACCCCAAGCGCAACATCCTCCTGGCGGGGGTGATGGTTTGTCTTTTCACCGGCGTCTTCAGTGGCCTGCAGATTTACCTGGCGCAACTCGTGTGGCCCGATTACCGCACGTTTCCGCACGAGGAAACCGCCTTTATGGATGTCGCCCGGGTCGTTGGCCACACGGGGCTGTTTAACGCCTTGGCCGTGAATCTGGTGATCATGAGTCTGGCCTGCGGACTCACTGGACAACTGGGGGCCGCGCGGCTGCTTTTCGGAATGGGGCGCGATAACGTTTTGCCGCGCAAACCTTTCGCCTACTTGGGGCGCACCAAAGTGCCTACGGCCAACGTCCTGATTATTGGCGTACTGGCCTTCCTGTTTACCCAGATCTTCAGTTACGAACTCGCCGCCGAAATGCTGAACTTCGGCGCGTTCCTGGCCTTTATGGGGGTGAACTTCGCCTGTTTCGCCCAATTCTACTGGCGCCCGCAAGCGGGGTATAAGCGGCACATAGTGAAGGATGCAGTAATACCCCTGGGGGGATTCGTATTCTGCCTCTGGATCTGGTGCAACTTATCTGGACCGTCATTGATCCGGGGAGCCATTTGGCTGGGCGCCGGTGTGGCCTACGCTGCCATCAAGACCCGCGGATTTCGTGGGCGCCCGCTCACCATGGACTTCCGCGAGACCTAGAGAAAGCCCGCCCCCCGCCGGTGGCATCGTGTGGTATCTCCCATTCTTCTTCTATAGCTAGGAGGCAGCACCTGGAGGGCCAATCCTCAGGGGCGATCGGCCCGGGCCAGCGCCTGCTCGCAGCGGCGGAAATAGGCGGGATTCTCGCGGCGCACACGCTCCTCCAGGCGCCTTCCCACACCCGGATGGGATTTGGCCCCGCCAATCAAATGCGTGAATCCCATGCGCGCGGCATGATTGGGATCAAAAGCCTGCCCCCCGGTCGGGAAGAGGTGGCTGATGCGCACCCCTTGGTAGGGCGAAGTGGCTTGGAGGCTGTGGAACTCCGCGCAGGCGGAAAGGAAAAATTGCTCCAGAACCACGCTGTAACCACGCTTGTCTTGCAGGCGTGACCAGGCCGCGGCGTTTTCCGGCCGCATCACAAGATCGACGGCAGTCCGGGCGTAGTAACGCAGGAAGTCCGTGTGCGATCCGCCCAGAACTCCACAGTTCTCGGCGGGGAAATGGCTGCGATTTGACCGCGCCCATTCCCATTCCATCGGGAGCTTGATGGATTCCTGAGCGAACGCCCACTCGATGTCCTGCGGGCGATAATGGGGATCGTGATGGTTGAATCCCTCCGGGTTCTGCGTAAAGATGGGGGCATCGAGGAGGTGGCGGGGAAAACGCTTCCACAGGAAGACGTCCGAATCCAGGTGCACGAAGGGCCGGTCTTGCAGGCTGTAGGCCACCAACTTCCCCAGGGCCCACCAGCCGGGATCAACCCCCTCCAGCCGATCCAGTTCCGTCGAGACTTCCGTAAATTTCAACCCAAGCTGGTCCACCAGCAGCTTCTTCCCGGGCCGGTCCGTAATCAGGGCGGTCTCCGGATAATGCCGGCGGGCGGTTTCGAGGGAGAGCCCCCACGCGAGCAAATGGTGCAAAGGCCTGCACCAGATGTGGCCGTAATAGGCGTGAAATGGCCGGCTCCAAAAAGACCAGACGGCGCGCATCGTTCAGTTCCCCTCCCGGCCTCGCGAAGTGGCGACGATTGAAGTCGCCCACGCAACTATACAGAACGACATAAGTTCCTGCGCATTGCCCTGAAACGGCGCTCTCTGCGCGCCGGGATTGTAGCGTCGATCTCCGATCGACGACGGCGGTCGGAGACCGCCGCTACAGCCGAATGCGCAAGGATCACCCCCGCTTTCTACGGAAAGGCGGGCGCTGGCACCTGGCCGGCCGTCACCGTGAAGGAAGCCGTCTGGGCGCCCACCAGCCCGACCGCTGAAGTCAGCGACGCGGTGATTTGAAAAGTGAGCGTGGTTCCAGCCCCGGGATTGCCCACGATGGAAATGGGGAAAATGGGGCCCACTTCATTCTCTTTAACCGTCACGGTGGAAGGGATGCTGGCCACTGAGCCGACCCCGCTCGGGCCGGAGAGGGCAAGGGTGATCGTAGTGTCCGCGATCACCGGGTAGCTCACCTTAACCCCTGCTTTGGGAATGACGGTTTGGGTCTGTCCACCCACCGAAGCCTGCACACCGGTCACATTGTTGTTGGCGTCCACCACCACCGTCAACGCGGGATACTCCACTTTGAGCTCGATCAGCAGGAGCGTGGGAGCAACGTAAAACCATCCCTCGAAATCGCTGGCCTTCTCGTTGTTACCCGAAGGCAGTTGCAGGTCGATGCGCGGCGTCTTGCCGTCCGCACGCAAGGCGGCCTGGCCGAAACTCTGGCCATCCAAAAAGAGCTGGCCCACGCCACTTCCTGCAAATACGGCGCGGCCCAGCAGCCTGACCCGCGCCCGCGCAAACCAGCGGTAGGGCGCGCCAAAGGAGAGCAGATCATCCAGAAACACCATGGTGAGCCGCTGCGCCAGGTTGGCATTGGCGAAGGGCAGTTGCCAGAAGAGTGTGCCGCTGGTGATCGTAATCTCCGCGTCCACAATCGTGATTCCGCGCAGAATCGTGGAGGGCAATCCTCCGGCCGCGGCTTTGAAATTGGCGAGTCCCGTCGCGTCGTTGGTACTGGCGGGCGGAGCCGGCGGCTCAAGCGTGACCACGAAGTTTGCCCCATTGATGGGGCCTGTCGGCGCCTGGTCAAGCGTGACGGTGATGCCGTTCGCCACCAACTGGTCGAAGGTGGTCACGTCGTCGTTTGACCAACTGATATTCGACACATGCAGGGCCGTGGCGGAGGCGGGCGGCGTCAATTCGGTGAGCGGATAAAATGACTTCCGGCAATCCTGCACGTGGGCCTCGCGCCGCTTGAAATCCCATTGCACGCAGGCCAGGGGGGCATAAAAGATTTCGATGCGGTGCGCGGGCTGGAAATCGTTGCCGTCGCTATTGCAAGGCGGCCATTCGATGCTGCCCGTGGCGGTGCGCGCCGGAATGAGCCAATAATCACCTGATACATATTCTCCGCGGCTGAATTGCACCTGGATTCCGTTCTCCAAATCGAGCCACGAACCTTCCGACAGGCTGATGCCGTTCGATGTGGCCGACGACCCGAACTGATCCCAGCGCCGCAGGCGGGCATTCCTGGTCGGATCCACCGACGCGACCGGTTTCGATAAGGTGATGCAGAGGGTCTCCGGAGTCACGTTCGTGATCTGGTAAAGATCACCGGGCTGATTGGGAGGCTGGCCGAAAAGGTTGGTGTCGTCCGAAATTTCCACCCACTGTCCGACGGCGAATCCCAGGTTGGCCTCGGGGCCGAGACTATCCACATAAACCTGGCTGCCGGAGACGCCTGTGATCGCCACGACCACCGAAGCGTTTTCCCGCGACCATTTAAAGGTTGCCGCTGCCGCCGCGCCGCTGTGGTGGATTTCCACCCGGTAGAGCTGGTTTTCCAGTCCTCGATAGCCGGCCGCAGGGGTGGGTTCACAGGTGCAATTGCCCGAACCGCCGCTGGTTTGCGCACTCATTGTGCCGGGGTCGCGCACCGGCAGGAGGCCGGTTACCATGGAATCGCAGCAGGTACCGCCGATCAATACATCGATGGGATTAATTTCAAGTCCCGCATCATTGACCGAGAGCGTGGCAAGCGAGCTATTGGCCGTTGCTTGCTGCGTGGGCGTAGTCACGAACTCGGATGAGTTGCTCAACTGCAGCGACGCAGGAGCAGATGGGACATTGGTGACAGGCTTGTTAACCGCGGGCTCGACCGCGTGGGCCACCACCCGCCAAACCGTTTGCAGGCGGGCCGTGGTGTCCGCCAGTCCCAGGGCGGGCTCACGCAGGCAGGGATCATCCAGCACGGTTACCAATCGCCGCCACACCTGGAGGTAAAACTGCACAACGCTGATCTTGCCTTCGCGCAGGCCGGCGAGGAGTTCCGGCCCGTTCGTGGTGGGATGGATCAGGTAGGGCTGGTCCGCATAGTGCAGGACCTGCTCGTTCTCGCAGAGAATCCCTTCTACGTAATAGCGCCCCGCGCCGATCTCAATAGTGTCACCCACCACGGTAATTTTGAAGCCCTCGTCGTGGATAGGCCCGCCCACCGGTCCGACCACGTCAACGGTCTCCGTGGTGCGAAGATAGTCGTTAATCGCGCACTGTTCGTTCGCGTCGGCGTCCAGGGAGACACGCCCCTGCTGTTCGAGCACGGAGGTGTAATTCTTGTTGGGGCTAAACCGCAGTCTGCTAAAGTCGCCTTTCATGATGAACCTCTCCTGTTTTGAACCTTGCGGGCCGACCCGCCTTGAGTGCGGTAGCAGCAGCTACCGCGTTTCCTCCACGCCACCCCGATCAACTATGTGAACCGCAATCCCGAAAAGGCGGTAGCTGCTGCTACCGCACTCCAAGGCGCCTGCGGCGCATCGCTCCAGCGTTAGATCAGCGCCGCGCCCACACCTACAAATCTAATGTCGTCCTCTTCCAGGCAGCCGCAAGGATTCCAGAGTTGGTCCTGGCGCCCATATCCGGAACCGTAGGCCACATGCTCCGGCAGGATGACCACCGGCCGCGACGGTTCCAGGAAGACGCCCGTTTCCAGGCCGAAGGGCACATACTCCTGGGCCCGCAACTGGACGTTGCGCAGCGCCTCGGTTTCCTGCAACGCGTTGTACACGCCGATTTGCGAACTATTATCCGCTCCGGTCCAGATGCCCATCGGGGTGTCGCCACTCAGCAATCCATAAGACGGATGGCCATAGCGCAGAATGACGAACCGGGGCAGGAACGCATCCTCCCCGCTCGAGTCGCCCGGCAGGCAGTGGAATTGCTGAGGAGTAATGGCGCGGGCCGGAAGGAAGCAGAAGCGCACGCATCCAGCCTGCTGCCGGCTGCACCACAAGGCCGCCTCCCAGGAATCGAGCGGGGCGAGCCGGGCCAGAAAGATCGTATTCGAGGCCAACTCCATCATGCGGACGCGAACCTTGCCGATGACCGTGCTGTCCTCAACATGCAGTTCCGCGCCTTCCGATGTCAAATCCGCGCCGGCGTAGGCAACGCCGCAGGGCGAGCCGCTGTCCACGATGCTCGAACAGATGCGCGTCGAGCCTCCCACCGCCGCCCCGATCGGTCCGGTAATGGAGCGCGTAAGGGTCAGGGTGGCCTCGGCTGCGGAAACCGTCACGCTCGGCGCCCCGGGCTGGTTGGGCTTCCCACAGCGCTCCAGGGCGATTCCGGGCACGAGCGTGCAATCCATCAGTTGCACCGTGGCCGCGCCGCCCAAAATCTGGAGTGATCCCGAAACCCACACGCCGCTGATGGAAAGCTGCCCGGCGGGGGGAACGGTCCCATCCGCGGCCACGGCCAGCGGTGGGGCTTGAACTTCAATATTGCCCCGCAGGATGACGCATGAATCATCATAGCTAAAGTCGTTTACAGCCGCGGAATTCACCTGGGCGGAGAGAATCCACAGTTGGCTCCCCGAGGGAAGGGTGATGGCGGCGGCGCCCGTCAAATTCACGTCAAGCGTTTCATAGCCCGGCAGAATGATAAGTCCCGTGGAGCCCGGGGCGAGTCCGTTCCAGGCCTCGATGGCTGATTCCAGAGTGGGGAACGCGGGGGATCCAACCGGCGCGGTCAGGGTGAACTGGCTGGGATCAAGCGTGGGAAGATTCGGGGTGCGGTCATACGGCCCGCCGCCGATTTCAGCCGGAAAGCCGTAGCAGTAACTCACCTGCAATTGCTTGGGGACCGGATAATCCGCGGCGAGTTGAATCCTTCCCAGAACCGGGTCGATCGAGACCATTCCCGCGGGAGTGCAACCCCATGACTCGCCGTGGCAATCGGAAAGGTCGCGGCAGCAGATCTTGGAGGCGTCAATCAAGGCGTTATCCGCGTAGAGCGCCATGCTGTTATTGGCCCCATAAAATGCTCCGAGATTTCTGTAAAATTCGCGCCGCAAAATGGGCTGGGGCACATCGAGGCGCGTGGTCAGGCGGCTGAACGACGTGCGGGGCGCAAGGGCATTGAACAGCGGCATGTCCTGCCCCAGGGGGCTGAACATGTACCGATGGACATCGATGGGAAACGCCGGGGCCTGATTCACTTGAAACGACTTCCATCGCCACAGGTAGACGCCCACATCGGGAATATTGAATCGCCCCCCTCCGTGCAGGTTGATATCCAGGGGAGTGGGGTCATGGTCAGACGCCATGCGGACGCGGGGAGCGATGCGCCGCACGTCAATGGTGCGGTTCAGCGTGTCGAAGGCGGAGTCAAGGCGCTCCAGTTCCCCGCCCCGGCGCAAATCCACCGTCGAAGCGTGGTGGGGACGGACGTGCCGCATGCTTTCCGTGGTGATGAGCCTTTTGAAGAACTCCACGGCGGCGGCGGGCAGGCCCGATACATCCATCGCCACCTGTTCCAGGCAGAGAAGCGTGCCCTTCCGCCGCCGGTACCCGATGGTGTTGGCAACTTCCGCGCGCCGCCCGCTCACCGCTCCGTTGATTTCATAAATCGTGTTGGAGCCCACCAGGTCGCCAATGTAGGGGATGACCCAAGGCGCGCACGTTTCAATGAACTGGTCGTCGTAAAGCTGCTGGATATTCTCTTCCAGAATGTCGCTCTGCGTCGCGATGACGGAAAGTAAAGCCTGGAGCGGATAGCCATTTTCCGCATCACGCGTGCGGTAAATGGCGGGCAACAGGGCGTAAAGTTGTGTGGCGTCCAGACTCATGAAATACCTCGAAAGTTGCTGTAGCGGCGGTCTCTGACCGCCGGAATCATCTCAACCCACAAACGGCGGTCCGAGACCCGCTCTACACAATTGGTCCTCACCACTGCACCAGATTCCCCTGCGATGCAGGATCGAGCAGCAGCATTTCCGCGCCTTGCGGCGTTCCCTCCTGGCCGGCGGCCGGCGAGGCGGCGAGCAGAACGGGGGGCAATGGCGCGCCCGCGGCCGGCGGCTGGCCCTGGCGGTTGAAGGCCGTCAACTCCACCGCGATGACTCCAGGTGTTTGCTGCATCACGGCGATCACGGCGCTCTGCGCCACGCCCTGGCCCAACTGGCCCTCGTCGAAACTGAAGGTCGTAGAAAGCGACTGCCAGACTTGCGCCAGGACCTGCGTTGGATCGTAATCATTTGTGTCGATCCGCAGGTTGGCGCCGACTTCGAAGAGAACCGGGGTATACGACTCGATTTGCAGCGGAACATAGGGATTCCCGGCGTTCCACAACGATGCCTTGAGGTGAGTAATGGTGGGGTCGTCGGACTGGAAGACCGTGCCCTCGGCGCCGGCGACCGTGAGGAAGACCCCGCGCATGCGGCCGGACCAGGTCCAGGTGGCAAGCGCCTTGGCAATCCCGGCAAAAGCCAGGGCATAGTTCTGATAGTCCTCGAGCGACACCACGCGATCCAGGGTCAGAACGTGCAAAGGCGCGCTGGTGCGGGCGTCGGCGGCGGTGTCGGGGTCGGCGCCGCCCGTACCCGGGTCGGGGTTGATTACCGCCTTGAGTCCCTGCGGGCGATCCAGCGCCTGGGAGAGTTGGCCGGTCAAGACATTTCCCGCCGACCCGAGCCCCTTGCGGTACACGGCCCGGATGTTCATCTGCCCTGTGGGGGTGCGCGCGCCGTTTGTGCCGTCGCCAAACTGCACGGTGGTGTTTTGACTCGCGTCGGTTTGGGTAATGAACACGCGGTCGTTGGGACCTGAATCGAGAAAGTTGTCCACCTCGTGCCATTGCAGGTTGTTCACCCAGACCTGGAGGGTCGAAACCGCGCCATTGTTGAGCGGCGAACTCACGTAGGTCAGGGGCGATTGCTTCAGGGTAAATTGCAGCGCCGGGTTGGTGGAGTCTCCGCTGCCCAGGATTTCATACATCGTCTCGCCCTGGGTGGCCGCCACCGCATTGGCATTCACGGTAACGGTGGTGGCGTCATAAATGCGCGTCAGAGGCGATTCCAAGCCCAGAATATTGACGTCCCCCTGCACGTCGGTGGTGCTTACCACTACGCCCTCGCCGGTAACCGGATCACTCGAATTCGCTGGAAGGAGCTGCACGTAACCCGGCGGCACGGAAAGGGTGCCGGAAACATTTTTGGTGGTCAGAACCGTCCAGAGCAGATTGCCGGTGGTAGTGTCCGTAACGGGAGGATAGGCGTCCACCAGGAAAATCTGGTTATCGGTAACGGTGAGCGGGGCGGATGACGAGCCAGGTGTGAAGGTGGCCCCCGCTGACGGCAAAACCTGAAGGCGCGCGCGCATGCCCGATAGACCCAGCGGTTGACCCGCGGCGATATCCAGCCCTCCCACCACGGATAGGGTTGATCCCTCCACCGGCACGATCATGCCGGGCGCAAGCGGATAGGTGGTGGTGGCTGTCCATTGGGTGATGGGCAGGTTGGCGGGGGTCAGCAGCACGCTTTGGACATAGGCGGTGGTGGTGCGCGTCTCATTGGTAAATTCGGTCAGAGCGGCGTCGACGCCGGAAAACGATGTGCCCGCCAGTAGCTGCGCCGTCGATAGCGTAAGCTGTGTAGTCTTGATGGAGAGCGTGTAAAGGCCGGGATTGGTATCTGACGCCTGGCTAATTTGAAAGTAGGCAGTGTTGCTCGGTCCGGTAAGAACCAGCCACTGGAGTTGACTGGGGTCGCCCGAAGGCGACGTTGCGGCAGGGGCCAGTCCGGAATAGGACGCATCCAGACTAATGACGCCGCCACCGGCGTAGGTGAAATTCCAATCCGTTTGGCCGGTCGTCGGGTGCCCGGGAATATTGGCGACGGTCGCGGTGGGAAGCAGAAAGGGGGTTATGGCCTGAACTCCGTATAGGGCGGCTTTCTTGCGGAAAACATAAATGCAAACATCATTCGTGCCGGCGGGAAAATCGCTGGTGAGCGCCTGGTTCCAGAAAATCTGGGTGTCGCCGGAATTGGCGTTGACATTAACTGCGGTCACGTAGCGGAAATTCGCGGGCCCGCTGGTGGAGGGGGAGCCGCCAGGAGCGCTGATGAAGAGCAGCGCGTCGCCCACATTAATGTTATTGGCGGTTCCCTCAATCCGCGTGCTGGTATCAACTCCATAAAGCTGCCAGGGAATGGTGGTTTGGGCGGGGATGGCGTTGCTGGCTATCACCGCTGTGATGTCGGAGGATGTTTCAAAAACCTGGGGCTGCTGCCCGGGAGCGGGCACGCTCTGCACGCGGGTTCCCGCGGGGATCAGCACATTGTCAGGTGAACCGGGCGCGTTATTCAGCGTGAATGCCAGGAAGGTGGAAGCCGCCACCCCCGGGGAGGGCTGATATCCCACCAATTGGGCCAGGTACATGACCGAGGCCGAATCCACCGCGGTGCGCAGATACGATTCATTGGCAATGCGCTCCTGATAGAAGGTCAGGATGTCGAGCGATACTGCCCAGGCATCAAGAAGGGCGATGGTAAAATCCGAACTATCGCGGGTGCGCAGGGGAGCCAGGGCCGGCACGCTGGAAGAGGAGAGCCCGGCGAGCAGGCTGGCCAGAAAAGTCCGATGCGTGCCCACGCGATAGCTGATCGCGTTGAGCCCCGGCCGATTGGAAATCGGTTCGGGGGTTTCGGTGCCGACGCCCTGGCAGCAGCCGCAAAGGGTTGGTTCAGGGGACTCACAAGAGCCGTTCATTTTCCACCATCCATGTGCAGAACAAATATGCCGTGATCGAGCCGGTTCGGGTCGTTATCGCAGCGGGCGATTTCGAGCCTCCCCATGGCGAGATAACCCAGCACCACGCCATCGAGGGATGGATCATCCATGCGTTGGAACAACGTCATGGCGGCGGAGGTGACGCCCTGCACGCCCTGGGCGGCGGCGATGAAGGGGCTGGTATAGATCGTCTGGCCGAAAGTGAAATTATCCGGATTCAGCATCCCGGGCTGGCCGGTGCAGAGATTGCCGGTGGTGAAAAGGTCCATGAGCGCCGTGTAAACATCCGCCTGGAAAAAGTCCGGGTCCACGCAGATGCTCATCTCGATGCGCAACCCCACAATCACCGCGCCTTCCACGGCCAGATCCACTCCCATCATGCGGAACATATTCAGGCGTTTTTGGGTGGCAGCCAGCAGCACGGCGCCGGGCCCGCTGGGATCAGCGCTGTCCACGGAAACGAATGCGGTGTACCAACTCCCCGTCCAGCGCAGCGTGCCGCGCGCCTCGCTGATGGCGGGGTCAAGCTCCGCCATGGCGCCATAATCATCCTCGGTCACGGCGCGAAGCTGGGTACGGAAGGCAAAGGGCGCCTCCTGACGGATGTGGTCCATGGTTTCCGGGTCAACCCCGCCCGCTGCGGCCAGAGGATTGCGCACTTCGGTGACGCCGGAGACTGCGGTCAGAACATGGGCAAGCGAGTCGCGCCCGATGTTTCCGGCGGTGCCATTTCCCACGCGGTAGCGGACCAGAAAATCCATGCCCGGGTCCGGCGCCTGGCTATACTGGTCATCGCCAAAGCGCAGGAAGGCCCGGCCGGTGTATTCAATCTCCAGCACGCAGGCGCGCGTGGAGCCCGCGCTGGACAACAGGTCTTCGAGCACGGTCCACACCTCGCCTTGATCGTCGTAAACCGCAATTTGAGCGGTTGCAGGCGATGTGTTGAAGGAAGCGGGGGCGAGGAATTGGGACGCCGGCGTCGTGTCCGGATTGGCGACAGGATAAGCGAAGGTGACGGGCGAATTGGCAAGCTCGGGATAATAGCGGGGCAGTGGGTTGGGCGGAGCGCCCTCGCAAGTGCACGCGCAACTCGATTCGGTAACCGGAGGGGGTGGCGCCGCCGGAACCGGTCCCAAGTCCTCTAAAATCGCGGCATTGGTGGAGGCCGTGGGTGCGCCGGTGTATGCCAAGGCCAGGACCAGGTTGGTATCGTTGGCGATGGCAAGAATCTGGTAGGGGGTATTGGTCGGGTCCGACGCGAACACCAGCCACTGCCCCACCTGCGTGGTGTTGGTGAAGGTGGTTCCGGTTCCCACCACTGTCGCCGAGCCGGTCACGAGGGCCACAGTTCCGGCGAGTGTTTGTACCTGCCAGACGCCATGGTCAGCCGGAACGATATTGCCGCGCGCCACGCTTACCGCGGTAAGCGGGACGGAGCCGTGGTTCGAATCGGTGGTGGAGGAAATGCACAAGGGGAACGGCAGCGCGTCCGCAGAGGCCCAGGTAATTTGCGTAATGAGTTGTTGGTTGAGTGGGTCCTTCAGGGGCTGGCCTGAATGGTCCGTGTATCTGACTCCCGTCAGCCGAACCGCCCAGCGGTTGTTGGGATTCGCGTCTTCCGGGTCGCCGGTGGTCGGCCCTACGAGTTCTTCAAAGACCAGAATGGCGCCGGGACTCAGCGTGGTAAGGTTGCCGATCAGAGTGGCGGACGTGGCGCCGTTCGCGAGGCAGCAGCCGGCGTCACCCCAGGTGTAGAACAGGATTTCATTTTGCTCAAGATAAAGCTCGGTATCCTGCATGGTGGCAAAGCCCAGAGGACTCGAGAGCAGCGTCGCCGCCTGCGGGGTGTTCGGCCGGATGGCGGTTGGAAGGCCCGGAACACGGGGGAAAAGCAGAGTTCCCGCAAGGATTGAAACTCCATCTTGATCCGTCTTCAGATAAACCCAGGCCCGCGCATTGCTGCCCTCGCTAACCTGGTAATCCACCAGCTTCGCCAGACGTCGCAGGGAGATGCGGCTGCGCGCCGTTCCCAGGTAGGCTTCCGTGCCCACGGCGTCTTGCTGGTAGCTGAGATGATCCGCCGCGTATGCCAGCAATTCCACCAGGGCGATGCCGATATCGGACGCGTGGGTTTCCGTCCAGGCTGGGGCGAGCACGGCCATGCGGTCCAGCATCACCTGGCGGAAACCGCTGAAGTCCTTGGCCAGATAATTGATGTCGGGCTCGGGCGTGGTATCCGGCGGGCAACAGTTGCACGGCTGGCAATCGGCCACGGTGGAGCAGCCGGCTTTGAAAGAAAAGGCCACGGTGGAAAGCTGCGGGTCAAACCCGGGCGGAGGGTCGGTGGTGGATGGGTCGGCCACCAGCGCGAGCGTGTAGGTGGAGAAATCGCCGGACTGATTCAGATCGACGGTAACCACCTTGGGCGCGGCACTGGTGCCGGCGGAAACCGC
>Ga0326728_10008960_pt1 | contig 24410 bp, 26 predicted proteins | sample MB3enrmetagenome_FD_207602 | JGI IMG/M metagenome (GOLD analysis project Ga0326728, IMG submission 207602) | Lab enriched peat soil microbial communities from McLean, Ithaca, NY, United States - MB31MN | ecosystem: Environmental > Terrestrial > Soil > Wetlands > Peat | place: USA: New York... | reverse complement strand
ATGAGGGCGGCTGAGGCGAGGCGGTCGCCATGATCCGCAAGCACGCCTTTCGCTACATCACGCTCGGCCTCATCGGGCTCTACGTCGTCGTCCCGATGTACGCGACCGTGCAGTTCAGCCTGGAAGGTGGCTATCACGGAAAGCTCTCGTTCGCCGCGTACTCCCAGGGATTCTCGCAGCCCGGTCTCGGCTCGAGCATCATCACCTCGATCGAGGTCGCGCTCGGAGCCATGGTGCTGACGCTCGCGCTGCTCGTGCCGACGATCATCTTCGTCAACCTGCGCCTGCCGCGATGGCGGTCAATTCTCGAGGCTGTCTCGCTGCTACCGCTCGGGATCCCGCCGATCGTTATCATCGTCGGGGTGCTCGGCGTCTACAACAAGCTGCCGAACTGGATCATCGTCTCGCCCGTGATCCTCGTCCTGCTCTACGTGGTTCTGGCCCTGCCGTACTCGTACCGGGCGATCGACGCCGGCGTGCGTTCGATCGACCTGCACACCCTGGTCGAGGCGGGCCGTTCGATGGGGGCCGGTTGGGGCAAGCTGTTCGCACGGGTGCTGTTCCCCAACCTGCGGTCGGGCATCCTTGCCGCGTCGTTCCTCGTCGTCGCGCTCTCGCTCGGCGAGTACGCCGTCGCCAGCCTCCTGTTGCCCACCCAGCCGACGTTCCCCGTGTTCCTGGCCAGCGTCGAGACAACTGGCGTGTACCTGTCCGTTGCGCTCTCGGTGATCGCCCTGGCCGTCACCTGGGGCCTGCTCGCAGCAATATCCCTCTTCGGCTCCGGGCGCCGGCGCAGCTCAGCCACAGCGGCCGCCGTGGCCGGCGCCGACGGGCCGGACGAGCCGCTCGCCGAGGTCGTTGCACCCTCGCTAGCCGCGCAGGCCGTCGAATGACGAGATCCCGGGAGGTCCGATGAGCACGACCGAGGTGAGCCGAGCCGTCTCGACGACTCAGCAGGTGCAGCGGCGCGCCGCCAGCGCCGGGCTCGAGCTCGTGCAATGCCGGCGCAGCTTCGACAGGGTGCACGCGCTCGACGGGTTCTCGATCTCGATCGCGCCTGGCGAGCTCGTGGCGCTGCTCGGCCCGTCGGGGTGCGGCAAGACGACGGCGTTGCGTGCCGTGGCCGGGCTCGAGCAGCTTGACGAGGGCGAGGTGCTCGTCGGCGGCGAGAACGTCACCCGGCTCCCGGCGCACCGGCGCAACCTCGGGATGGTCTTCCAGGCCTACAGCCTGTTCCCGAACATGAACGCGGTGGACAACGTTGCCTTCGGCCTCGAGGTGCGCAAGGTCCATGCCTCCCAGCGCCGGGCCCGCGCCGGGGAGCTGCTCGACCTCGTCGGGCTGACCGGGCTCGCCGAGCGCTTCCCCCACGAGCTCTCGGGTGGCCAGCAGCAACGGGTCGCCCTGGCACGCGCCCTTTGTGCCGAGCCCCGCTTGCTGCTGCTCGACGAGCCGCTGTCGGCCCTCGACGCCAAAGTGCGCGTCCAGCTACGAGACGAGATCCGACGCATCCAGCTCGAGTTCGGCATCACCACACTGTTCGTCACCCATGACCAGGAGGAGGCCCTGTCGATGGCGGACCGGGTCGGGGTGATGCGCAAGGGGCGCCTCGAGCAGCTCGGCACGCCGGCGGATGTCTACTCCCACCCGGCGACCGACTTCGTCGCCCAGTTCGTAGGTTCCGTGAGCCGCCTGCCGGGCGAGATTGTCGGCCCGGGCACGGTGAGCGTCCTGGGTTCGCGTCTCGCCGTCCCCAACGTCGACAGTGCCGAGCTCCCCACGGGCAGTGCCGTCGACGTCCTCGTCCGCCCGGAGAGCATCCGTATCCGCCCGTCGGACGACGGCCCGGCGGTGGTCGTTCGCGCGTCCTTCTTCGGCGCGTCCGTGCGGGTGGTCGCCGCCCTTCCCGGCGGCGTCGAGGTGGCCTCGACGCTCTCGGCAGCCGACAGCTACGCGCTCCCCGCTGGTGCCCGGGCGGACATCGAGCTGCTCGGTGACGTGCTGTTCGTCGTCGGGAGGCAGCCGGCACTGTGATCGGCCGCGGGGTGAGGGGTTCAGGGTCCCCTCACCCCCAACGTGATCGAGGGGAACTGCCTGTTTCAAACGCCTGTTTCAAACGTCGGTCAGACCGCGCCGCTTCGGATCGTTGCCATCTCCTTCGCGAAAGCGTCGGACCCGCCTCCGAACCACATCTGGGACACCGGCGGGGGGACGTGCGCGAGCAGGTCCTCCCGCACGTCATCGGGCATCGCCTCGAGCACCAGCCCGAAGGGAAGCCACACTCGCGTGCCTTCGTAGTGCGAGAGCGCGTGCGCCGGCAACGCCCCCCACTCGGGCGGCGACACGCATCGCGCGGCGATCGGCAGCACGCCCTTCTCTTCTTGGTCCAGGTGGTCGACCAGCGCCTCGCGAAGCGACTTACACGCACTCGCGAGAGCTTGACCGTCGACCGTCGAACCCGATCTTCCAAACCGTTCCGCTGCGTCCTCGGCATCTTGGAGTCTCGCTGTCAAGGCGGCGTGTTGGGCCTCCATCCGGGCGAACAGCTCTCGCTCCTGCGGAGCGCGCTCGGAAAGGAGGGGGAACAAGAGCTCGTCCTCGGCGCCGTGATGGGCGTGGAGAAGCCAGAGCACTTCGCCGAGGTAGTTGGCAAGGTACCGAGCACGCTGAGCGTCTCGGTCGTCAACCGAGGCGAGTTGACTCGGGGCGTCCCCGAACGCTCGTTTGAACGCATCGTGCACCGCCAGCATGTCGCGGGTGTCGGTCAGCATCTGGTCATCGACAGACATTGGATTCCCCCTCCGCCCCGAACCTCGGAGCCCCCCGAAAACCTGCAAGATAACACCGCTACGTCTCACGTGCACTGGGCTACGTGTTGCAGCTTGAAGCCGGTCTTTGCGCCAGTTTGGCCATTAGGGCGCCAGTCGGATTCGTTCTCGCCGAGCCCTGGCTCAGCCGCAAGGGTCGCTACCCCGGCCCCGCTCCGGGAGCGGCGAGGCGCCGCGCTGCCTCCGCACGGTCCTCATCGCTGAACAGGTCGTTCCAGCGAATCTGGGCTATCTCGTGCTCCATGGTCAGCTCGGGGTGCCCTTGGTCGACCAAAAAGCGCGTCACCGGCAGGACGCGACGGGTTGTCAGGAGATGTTTCGCTGCTTCGACTGCACCGCGCTGGTTTATGAGACCAATCCAGCCACCGGGAGTAAAGCCCAGAGCGATTGTCTCTGCAACCAGATCCCGACAGCGAAGCTGGAACTGTCCAGCGAGCGAGGACTCGTCCTTCGGGGCGGTGACTTCCGGGATGCCTCCAGGCTCGTGCACGTGGGGGCCATAGGTCTCCGGACTCGTTGCGAGCGTGACACCACAAGCACCGCAGAAGATGACGGCCACCGAGACGTTCGTCGCATTCTCCGATGATCCCCGCGCCGTGAAGATCTCGTGGCGCAGGTTCCCTTGAAGGAGCTTGTGACAGCTCGGACAGAGCGCACCTGTCAGCGCGCTGCCGTTGCCTTTGTCAGTCATGCCGTCAGCCTCCCATGACCCGGTGAGCACCGGTTGCGCGGATACCGTGTGGCCGGCTCACGAACCATCTGCCGGCCGTGTGGCCGGCAACGGTCAGGGCCGCCGGCCGTCCGAGCCGGCATCGGTCAGGACCGCCGGGCGTCGAGCCGGATCGTCCAGGCGTCGATCGTATGAACCCGCAGATGTGTCTCGCTCCACGGGTCGCGCGCGAGTGTGGCCCGGACGTTGTCCTCCGACGCGGCCTCGACGGCGTGCACGACACGGATCTCGTCCGCGAGCGGCCCGCCGAGCAGTATGAATCCTGTTTCCACGAGCTCATCCATGAAAGCCGCGTGAGCGGGCCAGTCCGATTGCTCTTCGAGCGGCCGCGTCGGATCCCACTGAGGGCCGGAACGGTGGAGCACAACAAGGAACATCGCCACGCCAGGACTTTATCGACGAGCAGGCGATATTCCGCGTCAGCGTATGCTGATGCGTCCTGAGGTTGAAAGAGCGGGTGGCGCCCTAGCTGAATTGAGCCTTCATGACGACTGGTGGCCCAGAGCAAGAAGGTGGAGCGACGTCGCAAGCCGGCGGGAAGCGATCGAGTGCGCCGCCGGTCGGGTCGAGGATCGCTGCCGGCAACGCGATCGCAGTCTCGCTCGCCACCCTGGTGGCTCTCGTCGCGTTCACGGCGCGGGATCCGCTCTATGTGCTGGTCTCGGTGCTGGCCGGTGCGCTCAGCATTTCCGCCCTGTGGATCGCCGCGACCAACCGCCGGTTCCGGTGGATTGCGGCGATCGCTGCTCTCCTGCTCGTTGCCACGGCGATCGCCAGCCTGGTGGCCGCAGGACGTGGTGCCGTAGCTGTGGCGATTTCCGTCTTCGGCATCGGGGTCTCGTCCGTTCTCGGCACTCTGGCGTTGCGTTGGGAGGTCCGCCAGGCACTCGCCAAACGATGGCACGAGGTACCGCCCACCAGGCATGGCGTTGTCCTCATGAACCTGAGATCAGGGGACGGCGAGGTCTCGAGGCTGCATCTGCCTGACGAGGCGCGCCGCCGCGGTGTCGAACCGGTGGTGCTCGAAGCCGGCGGCGACCTGAGGTTGCTTGCCGAAGCTGCGGTGGCTCGCGGGGCAGACGCGTTGGGCATGGCGGGTGGAGACGGTTCACAAGCAGTCGTTGCGGCAGTAGCCGCCAAGTACGGGCTGCCCTTCGTCTGCGTCCCGGCCGGCACGCGCAATCACCTGGCTCTCGATCTCGGGGTCGACCGTCGTCATCCTGTGCGCGCCCTTGACGCTTTTGGGTCTGCCCGCGAGAGCACCGTCGACCTGGCGGAGGTGAACGGTGAGGTCTTCGTCAACAACGTCTCGCTTGGCCTCTACGGGCGGATGGTGGCATCTGCCGAATACCGGGAGGCAAAGGGCCGGACGGTGGCCGAGATGCTGCCGGACCTGTTGGGACCGGACGCCAAGCCCTTTGGGCTCGTCGTCGAGAGCCCGAACGGGGTTATCACCGACGCTCAACTCATCCAGATCTCCAACAATCCCTATGAGTTGTCGAGCTTGAGCGGATTCGGGTCGCGCGTACGGCTGGATGGCGGCGTGCTCGGAGTGGCGGCGCTCACGATCAAAAACCCGTCCGATGTCAACCGGCTCGTGGCACTGGAAGCAGCGGGTCATCCTGAGCGCTACCAAGGCTGGCGCAAGTGGACTGCCACCGATCTGGAAGTAGGAGGGTTGCCTTCACTGGCTGCCGCCGCGGACGGTGAGGCGCGCACATGGGACCCACCGCTCCGGTTCGTGATCCGACCGGGAGTACTCAGGGTTCGGATCGCTCCGGGGGCGCCGGGCGCGTCACCCGCCTTCCTGCGCGCTCCCGTGGCAGTATCGACCTTGCTGGGCCTCGCCCGCGTGCTGTGGGGCCGGCCGAGCGGGATCGTGGCCAACCGGAGCTCAGGCGACGCTTGACGGCTTTGGACGCTTGATCTCCTTGGCGACGCCGTTGTCAGCGTCGGCGGCGCTTCGGAAACGTCCTGGGCGGCGCTTCGGAGACGTCCTGGGCGAGGCTTCGAGGGCGCCCTGGCGACGTTTCGGCGAGGTTTCGACTCGTCAGGGACGGCTGTCACCTCGGGAGAACGGGAGGATGATCTCGAGGATGGCTATGCCTATGCTTGGCTCATTCCCAGGGTTGTCCAGGGCCAAGGAGGACTTATGGCAGATCAGGCAGATAAGGCAGATAAGACAGGTGAGGCAGACAAGGCAGACAACACGGTTCTTCTCGTGGCGGAGTATTCCTCAGTCGCGGCTGCTCTGGCGGACCTCGAAGCCCTTGAGGAGCTGCGCGAGGACGAGATAATCGGTTCATACGACGCGGCCGTGGTCGACAAGAAGGACGGCAAGCCCCACATCGTCAAGCGGAAGGACCGGCCACGCACTCGCATCATCCCTGAGGTGTTCGGGGGCGGAAAGTTGCCTCGCAAGGAACTGGAGGATGCGGCCGCCGAGCTGACTGCCGACGAAGCAGGGCTGATCGTGGTCGGCGAGCCGACCATCGAAAAGGCACTCGACAAAGCCGTGACGGGCGCCGCCAAGGTCATGAAGCGCAACTTTGACGCGACGATCGATGACATCTCGAGCGAGTTGCAAGAGGCGCTCAAGGGTTAACGACGAACTGGGCATGAACCAGACCGGGGCAGACCGGTACACAGTCTCGAGCTAAGACGAGGCTAGAGACGAGGTTGGATCAGCGCGCCGGCTTCTTGGAGAAGGCCGAGGAACGACGGCATGAGCGAACTGTTCGCCGCCACGACAGCGGGACCGCGTCCGTGAGCTCCCGGCGGGAACAAGACCTCGGCACCGGCTTCGCGCGCGATGGTGCAGCCTGCTGCATAGTCCCAAAGCGCGTTGTCGAGTTCCCAGTACGCGTCGAGGTGGCCGGCCGCGAGCTGGCAGAGATCGAGGGCAGCTGACCCAGCGCGTCGGATGTCTCTCACACGGCCCAGGACCACGGCCACGACTGATCCTTGCAGCTCACGCTGGTCGGCGTCATAGGAGAAGCCAGTGGCTACCAGTGAGCTACTGATGTCCTCCTGCCCGCTTACATGCAGCGGCTGGCCGTCGCAGAAGGCTCCGAAGCCGGTGATCGCCTGATAGCAATGTCCGGCACTCGAGTCGTATACGACGCCGATTCGCGGCTCTCCGTCGATCTCGACTGCGATGGACACCGCGAAGGCCGGGTAGCCGTAGACGTAATTAGTGGTCCCATCGAGTGGATCGATCACCCAGCGCACGCCGCTCGTCCCATTTCTCAGCGTCCCCTCCTCGGCCAGGACCGCGTCGTCCGGCCGGATCGTGCTCAGCCGTTCGACGATCAGTCGCTCCGAGTCGCGGTCTACCTGGCTGACTAGATCGGTGGAGGAGGATTTCGTCTCGACGCGAAGGGTGCTCCGCAGCCCCCTCCTGTGCACCTGACCGGCACCGTGGGCCAGCTCGACCGCGAGAGCGAGGAGTCCCTGTAGTCGGGGGGGAGCGGCGGCCCAGCAGCTGTCAGGGCTGGGCTCGGTCACGAGGGGGAATTGGTCATCTGCACATCCGTAAGCCATCCAGCGATCTCCCCCAGCCTGGTCCCTAGATACACGGAGGGGCGCGCATGTTGTTTCGCACATAAATTGTAGCCAAAATCTTGTGTTAAAACAAGCAAGAGTGTAAAGTCACACACTCATGAACAGTCGAGCTCGGCACGAGACGATGTTGCAGCTGCTCCAGGAGAAGGGCGAGTTGTCTGTGACGGACCTGAGCCAGCGAACCGGCGCTTCGCTGATGACCATCCGCCGCGATTTGCAGGTACTAGAGCAGGAGGGCGCGTTGCGACGCGTCCACGGTGGGGCGATCAGCGCTGCGGCACGAGGCTACCTCCCCCCTTATTCCGTGCGGGAGACTCGCGATTTGGAGGCCAAGAGACGCATCGGCATGGCCGCGGCCTCGATGATCGGTGAGAGAGAGACGGTCATCCTCGACGTCGGGACGACGACGCTCGAGACAGCTCGGGCTCTTCATGGGCGACACAACCTGACTGTGATCACTTCGAGTCTGCACGTCGCCAACGTCTTGGCCAAAGAGCAGGGTATCCGCCTGATGATCACGGGTGGGACGGTCACCCCCGGTGACCTGTCGCTCGTCGGCGACCTTGCCGAGGATGCCTTCTCGAGATTGCGCTTCGACACCTTCGTCATGGGCGTCGCCGGCCTGGACGCCGATGTAGGTTGTACCGAGTTCAGCACTGAAGATGCCCGTGTCAAGAGAGCCGCGCTTGCGACAGTGAGGCGCTGCATCGTCGTCGCTGACAGTTCGAAGCTTGGAGTAGTGACGTTCGCTCGAATTTGTCCTCTCGATTCCGTAAACGTCGTGGTCACAGACATCAAGGCACAACCGGAGCAGCTAGCGGCGCTGAAAGCGACTCATGTGGAGGTGACGGTGGTCTGATGGAACACATCCGGGAATTGTTCGCCAACAAGAAGCCGCTCATCGCGATGGTGCACCTGCTCCCGACCCTGGGGACGCCACGGTACGACCCGGCCTCCGGGATGGAAGGCAACGTCGAACATGTTCGGGCGGATCTGGAGATCCTGCTCGATGCAGGCTTCGATGCGGTCCTGTTCTGCAATGAGGGTGACAGGCCGTACTCGTTCCACGCCGGTTACGAAGGCGTGGCCACCATGACCCGCGTCGTGGCCGCGCTCGCCCCCACCGACAGGCCCTTTGGAGTCGATTTCCTATGGGACCCGCGCGCGGCCCTCGCCATCGCCGCAGCCACCGGCGCCGCATTCATTCGCGAAGTGATGACAGGAACATACGAGTCCGACATGGGTTTGTGGAACACCGATGCGGCTGATCTCTTGCGAGAACGTCGCCGCCTTGGGGCGGACCATGTCGGCATGTTCATGAACGTGACGCCGGAGTTCGCCGGTCGGCCTGGCAGTCGCAGTATCGGCGACGTTGCCCGCTCCGTAGTGGTCTCCAGCCTTCCGGAGGCCATTCTCGTCTCGGGTCCCATGGCAGGTGCAGAACCTGGTTTGGACCTGTTACGGGAAGTCACCGAAGCCGTTAACGGCGAGGTGCCCGTCATCGCCAACACAGGTGTGAAGTCGACGAACGTGGCGTCGTTCCTCGAGCTTGCCGATGGCATCATTGTCGGCTCTGACCTCAAGACAGACGGCTACACCTGGAACGCCGTTGACCCGGCTCGTGTCGAGCGTTTCATGAAGGCGGCACATCGCTGAGCCTTCTGGCCGTTGGCATTCTGGATCACCGGTACCAGCGTGGTGCTGCTGGTCCGGGAACAAGACAGTCCTTCTCCAAGTTGGTCGGTTCGCCAGCGCCCGACGCCTTCGAGGGTCGCGACCGAGTATTCGAACTGCCGATACCAGCTCGGTACCGGAGGGGCCTTCAAAGACGCGTCAAGACTCAACGACTGGCCATTGACGCGGCAAGTTCCCTGGGTGCGGGATCGTCGATGTGAGCTTGGCGCTATCGTCGATCCAGATGGTGAAGCAAGAGGGTGATCGGGACCCGTCTGGGCCTGAGGTCGTGCCAACCTGGAGACCAACCGCTCAGTCCTACCAAAACCTCGCAACCTTCACCGCCGGTCTGGCCATATCAGCGGGTCTCGTTCTGGCGCTGACACATTCGGTGTTCCTGGTAGTGGCGACCGCTGTGCTGGTGCTTGTGTCAGCCGTAATTCTCACTTTGGTCGTCACTCCCCACCGAGTGCAGGCCGCGCTCGCCGTGGCCGAGCGACCAGCGCTCGGAAACTGGCCCGGGAGCGAGGAGGACCGACGACAGCTGCGTCGCCGCGGCTGGTGGAGGTGTGGCCGTTCCGCCGCGATGGCAGTGGTCCTAGGGGCGTTCGGCGGTTTCTATCCCATCTTCGGGGTGGCCCTCGTCGGTGTGGGCGTCGCGGGCTCATTTGCAAGCATCGTCATCGTGATTCTGGTCCGCCGCTACGAAAGAGCCCATGACGTGACAGTGCTGAGCCCGAGCAAGAGTGAGGGAGGACCCAGACGCAGGCTCATCTTCGGTGTAGCTGAGGGGCGTTTCTAGCTAGGTCGCCTACGATCTGGCTGATGTGGCGGCTGTGTGACACCACTTTGCCGGCCCGTACAGCACTTGAGGGCGGTTGTTCTCGAATTGAGCTTACGATGAGAGCGCCTGGCGCCAGTACTCGACCGAGGCGACCATGTCTGCGAGCACTGCGTCGTCGTCGGCCTCGAAGGAGGGGATGATCTCCAAGATGAGGGCTACCTCCTCGGCTCCCGATCGGGAGACAGCCTCGAGTACCCGTGCTGCGTCTATGCGGCCGAGCGCATTCGTGTGCTCGGTGAAGGGCCAATGGTGGTCGGCTTCGGCGTCGCTCTGCTGGAGTTGAATTATTGGCGCGAGTGCGCTCATCTGCTCCAGCCACGCGTAGGGGTCGCGTTCGGCGCCGGCGGTCCCCGGTACGCACTGATGGCCGATATCGAGACACAGTCGGATCGGGACGTGTTCGTCATCTCCCTCGGTGAGCAGGCCCCTAATTCCGGTCATCGTGGAAGGCTCGCGCGCTGCAGCGAGGTTCTCGATGATCAGGTACTCGAGGCCACAGCTCAAGGCGTACCCGGCGAGCTCTCGGAGGCTGTCTCGGAGCGAGGATTCGAGCTCCACTCGCCGTGTTGGGTCGCGGTAGTCCCGGACGCTGAATGCACCGACGTGGCCTCCCGTTGCCACGGCGCCTAACGCGGCGGTGAACTCGATTGTTTTTCGGTACCACGCGAGCGCGCGATGCCGGGAGTCTGCGTTCGGGGAGAGGAGCAGGTTCGAGGAGTAAGCACAGAGTCCGGTGAAGGTGGAGGTGACGTGCAACCCAGTCCGTTCGCACGCGTGCGTGACTTCGGTTGCCTGGGTCATTATCTCGTCTCTCGATGTGTCGAGATCGACCAGGTCAAGGCTGTGCTGGACGAGGTCGAGGCCAAGTTCGTTCTTGACCAGTGACGCCCAGACTTCGGGCTCGGGCCAGCGCTTTACTGCAAAGCACGTGTTCACGCCGAGGAAGAAGCGCGTCATTGGTCGGCATCCTTTCGCTGTAGCTGTGGCGCCCGGTGCAGCGCCGCAGCGCGTCTCGCCACCTCGAACCAGTGTCGTCTTGGCGCCATCGCTTCGTGAGCCGCTTCGTTCGGTTGGAAGCGTGTTGCCCGCCGTAGCGTGCGTAGAATCGCAGCTTGCACTTCATCGGCGAAGCCGGCGGCTTGGGCCGAAAGCAGCGCCGCGCCATTCGCCGACGCGTCGGCGTCGAGTTGGAGAACAGGCCGACCGAGCAGGTGCGCCTTCACGCTCCCGAGCACCGCAGTTCGCGCGCCTCCGCCCGAGATGCGCAGCTCGTCGAGCGGGGACCCGGCGCGTCGGAGGGTGTCGATGCGCGAGGCCACGCCCTGGGCGATTCCCTCCACTACCGCGTAGGAAAGAGCGACACGATCGTGGCGATCGGAAAGCCCGATGAAAGCACCACGTATTGTCGGGTCGTCGCGCTCGCCGTCAGCCATGTAGGGGAGGAAGAGCGGTGCGATGTCACAAGGGTTCTCGTTGATCGCGCGTTGACGTAGTCGTCGCAGTCCGGCCTCGGCGCAGTGGGCAAGTTCGTCGAAGCTGGCGAAGCCAAGCTGGTCCACGGCCCACTGCATGGCCGCACCAGTCGCGTTGAGGCCGATCTCGGTCGTGAAGCGGCCAGGCACCACGTGGCTGTAGTGGGTTATCCGCAGGTCGCGACGTGGCACGGTGACGACTGAATTGAGGCACGAGGAAGCCCCCGCCATCTCGCTGATTGGGCCCCGGTCGGTGACACCTGCGCCGAATGCGACGCATTGACTGTCGCCAGCACCGATCACGACGGGGATCCCGGTCGCAAGTCCGGTCTCGGTGGCCGCGCGGGCCGTCAGTGTATCGACCACCGTCCAGGACGGCACGGCCTTCGGGAAGCATTCTGGATCGAGCTCGAACTCCTCGAAGAGCTCTGCGGACCATTGGTGCGCGTTGAGGTCGAAGAAGAGCGTGCAGTTCGCGTGGCTTTCGTCCGTGAGGAATTGTCCCGTTAACCGGCGGAGAACCACGTCTCGTGGCTGGAGGAAGCGGTAGGTGGCGGCGAAGGTCGTGGGCTCGTGGCTGCGCAGCCAGAGCACCTTCGGCCCGACATGGAAGGCTTCTGGCGTGTGGCCGGTGATCTCGTGAAACCTTCCGGGGCCGACGCGCGCGCGCATCTCGCTCGCCTCGGCAACGGCGCGATTGTCGCGGTAGATGAGGCCAGGACCGACGGCGCGCCCGCTCCGGTCCACCGGAGCGACGCTAGGGGATTGCCCGGTGAGGCCCACTCCGGCGATGCGGCGCTTGACGCGCTCAGGCAGTCGCTGCAGTGCCTCAATCGAGCGCTCGCTCCAGTCGAGGGCGTCCTGCTCCGCCCAACCGGGTTGCGGTACGTGGGTCCGGTAGGGGCGTCGCACCTCGGCGACGCGCATACCATCGAGGTCGACGACAGCGGCACGCGCACCGGTTGTCCCGACATCGATCGCCGCGAAGAGCGGAGCAGAACCAGCCACGAGGCTCAGCCTCTTACGAACTGGTGCACTCTGACCCGGTCCGCCTCGAGGGTGGCGATGAAGCCGTTCAGGATCCCGGTCCCGTAATCGCTGCCCGGATTGATGCAGATGGTCCGACCGATCTGGCGAAAACCGGAGGACTCATGAACGTGCCCGTGCAGTCCGAGCAGTGGCTGAACCTGCGCGATTACCTTGCGCACTGCCGTGCTGCCGACCGGGACCATCCTGGTCTGGCCGGCCGCCGACTGGACTTTGAGGTCGGCGTCGAGTGCCGGCGCTTCGTCGAGCCCGCTGTCGTAGGGCGGGACATGGAGGTTGAAGATCGCCCGCGCCGGGTCAACCAGCTGCTCGCAGAGCGCGTTCAGGCGGCGCTCCATCTCCTCCTCGGAGAGCTCCCGGTAGCTGTTCCACGGAGTGACGTTGGAGTAGCCGAGGGAGAGCAACTCGTGCTGCGACTCGAGCTGGAGCACCTGGCCGTCGCAGAGCGTGCCCCATGGTGCATCCCTCAATGCCGCCTCGAGCTCGGTGGGATCATCATTTCCGAGCATCCAGTAGGCGGGAATCCCGAGCGGTCGTAGCCGCTCGTCCGCTAGTTGCATCCATCGGCTAAGCCTGTTGTACATGAGCTCGGTGAAGAGCTCCTCCATCTTGCCTTCGGCTTGGCGAGCCTCGAGCTCGCCAAACTCGGCACGATGAGGGTAGTAACCGAAGTCGGCGATCAGCTGTTCGAGCTCGGTGAGCGCGGATCCGTGCTCGAGCTCGTAGCGGACGCCCCGGAAGGTGCACTCATAAGTTGACCCAGTGGTTCGAGTCAGCTCCTGGATGGCCTTGCCGGCGACGTCACCGCCGAGCACCATCACGTCGGGGCGGTACACCTTGCCGCCGTTCAAGAATTTGCGGAAGCACTTCTCCGATCCGTGAAGATCGGTCGCGAAGTAGAGAACCGTTCGCGGTTCCTTGCGTCCAAAAAGTCGGCTCATGGAAGCTCGACTTTACGCTGCGCCTTGACCAATTCGACCATCCGGACGGCTCGGTCCGGATCGATGCGGGCCCATGTCGATCCGCCCTCTTTGAGACTGGTGCCGACGATTGCCCCGTCGGCGATCGAGAGCATCGTTGCCACGTTGGTGTGGTTGACACCCGTGTTGGCCAGAACTGGAAACTCGCCCGCGGCAGCCTTGGCTTCCGAAAGGTCGCTCATCTCGACGACCGCTCCGGCAGCCGGTCCGCTGATCAAGAGCGCGTCGACGCCCATGTAGATGGCGCCCCTGGCACGGTCGGCTACCGGGCGGTCACTCACCGATCTGCTTGACTCGGGGGTGATGTTCGCAAAGATCGCGACGTTGTCTGCGCCGATAGCGTGACGGTAGCCGGCGATCTCACCGAAATCGGGGGCAAACAAGCCCATGTCGCTCTCGAACACGCCCGTGAAGACCTCTCGGACGAAGCTGGCCCCCGTCGCGCGCGCCACAGCGATCGCCGAGTGGGCGTCCCAGAGCAGGTCGACTCCAAAGGGCAGTCGGATCTCTGATCGGAGGCGGCCGACCACGGCGGCCATGGCGGCCGCGACCTCGGTGCCCACCGAGGTCGAGTACGGGAGGTCGTGCTCGTTGCAGAACAGCAGGCCATCGACACCGGCGTCTTGTAGACAGTGCACTTCCCAGGCAAGCGAGTCATAGATCTTTTCCATACCCTGCTCAGTGTCGTGGCGAGGTCTTCCGGGCAGTCCGAGCAGGTGACACATAGCGATGATCGGTTTGTCAACATCGAACATTCGTTGCAGAGCATCCATACGCACCTTCCGCATCCTCATAGACGGTCCACGAGCGTCCTAGCTCATCATGAACCAGGCAATCTCCACAAGTTGCCACATAAGTGTCTTAGGACCCTATTGCGCGGACTCTGGATCGGTATACTGCCAAGCAACGACGGCGTAAGGCTCCTGCCAGTTACGCCGGTTGTGTGTTGACGCGGCCTGTTTAAGGAGGAACCAGATGTCAACATCGACGACTACGGCCGACCGTGGTCAGCTATTCCTTCGCAACAGCACTGGGCTTGTGCGGGAGGCCTCGGCGTTCGACGCGATGGTTTTCAACGCGGTCTTCTCCGCACCAGTCGGCGCGACCTTGGCATGGGGCGTGTTCTTCGCCCTGTCGGCGTTCCCCGGGGCTGACCTCGTCACTGCCACCATCGTTTCGTTCTTTCTGAACATTCCGGTCATCATCATGATGGCGCTGATGGCTTCGAGCATGCCGAGGACAGGAGGCGACTACGTCTGGGTGAGCCGGATCCTGTCTCCTCCGGCGGCCACGGTCTCGAATTTCGGCGCCGCGTTCTCCGGGATGATCGGTGCCACCTTCTGGGCCCGCTACTTCGCAGTATTCGCTCTCGGTCCCGTGCTCGTCTCCTTCGGCGTCATCTTCAACAACTCCGGCCTGATCGCATGGGGCGACCGCTTCGAGCTCGACAAGGCGTGGATCTTCCTCGGCGGGCTGTTCATGATCGTGCTCATGACAGGGATCTTGATCTCTGGCACAAAACGAACATTGCGTTGGCAGAACGTCTTCTGGATCATCGCCTCCATCGGTACCTTTATTGCTTTTGTCGTCTTGCTCTTCGGCAATCCTGCATCGTTCAAGTCCCATTTCAACACGCTCTCCGCGCACTTCGGCGAGCACGGCAACGCGTACCAGCACGTCATTAACGCAGTGAAGACGACGATCTCGATGCACCCTCATCCCGGGGACATGTCGGCGACACTGCCGACGATCTTCGTGATCATGACCTTCATGATGTGGAACTGGTGGAGCGTCTATCTCTCCGGTGAGCTGAAGAGCGCGGGTAACCGCAACCGTCACTTGAAGATCATGTTCACTTCGCTTACCTGGGACGTCGTGTTCCTCATCGTGGGCGTGCTCTTGATCTTCAAGGTGGCTGGCTACGCGTTCGTATCGGCGGCGAGCGCGTCGCCGAACCCCGCTTACGTGATCCCTACAGGGCCGTTCTATCAGTTCCTTGCGTCGCTGACCTACAACTCGAAGACGGTGGGGGTGATCATCGTCGGTTCGTTCCTCTTCTGGAGCCTTCCCGCGATGGTGGGTAACAGCTTCATGCCGATCCGCAGTGCCTTCGCCTGGGCCTTCGACCGGGTGCTCCCCACCAAGCTTGCCGACGTGAACGACCGCACTCACACGCCGGTGCCGGCGATCCTCACTGTGATGGGCCTCATCACAGTGATGCTCCTGTGGAGTGTCGAAGGTACAAGCTTCGAGATGTGGCTGGCGCTCGGCGTGCTCGCCGGCGTGGTCTGCGTGTGGATCGTTGCCGTCGCGGCCTTCACGTTCCCGAATCGTCGTCCTGACCTTTACAAGGCCTCTCCGGCCAACGTGAACTGGTTCGGGATCCCGGTGCTGAAGATCGTGGCGCCGCTGTCCGCTGCGGTCATGGCCTTCCTGGTCGCTGATGTTCTCGCCTATCCGGCGCTCGCGATCCAGACATTCGCGCACTGGTGGTACGTGCCGGGGTTCATGGCGGCTGTCGCTGCCGTCGGCTTGGCGATCTTCTATATCGCCAAGGCCGTGCGCATGCGACAGGGCATCAACATCGACCTCGTCTACAAGGAACTGCCGCCGGAGTAGTGAAAAGTCCCGGGTACAGCTCGTTAGGCCGTACCCGGGAACGTCAGTGCCGGACGTCCTCGGGCAGCTCGTACCAGCGTACGCGCTCGCCGACGATCGCTCTCGATTTCCACCCGAGTGACTTCTTGCCGGAGTTGAGTGCGGAGAGGATGTCGTCGATGCTTTCACTGACTTGATCGGCCATGCCACGCGGCAGCTCCACAGCGGCGAGGGAGGAGCGGACTCGCTCGAGGTTGAGCCGCACCGTGTGCTCAAACCCCCAGTCGTTTCCCAGCAGTGAGGTCAGGCGATTGACATCGAGAGACTCGCCGGAGGCTCCGCCGAGAGGGTGATCGGCGAGCAACGCGATGATGTCCTTGTTGTCCTTCGAGTTCAGTTCGACCACCTGAAGCTTCGTGAGCAACAAGTCGGTGACCGGAGTTGTCAGCGACTCGAGCTCGAGCCGACGCCGGAAGTCGATGGTATGGCACATCCGAAAGCGGTCCAAGAGCACGTCGAGTGGCCGCTCTCGCCCAGGGTCCATAAAATTCAGCCGGGTGGCCCCGTGCAGCGCGTTGAACAGCTTGTCGGGTTCGTAGCCCATTTGTTCGAAGAAGGCAGTGACTTTGCGCCGGTCGCTCGAGAGTGTTATGACATCGACATCGCCATAGGTGCGGCTGAGCGCCGGGAGCTTTGCGCTCGGGCAGCGCACGAAGACGGCGACGCCGCCGAGCAGTCTGATGGGCAAGTGTTGCGTCTCTGCCGCTTGTGCGATTCGCATCCCCTCATCGCATGGGTCGTCCAGGGGCACAGAAGGAAAATGAGTCGTTTCGGCCACACAGGGAGCATAGTGGTGTGCCATCTTCAAGCAGCATTTGAGACTGGCGAAATTGCCGGGATTGGACGGCCATTGATGCAGACACCGGGGTCAATTTGGCGCTGGCGCTCTGCTTCGTCGAGACGGATCGGGGGTACCTATGGAATCAGGGCAAGTGGGATCGCTCAAGGGGAGGAGAGCACTTGTTACCGGGGGAACCTCAGGGATTGGCCTCGGGATCGCCGAGGCAATGCTGCATCAAGGAATGCGCGTCGTCATCACTGGTCGAGACAAGATTCGCGGCAAATCGGCAGCAGTGAGGCTCCGATCTCTAGGTGACGCATGGTTTGTGCAGGCTGATGCCGAGGACGAGATGGCGATTGGCGCCTCGGTGACAGAGACAGTCGAGCTGCTGGGCGGAATCGACGCGCTCGTGAACAACGCCAGTGTCGCGCTTGTCGCGCCGCTGTTGTCTACGCCGGTGGCCGAATTCGACCGTCTGCTCCGGGTCAACTTGCGTGCCGCGCTCTGTTACATCCAGGCCGCGCATCCCTACCTTGCCGAGCGTAGGGGAGGCATCGTCAACGTCGGCTCGGATGCAGGACTGCGCGGCGAGCAGGCAATCGGTGCGTACTCGGTATCGAAGGCAGGACTCGTCATGATGAGCCGTCTCCTCGCGCTCGACCTCGCGGCCGAAGGGATCCGATGCAATTGCGTCTGTCCAGGCGCGACCCTTCCTGGGATGCGCCACATTGGGCCGGTCGGCGATACAGATGCCGGCGATGATCCGACGCAGTGGGTCCCGCCACCGCTCGGCCGCTTCGGCCGTGCCGGTGACGTCGCGGCTGCGGTGCTCTTTTTCCTCGGCGATGAGTCGTCGTTCTGTTCCGGCACCGAATTGCGGCTCGACGGTGGCCTGCAGGCCGGCGTTGTCCAGTAGGGGCTTGACCTGAGAGGCTTGCACGAGAAGTGGGTGACGCTGGCGCGGGTGTGCTACGGCTTTGATGGCTGATCGAGTGGAGCACGGCGAGGCTGTTGTGGCGACTCATCGCGTGCGTAGGGCCGCTGTCGACGAGGTGGTTCCCGCTGCCAAGCTCCTGACCCGGGCTTTCGCCGACGATCCCATCAGCCGGTGGTGCTTGGCATGCGACGATCCGATCGCGCTGATCGAGCTCGAGTTCCTCCAAGCGGCCCAGCAGCTAGCGGCCTATGGGTCGCTGTGGGCAACAGCGGACATGTCGGGCGTTGCAGGCTGGGTCCCACCGGGTGCCGGCTACGACGAAGATGCGGTGAATGCCGTGATCAACCCGGCCCTGGTGGCACGAGGTGGCCATCCTGGAAGGCGGATCCGTTTCTGGGAATGGATCGAGGATCATCGTCCCTCCGTGCGCCATTGGTATCTCGACATGCTCGCCGTTGAGCCGGACCGGCAGAGGTCCGGACTGGGGAGCCTCCTTCTTGCAGACGGACTGGAGCGAGCGGACACTCTAGGTGAGCCGAGCTTTCTCGTGACCGCCAATCCCCGGACCGTGCCCTTCTACGGACGGCATGGGTTCGTGACCGAGTCCGAGGAAGAGGCGCCCGAAGAGGGGCCGGTTGTGTGGTTCATGAGTCGAGCAACCAGTCGAAACACGAGCGTCGAGCCCGACTCATCATGAGGGGGACGAACCTCCAGTCGGGCTGAAACTGTGCCGCGAAACGCAAGGGCGAGTCGCGCGGTCGCTAAGCCGGCGTGAGACCCAACTGGAAGCGGGCGACCTGTGTCAGCTCAGCCAGCCGGTTCGCCGGAGGGCAACGGTCCCCCCGAAGCGGCCAACTCGCTGGCGGGCATCGGCGCGCTCGGGGACAACTGCTCTGTGACCTGCCCTGCGACCTGCCGGGCCACCTGCTCGGTCATCTCGTGGATCTTCTTTGAGAGGTCGTGGACCTGCTGGGTCAGCTGCGTATTCGACCCGAGAAGCTCGTCGATCTTGTGAGTCTCGTCGTAGTGATGAGACGCAAGGATCTCGTCGCGGGATGCCGCTCGGTTCTGGCTCATCATGATGATCGGCGCCTGGATGCCGGCAAGGCCGGAGAGCACCAGGTTCAGCGCGATGTACGGATAGGGGTCAAATGCCCGATGGCCGAGCACATGCTGGAGCAGCACGGTGTTGACCACCATCCAGATCACGATCAGCCCGAGGAAGATGAAGATAAACGGCCACGAGCCCCCGAAGCTCGCGATGTCGTCTGCGACGCGCTCCCCGAGAGTGCGGTTGTCGTGTGCTGCCTGCAGAGCCGGATGGGCATGTTGAGGGTGGCGCCAGGGGAACCAACTACTGCGCGACGGGCGGGGGACGGTGTTGGCGGTGCTCACGGTCATCGTTGAGTGCCTTTCTTGATGTCTCGAGCGAGTCGTGGATTGTCAATGTACGGAAGCATTCACACACTCCTTCGAATGGGGCAATGGCCTCCGCAGATCAGTGCTGTCACAGAGCAGAGGCCAGATTCAGTCCCGGTCGGCCCGTCTCATGCCTCGATATAGCCTAAAGGGCATGAGTCGTTACGGCTGGGCTTGGCTCCAGGTCGTCGAGCGGCGCGGTAGCCACGAATCTCGGCCGGTCTTCTACCAGGCAGAGCCGCCAGTCTCGCCGTCAATCCCCGCTCGGGCGGTTAAGGGACTCCCTGCAGTGTTCCGTGTAGTACTCCCTGCCGTACTTTCTGCAGGGCTCAGCGTCTCTTGAAAGGTCTGGCCCCGTCGCTGCTCGACCGAGAAGCCCGCTCTCGCCGTCGCCGGTTGGTAGCCGGGATCCTGGTTGTCTGGGGCCCCGGCCTCGTGGTGATGCTTGCCGACACCGACGCCGGAAGCCTGATAACGGCCGCACAGTCCGGGTCCGAATGGGGTTACCGGATGGTCCTGCCCCAGCTCGTGCTCATTCCGATTCTTTACGTCGTTCAGGAGATGACGGTCCGCCTCGGCATCCTCACGAACAAGGGTCACGGGGCTCTCATCCGGGCAACCTTCGGGCGGGGATGGGCGCTGCTTGCCGCAGCACCGCTGTTCTTATCGGCCGTAGGGGCTCTGTTCACCGAGTACGCCGGTGTCGCCGGCGTGGGAGAGATCTTCGGCGTTCCCCGTACGGTGACGGTCCCTGTCGCAGCCACCTTCCTCATCGGCGTTTCCATGACCGGCAGCTATCGGCGTGCCGAGCGGATCGGGATCGCGCTCGGCCTCGCGGAGCTGGTCTTCATTCCTGCTGTCGTGATGGCGCATCCGAACTTCCACGCCATTGCTGAAGGCCTCGGTCACGTACCGCTCGGCAACAGCTCCTATGTGTTCCTGCTGGCGGCCAACGTCGGCGCGGTGATCATGCCGTGGATGATCTTCTACCAGCAGGGTGCGGTGCTGGACAAAGGCCTGAAGCCTTCGAACATTCCCAGTGAGCGCCGGGACACAGCGGTCGGTGCAGGGCTTACGCAGTTGATCATGATCGTGGTGGTGCTCACCTTCGCCGCCACGGTCGGTCGCGCTCATCCAGGTGTGATGCTTCGTTCTGTGGCGGACATGTCCGCGGCACTTCGTCCATTCGTCGGCGCGATCGGCGGGAAGGTTCTCCTTGGTACAGCGGTGCTCGGCGCCGCTCTCGTCGCAGCGCTCGTCGCGTCGTTGGCGGGTGCCTGGGGGATCTCCGAGGTTTTCGGATGGGCGCACACACTCAATGAACGGCCAGACCGCAAGACCGCGAAGTTCTATTTCACCTACGGCTTCGCCCACGTCATCGGCGCGGTCATCGTGTTGCTCAGTCTGCATCTCGTCCGTCTGGTGATCGACGTCGAGGTGATGAATGCGCTCTTGCTGCCGATCGTGCTCGGTTTCTTGCTGCTTCTCGAAGCGCGCGCCTTGCCGAACGAGCATCGGTTGCACGGAGTTCGCCGAGTCTTCGCGACTGGGTGCTGCCTCATCGTCATTGCCTTTGGCCTCTACCTGGTGCCGGCCACGCTCGGATGGGTCTAGATCCCGGCCGGGCCTCCGATCAGCTCTGAGAACCGGCTCCCATGTGGTCGCAGTCCCGCGGCTGTGTGACGGTAGCTGGGAGGCAACGCCGTCGGCCCCGGTTAGGAAGCGCCACCCCGGTTCGAACACACCACCCCGGCTCGACACGCCACCCGGAGGAACACCTCCTGCAGCCGATATTCCTGCTTTCTGACTTGTAGCATCGGTTTTATCGCTCTAATGTCGGTCGAGGGGCCAACGGCGTTTGAGAAGGGTGTGACGACAATGAAGATTGCTGACGACATTACCCAGCTCATCGGGAACACACCGCTCGTGCGGCTGCGTCGGTTGACCGAAGGCAGCGGAGCGGTGGTCGTGGCCAAGCTGGAGTTCTTCAACCCGGCGCACAGTGTGAAGGACCGCATCGGTATCTCCATGATCGAAGCGGCCGAAAAGGCTTCTCTGATAGGACCGGACACGATCATCCTCGAGCCCACCAGCGGCAACACGGGGATCGCGTTGGCGATGGTGTGCGCAGCTCGTGGCTATCCGTGCGTTTTCACGATGCCCGAGACCATGAGCAAGGAGCGGCGGGCGCTGCTGCGGGCCTACGGCGCTGAACTGATCCTCACGCCCGGGGCAGAGGGCATGCCCGGTGCGATTGCCAAGGCAGAGGAGCTCGCCAAGAGTGACGCGCGGTACTTCGTTCCGCAGCAGTTCGAGAACCCGGCCAACCCGGCCGTCCACCGTGCCACTACCGCTGAGGAGATCTGGAACGACACCGATGGCGAGGTCGACATCGTCGTCTCCGGGGTCGGCACTGGAGGGACAATTACTGGCGTTGGCCAGGTGCTGAAAGCACGTAAGCCGTCCGTGAAACTCGTCGCGGTGGAGCCGGCGGCCTCGCCGGTCCTGTCGGGCGGTCAGAAGGGACCTCATCCGATCCAGGGCATAGGCGCGGGCTTTGTTCCGCCGATACTCGATACCGACATCATCGACGAGATAATCACGGTCGAGAACGCCGATGCATTCGACCTCGCCCGCCGGGCGGCCCGGGAGGAGGGTCTGCTCGTCGGTATCTCGTCGGGAGCGGCGATATGGGCCGCGCTCCAAGTGGCGGCGCGCCCGGAGAACGTCGGCAAGCTGATCGTCGTGATTACTCCGTCGTTCGGCGAGCGCTACCTCTCCACGGCTTTGTTCGAGGACCTTCGCGACTGACCATGTTCGCGACTTTGCTGCGCGATCTCCGCTCGGCGCGCGATCGTGACCCGGCGGCGCGCTCGTCGATCGAGATCGCGATCTGCTACTCGGGTGTGCATGCCGTCTGGAGCCACCGCATCAGCCACTGGCTGTGGCACAGGGACTTCAAGCTTCTGGCACGGGCGTGCTCGGCGCTGGCACGCTGGCTTACGGGGGTCGAGATCCATCCTGCCGCCGTGCTCGGCGAAGGCGTGTTCATCGACCACGCTTCCGGTGTAGTCATCGGCGAAACGGCCGAGGTTGGCGATGACGTGACTATCTATCAGGGCGTCACCCTGGGCGGGACGAGCCTCAACCCGGTGAAGCGTCACCCGACCGTGGGCAACCGGGTCACGATCGGTGCCGGCGCCAAGGTCCTCGGCCCGATCACCATCGGTGACGACAGCCGCATCGGCGCCAACGCCGTCGTCGTGAAGTCGGTGCCCCCCAACTCTGTGGTGGTTGGAGTGCCCGGTCAGGTGATCGCCCGCAGTCGCCCGCATCTGGCGACGGACCGGCCGGATCTCGAGTCCGCGTTCATGCCGGACCTACTCGGTTCCAGCCTGCAGTCGCTGCTCGCGCGTGTCGACGAGCTGGAGACGATAGTGGAGGGTCACACGGACCACCTCGCTGCTCGTCCCTCCCCAGCCGGAGTCTGGTCGGGAGAGGACTTCTCGATCTGACTGGCATAGCGGGCACGGTTCACGCCGGAGAGAGGTCGACACTGACGGCTACCGCGTCGCTGTCGGGGTAGTCGTTCTGCGAGCAGTCGAACTGCCGCGACTTGGTAGCGTTACCGCATGCCGATAGCCGTGTCCTCCTTTGTGCTCGACTCCTTCGACGAGGAGCCACCCTTCATGGAGGATCCCGGAGTGCAGTACGCCCGACTCCGGATCGCCAAGACCTTCCAAGGCGACATCGAGGCTCGCAGCACAGTGGAGATGTTGTCGGTGCGCGCCGAGAACGGTGGTGCCGGCTACGTGGCCGTAGAACGGATTTCGGGATCCGTGCACGGTCGGGCGGGAAGTTTCGCGGTTTTGCACATAGGGACGATGGCGGGTGAGATCCAATGGGCCAGGTGGCCGATTGTGCCGGGCTCAGGGACCGGAGATCTTGCCAGAATCACAGGTGAGGGTCGAGTCGAGATCGCCCACGACGGCACACACCAGCTCCACCTCGATTACGAGCTCTCCTGAGCCTAGGTTACGGGTCGCGCCGTAGGGTTCAAAGCCGATGACCGGGTTTTCGAGAATCGCCGAGAGGTTTCAGCGACTATCAAGAGGGAGGTCGACAAGGGGATGACAGACTCGCTGCGGGCGGAGACCGTCCGTATCACTGGCCATGGCGGCGATGACATCGAGGCCTACCTGGCCCAGCCGCTTGACGAGGGGCACTTTGGCGGCGTGGTGGTGATCCATCACATGCCTGGCTACGACGAGGGAATGAAGGAGATTACGCGGAGATTCGCCGCGCACGGATATCTGGCCATCCTCCCGAACCTCTACAGTCGGGAGGCGCCCGGAGCCTCACCGGACGACGCCGCGGCTATCGCCCGGGCGCTCGGGGGAGTGCCCGACGAGCGCCTTGTCGGCGACGTCCAAGGTGCTATCCGTTTCCTCACATCACTTGGGACATCGAACGGTCGCTTTGCCACGATCGGTTACTGCTCGGGCGGGCGGCAGTCATTCCTGGCCGCGTGCAGCCTTCCGCTTCAGGCCGCCGTGGACTGTTACGGGGCGTTCGTTGTAGGAACGCCGCCTCCGGACTCGCCAGTCAAGATACGCCCGATCGTGGATATGACGAAGGATCTCTCTTGTCCGCTGCTCGGTCTGTTCGGAGCCGACGACAAGTACCCGTCGCCAGAGCACGTTGTCGAGCTGGAGGAGGCCCTGAAACGGGCGGGCAAGACCTATGAGTTCCACTCCTACCAAGGCGCCGGCCATGGCTTTTTCTCACCCGAGCGCCCGGGATACCGGCCGGAGGCTGCCAAGGAGGGCTGGCAACGGATCTGGGGGTTCTTCGGCCGATACCTGGTTGCCAGCGACGCGTGAGAAGACGCGTGAGAAGAGGAGGGGGAGATGTGCACCTATCAGACAGAGAAGCTGGAGGTCAGCGGGTCGGGTAAGGGGCCGGAGGGCTGGTTCCCGCTTTCCAGCGCCACGGTCTATTTCGATCATCCGTCGCACTACCTCGCCGAGCACAGCTTGAACATCGACTTCCTCAACCTTGACGACGGAGTGCAGTCGAGAGTCGCCGTAGAGCTTGACCCGGTCTCGGCGCGGGGACTGGCTCAGGCGATCTTGGAGACACTGCAGACTGTGGAGCAGCTGTTCGGCTAATCCCGAGGTCAACGGGCGCGTGCGGGCGACAGTGATCTTCGCAGCGGTGACCAGTGCGGCCGAAGCGGGCAAGCGGAAACTGTGGCGCGCCAGTCAGTACTGCGGGCGTCGTACAACGCTCGGGCTTTGAGTGCCGGCGGCGATTCGATCCAGCTGCCCCGCCCCGCTCAGTTGCTCGAGCTCAGGCAGCGTGCTCCGGATAAGTGCCGCTCGAGCCGGCGACGCGGTCGTCGTAAACGGCGAGGCCGGTGAACAAGCTCGCCTGCTCCGGCCCGAAGGGTTCTTCCAGCCCGGAGGGCTGTTGC
>Ga0326728_10008956_pt1 | contig 24421 bp, 20 predicted proteins | sample MB3enrmetagenome_FD_207602 | JGI IMG/M metagenome (GOLD analysis project Ga0326728, IMG submission 207602) | Lab enriched peat soil microbial communities from McLean, Ithaca, NY, United States - MB31MN | ecosystem: Environmental > Terrestrial > Soil > Wetlands > Peat | place: USA: New York... | reverse complement strand
ATGTGACATTATAACACTTAAACTTCGTGGCAAGAGCCTTTGCGTATTATTTGCCTATCGAATAAAGTTAAGCTAACTCTGCTTATTTTTAAAATGATGCGCCCTTTTTTTGATCCCCTTGTTTTCTCTAACAAATCCCTCTAATTATTTATACGACAAGCATGGGAAAACTTTGCACTGATTGATAAGTCTAATTAAGAATAGCACGGAATCCTTATCGCGACGCTTACAATTCTCCGACATTTTACCGACAAATTGCCGACATCATCAAGCCTTATACGTATTAATTTTTTAATAAGGGAATATGCAAGACGTCGTTATGCTGAAGTGACTTTTAACACGAATCAGAATAATGTAGTCATTGAATTATTCGAGTTCCCGTTAGACTCGGGATTGCATTCCAAAACTTGACGTTTAACAGACTTTAGTGTACTGTGAGAGGCATCGCATATAGTGGTATGTTCAATTCAATATTCATTAACAAATAGTCAACGATAGCGATAAATTAGATTGAGAAAAATGGGACTGATGTTGCCGTCTGATCCGTAATAACGATTCGTAGCTTAATCGGAATGTGTACTTGCCTGAATAAGCCGTGATTACCCGAAGCATATTTTAACCATCAAACCCTAAATCAACAGTAATTTTAAATTGTGATTGGAGAAAAAACCGAATGGCAGAACTAATGAAGTTGGAAGAAGTGGCTGATTACCTGCGAGTAACTGAAAAAACGATATACCGTTTAATTGATAAACGAGGCATCCCAGCAACGAAGGTAGGACATCAATGGAGGTTTGATAAAGCAGACATAGATTCCTGGCTCCGTCAAAACTCGACGGAGGCTAGCGTCCGAGTTACCAAAAAATAATGATTATGACTAAAATTCCAGCTACCGCACAAATCATATTGCCGGAACAAGTGACAATGAATAAGCTTTCCGTGAATCGGACCTTTTTAACAGCGATAGGAATTGATATGGTGTGAAGGTATGCCAGTCAGATGATGTGGTAAATAAAATGGAAGATAAAAAAGCAAAAAAAGCGGATTAATTCGAACTTTTCCGGGCTTTGGCTGAAGCGGGATAACTACCCACGTAATTGACCACTTTGAAAAATGGGTTTTTGAATATTACTCGACCGGCAAGAATTGAGTTCTGTAAACGGCGAACAAGGATGGATTATAATGACCAGTTTTAATACTAAGCATTGAATAAATTTCTTAGCAGGTTCCGATGGAGTTCAAATGAGTCAATTTAAAAGCAATGGAATAAAATGGTTTCTTCTCTTCTTATTTGGCTTATGCATTTTGGCTGCTTCGCTAACTTTCTTTGTTTTAAGCGCGAAAAGCCCCTATATCGGGGTTGTGCTTTCTAAAAGCCCACAGGGTTGGATTGTGAATGAAATTGATTCCACCGGACTAGCCAAATCGTATGGCATAGTTGTGGGAGACAAACCAATAGAAATCAATGGCCAGCCAGCCCAAATATTCTTAGAGAAATACGATAAAGCCGGCACGGTTTGGGATAATCTAATTAACCAGTTAACGGTTGTCGATGCCCAAGGACACCCCAAAGCAGTTTCAGGCGCAAGTGGTTCTCAATCTGCAGCATCAATCATCGAATTGTCAACCCAGTTTTTCGTCAGCCTTGTATTTTGGATTGTGGGATATTACGTATTCTTCAAGAAACCTAAGGATGCGGCGGCAAATCTGTTATTCCTGTGCAGTCTCGCATTAGGATTAGTCTTAAGTGCAAATCTGGCTGGATCACGTGAAATTACCTCGGCAACCTATTTCGAGATAGCTGCTACTCTAATAGGTCCATGGCTTCTTGTGCATCTTTTTCTCGTTCTCCCCGAGGAGAGAAACTGGCTGCGTGGAAATCCCCGAGTATATCTAATTTACCTGCCGGCATTGGTAACCCTGGTGCTCTTCCCAATAATAGGTTATGCCAATGGACAACCAGTAATGTGGTACCGATCTTTGAGATTATTCGAATACGCATTAGGATTCACAGCAGCAATTGGCGTCTCGGTCTTCAACTATGTCAGAGTGGTCTCCGTCAGAACACGACAACAAATGAAAATTGTGTTATTTGGTTGCCTTGCCGCTTTAATACCTATATTGATCCTTATCGTTCTTCCTCAGGCTATCTGGGTGCAGGGAAAAGCCATCATACCGGGAGGATTCAGCGTGCTGTTCATCGTTTTCATACCAATTGCGCTGGGATATTCCATTATTAATCAGAAACTAATGGACATCGACCTGGTAATCAGAAGAAGTGTAATTTATGGCTTGATCACATTGATCATGGCAGCCATTGTTTCCGCGGGTATTCTTACTACGATTGCATTTCAAAAGAGCCTGGGAAGACCTCAGGAAATCGTCATCAGCTTGGTCTTAGGTGGCATTGCCACAGCGCTCTTCGGTCCGGTAAAAAATGGGATCGAGTTTGTAGTAGACAAATATATCTATAAAGACAGGTACGATTATCGGCAGATTATTAAGAGCCTTAATAATTTACTGAATTCCGCCAAAGATTTTTCGGATGTGTCGCGCTTTATCGTCGGCGCCACGGTCCAAGCTTTGAATTTAGGCGGAGGTTGTTTGTATTTAAAAAATTCAAGCGGAGCCTTTGAAGTCAGTGCCTCGATGGGCATATTTATCGATGCTAACAATCAGAAAAGATTGCTATCTTTATTGTCTAAGCGTGATCGCAGGATTGAGTTCCCCAATTCAGCAATGAATGTGGATGTTAATCTATCGTACCTGATTCCCCTCGTGGCTGGAGGAAAGGAAATCGGGATTCTCTGCCTTTCTCCAAAGAACTCAAGACAAGATTTTTCGTCAAATGACTTATTTCTTCTGGAAGGTATTGCCTCGGTAGCTAGCGTATCTTTATATAGCGCAATTCTGGCACATGATGTCAGCTCACGGGACACTTTTGTTTCTGTTGTGTCTCATGAGTTACGCACTCCCTTGACGTCTGTTTTAGGTTACACTGAACTATTAATTAACAAAGATCCTCCGGAAGCGACTCGAAAACAGTGGCTGAAACGCATTCATGATAATAGCCAGAAACTTACCTTCCTGGTAGACGATCTCTTAAACGTCACCCGTATTCAATCCGGCAAGGTTATCATGAGATTAGAGAAAGTGAAGTTGTCTGACATTTTTGAAGACCGGGTATCAATGGCACAGGAAAGCACCAGTAAACATAAATTTGTAATCGATATCGAGACTGGTTTGCCATCTGTTCTGGTGGACCGTGATAAGTTTGGAGAAGTCATCGGAAACTTATTAAGTAATGCGGTGAAGTACAGTCCAGACGGCGGGACCATTAAACTTTCTGCGCGTCATGAACGTCACAATCACCGCGTAATAGTAAGTGTTATTGATGAGGGAATTGGAATCGGACCCGAGGACAGAAACTTGCTGTTCACAACGTTTCATCGCATCCAAAGGCCGGAGACCAGAAATATCAAAGGGAGCGGATTGGGTCTATATATTGCCAAAGAATGGACCAAAGCAATGGGAGGGGAAATCTGGTTGGAAAGCGAATTAAAGAAAGGGTCAACGTTTTTTGTGGCGGTACCGGCGCAGGATTCTTGAATATAATCAAAAGACCAGAGAACGATTGGGAAAATATTTATGTATGAGAAGATATTAGTAGTTGATGACATTGAAGATATAAGGAGTTTGTTGCAGGAAGCGTTGCAAGCAAACGGGTATAGTACTCTGGAAGCGGCTGATGGGCGTGAAGCCCTAAGCATCATAGAAACAGAACCTCCGGACTTGGTGATTCTCGACATTGCAATGCCTGTCATGAGTGGCTTCCAGGTTTTGCGACAGCTTCGCAAAAATTCAGATATACCCGTTATCATGCTTAGCGCCAGGACGGACACCGTTGATAAGGTCGAGTCACTTGAGCTTGGGGCAGATGACTACATAACCAAACCTTTCGAAATAGCAGAAATGACGGCGCGGGTCGAAGCGGTGCTCCGGCGCAGGAAAACAATGTCCCGCGTTATTGATAAAGTTGAATTTAACGATGGGCAACTGTTGATTAATCTTGCTAAACGACGCGTTACTTTGAAAGGTGAAGCAGTCGAATTAACGCCGAAAGAATATGGATTGCTTCGGGAACTTGTTCTCAACGCCGGAACAGTCCTGGAATATCAACGAATCCTTGATGCAGTTTGGGGTAAGGAATATGGGAACGCAAAGGAGCTGGTTCAAGTCACCTTGAAACGACTCAGAGCAAAAATCGAGGTCGACCCGGGAAATCCTAAATATATCTTGACTATTAGTGGTGTAGGATATCGTTTTAAAGAAATTTCTTAGAAACGTCTTGGTAAAGCAACCACTCATTTCTTCTCAGACGTGTTAAATCTTATTAAAATAACTTATTGTGCTTTGAGATTCGTTTCCTGGTTTTCGTCCACAGCTTAGCCAGGAAAAACAGCTGCAAATTTCTCCGGTTTTAGTAAAGATTTACGGGAATTTCTATAACAATCAATGCGCGGGTAACTTGGCAAGTTGTCAGTAAATTATCGGTGATTTGTCGGTAAAATGTCGATGAATTGTCGGCATTTTACCAGAGATTTCATGATACCATAATATAAACTGAAATAAGCTAAGCTATATCATCGGGTTCAAAATGCAATAAGGACAAATGTCAATTCAGTGCGACTTGATATAGCAACTTTCGGCTGATACTGGTATTAGGAATAATCAGAAAAGTTAACTCATAAAAAAGAAATTATATGGAATTTTTTATGGAATCATCATCTTAACCGTTAGCTTGTTGATGATTCCTGCAGATTATTATGAGACCATTAGTAAATAAAATGTGTGCATGTAGATACCCACGAGCAGAGCTCGTGGTACTTTAAAATTCAGGCTTCGCCTGACCTAAAGCTGCGGTTAATATGATGCTACAAGAATCGAATATCACTCCTTTACATTCACCCACGTGCTCGGCACGTGGAACTCTGCCCTTCGGGTTTCTTTAGATTTGTTCTGCGGTCGCAGGTTTGATAAGTCAGCATGCAGGGCTCATTGAAGGAGAATTCTCTTAATCTTGGTAAATCTCTCGATCCATAGTCCTATTCCCTTAATTTCGACACCTGAGCGTAAAAATGTATGGATATCGAGAGATGGAGTAGAATCAGACTGCACGGGAAACACGAAATGTCCCCGAATGGGTGAATTCTTTTGAAGTCAAGACTTGTTAACGAATAAAATACATAGATCGAATTGCTCGATTTTATCTTTCTTTGAATTTCCAACCTTTCAAAAATAAATCTTCGTAGTCACAGATAAAAGATAGTACCTTCCGCATTTTTTCAGACCACTTGACACGTATACATGGGACGTATACACCGTCGTACCCCAGGGGGGATTCGAACCCCCTACAAACGGTTTAGGAATTTACCTGTTATGGCTATATTATGCTTAATTTCTCACTTTTTCTCACCATAGTAAAAACTTAATTACGCACAATAGTGAGTAGAGGTTAGAAATACAGAATAGCAAGGGAATAGCAAGATTGAAATTCGGTTTCTATGCCTATCCTGGATGCTACTTCATTAACAATTGTGTTCGTTAAAGAGAAGTGCCGATGCAAGCCAATGTGATAGCCACTGTCAATGGCGGCTATGGATATTGCGTGTACGGTGCGGCGCCACTTGCTGGCTGGAACACATACAAAAATGACCTCATCAATATAATTAATAGTTTCAAAGTCATAAGTCTTACCAGCTAAAGATGTGCGAGGATAAAGTGTTATTGTAAACTATTGACAACAATAATAAACAGCTGTATACTAATGTTAACATGGTTGGGAAAAATAAACCCGGAAAACTTATTAGAATACGTCCAGACACTGTAATTCGAATTGATAAATTGAAACCACGGGGTCAGACTTATGATGGTTTTATTGCTACCATGCTAAATTCTTATGAAAAAGACATCTCCGCGATATCTGTGCAAGAGGCTGAAGCGCACCGGCAACCGTTGTGATATTATGAAAATAGTTATGTTGCATTGGTGATGTCAGATATTTATAATGTTTATAATTAAATTATATATATTTGAATTCCTGAGGGTGTAGATATGGTAAGAAGACAAAATAAACTCTTGCCCGAATTCAAAAAGCCCCCAGTTGTTGAAGTTGCGGTTATGGTCCAATTTGATACACCTAAGCTTGGTGTACCACAAATAATGCGTTGGTGGACTAAGGTTCAGGAAAACTTCCCAGGGTATGAACAAGCTCCTCCCATTCCGCCTGTTACAGAAAGTTACGATGCCTCATCTGTTCCGCAACCTCTAGTCCAATTTCAGATGTTTAACACACCACCAATGCCTCGGGTATTTTTGAAAAAAGCAACTGATACTGAGTTGATTCAAATACAAGAAGACAGATTCGGATATAGTTGGCGAAAACTAAAGGATGAAGATGATTACCCACGATATGTAACAATAATAAAAAGTTTTTCACAGCAATTGACGGCCTTTGATAAATTCTTAAAAAGCGAAAAGCTCAGTTCATTGAACCCGACATTGTGTGAAATTACCTATGTTAATCACATAGTGGGAAGTGGAGTGTGGCACGGGCATAGTGAGCTTCACAAAGTAATTCCTTCAGTAACGCCTAGACTCAGTAATACTTTCCTTCCCCTACCAGAAGATATACAATTTGCAGCACGTTATATTATAAACAACCAGAACAAAAGTCCTTTAGGTCGCTTATATGTGAGTGTTGAACCACGTTTTCTGATGGCAGATATGACTCCTATTTTTCTCATTCGCCTCACCGCACGTGGGGCTCCTCAAGGATTAGGAAACCAAGGTATAATTAAAACTCTTGATATCGGACATGAGTGGATAGTCCAGGCATTCACGGCTTTAACTTCCGTAGAAATGCACAAAGTATGGGAGAGGATACAATGACACTTGAAATGGCATTGCCGATGGAAGGGGGTATTCTAGATTTCCTGAATAAATCAAGATTAGAATCGGCGGGTGGAATATCATCATTATATAATTCATGGGTGCACACGACTCCATTTCCCTCCGATACTGTGTCACGTCCAGAATTGGGAGTTTCCATAAATGAGCAGAACGTGACTATATCCTTCAGAGCAGCCAATGACCTAAGTTCGATAAAGTGGCTTAATCCAACAATTATAAAGATGATTCAACTATTATGGCTGCCGACAGATTGGAATTCTGACTCGCCCAAGCGCATCGAATCTAGGGCTATCGAAAAGATGTTAGAGACGCTACTAGTGATTTTAGACCCGAATTCGACTCCTCCAGCTGTTATTCCAACAACGCGAGGAGGAGTTAAAGTCGAATGGCACCAAAATGGTATAGACTTAGAAATAGAAGCTCTTAATTCAGGAAGAGTAGAATATTTTATAAACGAGCCAGCAGGCGAAAAAGAAGGAGTTCTTGAACGCAATACTGCTATTTTAAAAACCTATTCACATTACTTAAAGACGGTTGCGGTTAACGCAGCGTAAAGTGAATTAATGATTGCGAATGCAGCTGGCGATGATTCCACAATTGACCCGAACGAAATCATCTGGCGAAGAATCCCTGAGAACCAAGTAATCTTTGATAATAATCTGAATCGTAAACGCCCAAGTTCCGCATGTTTTAATCAAGATGGCCGTGATGGGCCAATTTCTGTTTATATTGCCTCTGAGGCAATCTCGGCCTCATTAGTAATGCAAGGCGGAAAAGAACGTTACCTAGTATCACTTACAATTGATTTTGTCCGAAAACTTGGACTTGGTGTTGTACGCGACCCATCTTCGGGAGGGCCTGGACACGCCCTGATGCTTGGGCGGAAAACGAACGGTATACAGAGTAATCTGGCAAAGACAGCAGTTTGGGTTCCGCCATACCAACCGCAATAATTTAAACTGAGCGCGAAGCAAGCACCATGACTTGATTGTGTGGGAATATTATACCTGCTCTGCTTTCACGACAATGTCAAACGGCACACCGAGGAGTTCAAAATGCCGGCGGCCGCACCACACTTTGTCAGACTCGGTATTGCGCAATGTATTAAAATCCATCGACCCTTTGGTTTCGCGGACAAGATAAAAAGCCTTGCCGTCCTGTTTCACGATTGCCCAATCCGGGTTGTATTTACCCACCGGTGTTTCGATTTGGAACCAACCGGGTAATTTAACGAAAAGTTTGATATCCTCACGCTTATCCAACCGGGCGGCAAACTCCCGCTCTATTTCCGAGTCATAAACCACATATTCGTAAAGCGAATGATTGACGTGTAATGCCGTAAGATAATTAATTAATTCTTCATTTTTAAATAGAACCTGTTCCCATTCGGCATCAGGACCGGAACCAGTAATCCTTTCATATTTAATGCCGTCAACCAGTAAACGGTGCAATTCGAACTTAATGATGGCAGCGACCGCGTCCATGAAACGCTGCGGGTTATTAAAAAATTCGGCAAGCCGGCCGGAATTCTTTAAAATACGAACCAGAGTGGAACGGGTCAGCTCAGTTTCATTCTGTAAATAAGCCAGCAAATCAGGTAAATAGAAACGGTTATATGAAATCCTTTCTTGAGCGATGCCGGTAGCCGCCGCGATAACGCCGCCTTTTTGGACTTGTACCTGCCCGGCAGTTACCTTAACGACCGGCACTTCGATTTTCTCCATGCGCTTGAGGGCAGCGACCGCCCGGTCAACCAATTGACCGGTATCAAACTCCACGCGATAAGTAGTTTTCGGTTTGACACGGTCCCACAACTCTTTAAATTCGGGACTGAGCCGGACATCCTTACGCAGCCGGTTCGGCCCTTCATCTTTGTCTTTGCGGATGTGGCGTTCGATTTGATAGGCGGAAAGCAGGTCGATTACTGCCGGGGCAAGATCACGATAATCCGGCGGCAACTCCAGTTTAAAATCTCTACGCCCGGGTTCGAAAGCCGGTTGAATACGACCGGCGGCGTCCAGCATTTTGAGGTTGATGAGGGAATTATTAATCGCCATCGCGTGCTCGCGCCCGACAGGCACCTCGATACCACCGATAATCCGTGTTAATTTAGCAAAAGCGGTGAGCGGCACCTTACCAAAAGTGACACCGCAATCTTCCTCGTATTCCGTCTGCAAAGCGCGGGCAAAATCTTCGTAACTTTCATTCGCCATGACATAAAGTTTATTGACTGATTCATCAAACACGCGCACGCCATTTTGGTCCACCGGTAAACGCAAACCGCGTCCGATTTCCTGCCTTTTCTTCACGGCGCTTCTGGTCTCATTGAGCGTGCATATCTGGAAAACATTAGGGTTATCCCAGCCTTCCCGAAGCGCCGAGTGACTAAAAATAAAACGCAGCGGTTCGCTTAGTGTCAGCAACTGCTCCTTATTTTTCATGATAAGGTCATATACCGTATCATCGGCTTCCGAATCGCCGCGGGTATCTTTGAAGACGCCCTTTTTATCCTGGGCGAAATAACCGTCATGCAGTTTAGCCAGCGGATATTTCAGCCATTCAATTTCACGGTAGCGTTCTTCCTGAGCCAAAGCAGTAAACTCCGCCTCAAAAGCTTGCGCGAATTTACCCGGCACGGGCCGGCCGGCTTCGTCATAATCGCGATAATTCGCCACCCGGTCAACAAAAAAGAGACTTAAAATTTTGATACCGCGCCCGCGTACCTGCAGTTCCTTATCAAGGTGTTTTTTCACGGTGTATTTAATCTGAGCGCGCCAGACGTCCTCACGCAAGCCGCCGTTTTCCTCCCCCAGGCGCAAGATACGGCCGTTATTAAAACGGATAAACTCATTACCCGGTTCGGCGTTGATTTCCGCCACGGAAAAGCCCTCTTGATAACAGGCCCGTTCGTTAGAAAGCCGGAAAAGGTCGGCGCCGTTTTTTAAGGTAACGGATTTCTCTTTAGGGCCTTCGCCGGTCTGGATATGAATACGCAGTTTCGCTTTGATGCCGTTCTTGTAATCGATACCTTCCACGCGCACGAAGGCGTCGTTCGCCGCGCCTTCCGCCGCGGCGCTGGCAACAACAATTTGCTTGACAAGCTTCAGTTCAAAAGCGCGCACCGGGTCAAGACGGTACATCAGATTGTAGAGATTACGATGGGTGGCGGAATAACGCAGCGTGCAAAGCGGGTTCAGGGCCTTAATCGCTTCCTGCGACTTGGCGGTGCTGTCCACGCTCTGGGGTTCGTCAATAATCACGATGGGGCGCGCCGTCTGCACAAATTCAATCGGCTGATGCCCGGACATACCGTCAATTTCCTTATAGATGACATTACTCTTGAGTTCCGCTTCCGTGCCGGTGAAATTTTTACGAAAAGCGTCAATATTAATCACCATAATTTGCAACGTATTGCTAACAGCAAACTGCCGCAGCAAATTAACATTTTTAGCGTCATAGACGAAAGACTTAAAGGGCAAATTATTATAAATGGCCCGAAAATGCTCCGCAGTCATCTCGATGCTCTTCAAAACCCCTTCGCGAATGGCGATACTCGGCACCACAATAATGAACTTCTGAAAACCATATTTCTGCGAGAGGTCAAAAATTGTGCGGAGATAGACATAAGTCTTGCCGGTGCCGGTTTCCATTTCCACCGAAAAATGGGGACAGCGGCGAAGGATGTTAGCCGGAGTATCAAAAAGCTCCCACGATTCCAGCAGCAAACCCGGGTCGGGAATATCGATGTCATTACGCAATTGAATGGCACGGACATTAGCCAGCAACTTATCCCCGGCGAGCAAGAGACGGTTACCCACACCCAGCTCGGTCTGCTCCTGCCCGGCAAACAGGCCTCCCGAATTGCCGGTATTAATGACGGAATATTCCGGTGGCCCCTGCGGCTGACCCGCGAAGATATCAACAACGGCGGCGATAGCATCCAACTGGAAAGTCTGGTTGGGGTCGAATTGCAGTTTCATGATTTTTTCTTCCCCGGCTGATGAGATTCAGTGATTTTTTTGGCAGCCCGTTCGAAATCATTCTCATAATCACGGTCTTGAATCACACGAAATTTCGAGAATTCTTCCCCGGCTAATTTCACGGCGACTTGATGAGAAACATGCCCGGCATCGTCAAGGATTTGATATTCATTGAATTTAAGAAAGGCGTCCAGTTTTTTAACCCAGTCTGTCATCTTCATCGGGATTTGTCGGGCTGCCTGATTTTCAGCGTAATCCAGATACATCGTCACAATCCGTTCCAGTTCCTTGATTTCTTTTTCCGCCAGATAATTCTTGGCGACGGCCACGTCAGATTTCAGGATTTTACCCTGAGGGGCATTTTTCCAGGTTTGCAATCCCATGTTGGGTTTATCGGCGTGCGCCCGTCCGGCAATAATCTCCGCGGCGGTTTGGCCGGTGACCGCCCAATGCAGTTTGTTTTGCACGGTTTGAAAGAAGGTCTGGGTGATTTCGGCATCGCGGTTGTAATCAACACTGCACTGTTCGTAAATATCGGTGATTTTGAGATAAAAACGGCGTTCACTGGCCCGGATTTCCCGAATCCGCTCCAGCAATTCATCGAAATAGTCTTTTCCGAACCGTTTGCCCTGTTTGAGACGTTCATCATCAAGGACAAAGCCCTTAACAATAAACTCCCGCAAGGTGTTGGTGGCCCAGATACGAAATTGAGTGGCCTGACGGCTGTTGACACGGTAGCCGACGGCTATGATAGCATCCAGATTATACAAATCTATCATGCGGGTGACCTGACGGCCGCCTTCTGTTTGAACTATTCGAAATTTTCGAATAGTTGTAACTTCCGGTAGTTCTCCGGAAGAAAATATTTCTTTTAAATGATAATTGACAGTATTAACTTCGACGCCGAACAAATCGGCCATTCGTTTCTGACTCAACCAAAATGTTTCTTCCTGAAAAAGCACTTCCACGCTGACTTTCCCGTCCGGCGTGGTATAAAAGATGATTTCGTTTTCTTGCGGAACTAATTCATTATTCATAATTGACTTCATTTTGAACTGTCAAGATTTCCTTGACAGTTGCGGCTCTTTTCAGCTCGCCGGTATCGAAAATGTTCTGCAGGTGCTGACTTATCGCTTGTTTGGTCGTGCCGAACAATTCGGCCATGCGGTTAATCGTCAGCCAAAATGTTTCATTTTGAAAGACTACTTCTACTCTTACCTCGCCATCCGGGCTAGAATAGATAATAACATCATTCGATTGCGGCACTGATTCATTGTTCATAATCGGCTCTTTAAATTGTTTTGAAGCTGGTAACACCTTTATTTTTGAATATCAGCACGGCGTTGGTTTTAAGCTGGTCGTTACCGGCAAAGCCGGCATCCAAACAGACCACGCGCGCCGGTTTCTTTTCCGCAATAGCACGGATAAGCGGCAACGTCAATTCATGCTCCAGGCAGATAAACAACGCGCCGCCAGCGATGTTAAAAACGGTTTTACCGGCTAAATCCAGTTTGACGATAGGAACAGTCAATGGGAAGCCGCTTTTTAAAATAATTTCAGATAAGATATCATCCGGGCTGCGTTCCGCACGGATGTGGATGATATGCATTTCAAGCTGCTTTTCGAGTTCCGCCGCATCATGCGCTCCCTGCGCGTCCCAGGTTTTAAAATTGGATTCAGCCAGTTTGAAAACACGGAAACCGCGGTCCTGCACAGAAGACGACACATTTGGTTTGGCTGCATCCGCTTCATTAAGTTTCTTGATGGCACGGCGGATTCGTTCTTTACAAATATCAGCAATGGTTTTAAAACCGGCCTTGAAAGCAGCACTTTCCGGGTCACAAGGCTCAGGAAGTTGTACTAAGATAAATTTACGATTGCCGCTATCGGTATCTTTCTTATTATTAAGATGAAGGATTGAATCAGCTGTGGTTCCAGAACCGGAAAAGAAATCTAATATTATATCTCCAGGCTCACTTCCTAATCGAAAAAATTCGACAAGTAATCCGCTCGGTTTAGGATTCTCAAAAATCGTCATGTTTCCGAAGATTTGGCTCATTTCCTCTGAACCTTGTGTATTAAGAGGAACAAAATCCCATATTGTAGGCCAAGTAACGCCCTCTTTCACGTCTGTAAGAAAGCGTTTTAGTTTGGGTCTTCCTTTACCATCTTCGCCAAAATAGATTTCATTATTCGATTGCAATAGTTCTATTTTTTTACGATTAAAACGCCAATTACCCCCGTCTCCTGGATAATGCTCTTCACCTGTATTCGGATTCTTGATAGGGAAATAAAGACTAGCAACGTATCTTCCACCCTTAACATTTGCCATTAAATCGCCGGGAGTCCAAACCCCTTTAGGGTGTTTATCTGGATTTTTGTATCGTCCAACTTGTTCTTCAGAACGCTTACGAAGATTAAGCTTTACAAAATCTTGGTTCTTCGCGAAAACGAGGATATAGTCATGATTAGCGCCCAATATTTTATCATTAGGTGGAGTACTTCTCTTTTTCCAAATAATAGACTCGATGAAATTCTCTTCTCCAAAGATTTCATTGCAAAGTTTCTTCAGATTATCAACTTCGTGATCATCAATACTGATAAATATTACACCGTCTTCCCGCAACAGATTTTTTGCTAAATAAAGACGCGGGTACATCATATTCAGCCATTTGGAATGGAAACGGCCGTCTCTTTCGGAATTAGAGCCGAATTTCTTACCTTCCGCATCGACCTGGCCGGTATATTCCAGATAAGTCTGCAGGGATTCGTTGAAATTGTCCGGATAAATGAAATCATTACCGGTGTTGTAAGGCGGGTCGATATAAATCATTTTGACTTTGCCGGGATAAGACTTCTGGAGCAATTTGAGCACTTCCAGATTATCGCCTTCGATAAACAAATTTTCAGTGGTATCAAAATTGACACTTTCGGCCGGGCAGGGGAGCAAGGTGCCGAGACTGGGCTGCTGGATGGTCTTGAGACAATCCGCCTTACCCGGCCAATTGAGGCCGTAACGTTCCTTGCCGACATCCACCTTTGTGCCGAGGACCGCTTTGAGGCGTTCGAAATCGATTTTACCGCCCTCGGTGCGAACTTCCGGAAAGATTTTCAACAGTTCCTGCAGTTTTTCACCGACAATGTCACCCGATGTTAAGTCAAACTTCTCCGGCTGGTCAGTCATATTAGTATCCTACTGTCAAAATCAATTTATACAAAATTCGGAAATATTGAGACATAGCAAATTAAGTTATTTGATTACGCCAATTCTATCATTCTCGATAGATTATGGCAAGTCAGTTTAATGATTTGAGACTGGACAGGCAATATTCCTTAATCGTGCATGTTCTTCAATATTAGCAAAGAACGATTCTTAGGAGTTATAATTTATCTGCTCAAAGCTTTAACGAGGAGTATCATATGCCACTTAAGCTAAATGACAGAGTTTGGATTTTAACAGAAAGATTATACTTGCATTCCCATAAAGTAGAGGGCTTTTTGCAGCTTTTAAAGGATTTTGAAATAGAATACCCTGGAAATTCCTATCAAAATTTTGCGCAATATAAAAATTTGTATATTTTTATGAGCGAAGAAAACTATGACTTCGCAATTTTTATGCGAGAGGTTCCCTCGGAAAAATATCTGCCGTTGTTGGGGAAAGTACTATTTGATCCTAAAATTATAAACACACAAAAAGATGATTGGAATTACTATAATGAATACGTTAAAAATTGGTATCCAGACCTTTTGGGTCTGCTGGATCTGGCCGGTGTAATTGTTGATCCTGGCTTAAAAAAGTTGGCATATCGTGAAAGGGAAGAATCGATAGTTAATCCTAACGATAACTTCATTCCTGATGCGTTTGGTGATATGTTTTTGGATAATATTAGGGCAGAGTTAAATAGTTGTTATCGCAATGGATTTTATTCGTCAGCAATGTTTTTATCAAGAAAATTACTTGAATCGTCAGTTATAAGAATTTTGGAGACAGTTTTTCCGAAACTAGAAAATTCTCAATATAATGAGTCGAACCATGTTATTTGGTACAGCAAGAACAATAGCCAATACCATTCACTATCAACATTGTTAAAGAATCTTGAGGCGAATGCATCTAAATTCGACGAGGACCAAAGGCTAATTATCGAGCTTGTAATGGTCGCGCGACCTTTGAAGAATGAGACAAATGTTTGCATACATAGCGATTACAAAGTGCCTGATGAAGCATATATACAGCAATGGAAAATTCCTTATTTAATGGGACTGACCAGAAAGGTATTTCGAAAATATTGCGAATCATAGCAATATTAATTTCATATTTGGCAGGTGCTTAGCCAAATCGAATATGAAGCAGCAGTTCTGATTCCCATGGCTTAAATGCACGATCCAAACATTGTGTTTGTTCCGCGAATTTAACCAGGAGCCAATACTATTCTTAAAGAAGGCTTTTAATACTTCTTAAATGTTGCGCTAATTCCTACTCCTAACGTAAAAGCTGTTAAAAGAGCGAAAATACATGCCACTATTGTTCCGATCAGACCCAACAAATAATTGTTCGTTGGCAAGGCCGTGATGCTTGGTGGGAAAAGCGTAAGAGCTATCGATAATAGACCTAACGCAATACCTATCGCGCCTAAACCGATACCAATTCGAACGATATCATCGGGATGAGATTTCCACGCTCGTATTTTCCCTAAAATATTGGCCTCTTTTATGGTTATTTCAACTTCATCGGGTAATACAGACCATCCCAAAATGTTTCTATACCATTCATTTATTTCCACTCGACCCTCTGCTCCCTGTATACCACGGATTTGGCAGTAAGCCCTTTTACCATTCGCATTGATTTGCACATAAGTTCCGTTATGTATCCCTCCGCGTAAATCATCTGAGACTCTAATCCACGGCTTGTGTACGTCATTTTCTTTTGAAAGCGAGATAAAACATTTAAATTTAATTTGTTTTTCGAACATCTGATTTATTTCCTCCCACTCTGCTTATAAAGGCTGCTAATCAGGGATAAGTCTATTTTACCCAGCGGCATAATCTAAAGAAAAGAGACAAAAAATTATTGTTTAGTTATTTGTTGGTATTTTCCCTTTACTACCGATAATTTTTCTTCCGAGTTTTACTCTTTGAGAAGCAGTATTGCATATCGTCATGTTCTCGTAAGTGTCTTTTTGTAGTTTCCATCCAAATATATACGCGATTTCCTTAATAGTAAGGCATTGCTTATCCTTCAATATCGCACAAATCACAGCCTGTGGATATAGGATTGCATCTTTCTGTAATTGAGGTCGACCTCGTTTAGCTTTTAAAACCATCGAATCAACAGTCTTCGGCCATTTTGCCTTAATAAGGAGTTTTGCCACATCTCCTGGCTCGAATGAGTCATGAAACCAATGAACACTATCTACAATCCTATCTTTGCCTCTTTCTCTCACAACTTTTCGTTCTGCCCAAACCTTCTTGCTTTGGCATGTATCAGTTTGGGGTACTTCTTCGATACTATCCTCATCGTTTTGCATGGCTTCCGGGAAACCACATTCTTTCCAAAGATTCCCAAAAAAGTAGAACAGATATGAATTAGCAGGGAGATTCATTTTATCGGCCACAAAATCATCTGCCATTTTGACAACCTCATCATACAAATTCCACAATGTGTAGGCCTCAGTATTCATATCGAAAATAAAAGACCCTTCCTCTTCCCTAATTCTGAATTCAGATTTACTAACTAACTCAGCAAAATCACCATGTTTAGCCTCGATTTCACTTCTGGCTTGTTTTATAGAATCAAGCCAGAAATCGCATTTCATTAATATTTCTTTCAATGTGTTTATCATGGTGTTATCTAAAAACGAAGATTAAATTTGCTCCGCGGTTGCCTCGATTATTCTATTTTTGGGTTTCATACCCCATTGTTCGTGGCGAACTCCATAGTTGGGTAACCTAGTACGAATGATACCTCTATGCATGCGTCGAAGAGATTAATTATACGTCCATTCGTAATTTTTTTAAATCACGGACTGCCGAATTATAACGTAGGCAGACGTGATTTGCTAATTCCTCAGCCTTATTTCGTAATTCTGAATCTAATTTTGGTTCTTTATGCAGTTTTCGCCACTCTTTAATCTTGTCAACTCGTTGCTTAGCCACAGATGGGTTGTTGGCATATTTATTGATGATAAACTCCACCCAATGTGTATCTCGTTTTTCATCTCCATTGCAATGACCACAGGACAACACACGATTTGAAATGTGGTTTATGCCGTTGACAGACTGCGGGACTAAATGGTCGATATGGCCTTGTCTTCCCTTCCGATTAATCTTTGTTCCGCAATAACAACACCTAGACTCGAAGAATTCCCAAAGTTGTGTTATGTCCTCCCTGGAAGGATCAGGATCAATTATCCCGAGCAGAGATTTTCGGATCATATTCCTGGCTTGGGATGGCGTTGAGATCGTCATTAAAGTGCTCCTTTTATGCATTTGAATCATTTAAGATTATATTCTCGCGACAGAGTAAATACAAAACTGGTTTGAAAAAAGGCCAATTGGGATGAAACTTAGCAAATTGCAAATGTTTTAACCACACACCATGAAACGATGTCGGCCCTTTACTTATTGTGCTAGCGGTAGTTTGTTGGGGAATAGACAATAACCTGACTCGTCAGATATCTGACAAAAACCCGATCCAGATTACATACATCAAAGGGTTAGTTGGCGGGGTAGTTTCCATTTCCATTGCACTTATTTTGGGCAAAACAGTGCCATTGGATTTTACTTTGTTATGGGCGTTGCTACTGGGCGCATTCAGTTATGGAATCAGCCTAGTATTATTCATCAAGGCACTACAAAGTCTCGGCTCTTCACGGACGGGAGCTTTCTTTAGCCTGGGACCATTTGTTGGCGCCATCGCCTCCGTAATCATCCTCCGTGAATGGCTTGGCTGGGTCATGTTTCCTGCTTTGGTCTTGATGGTATTAGGCACTTGGCTGATCGTTAACGAAAGGCATGAGCACGCCCATACCCATGCTGCTGTAACCCATACGCACATGCACCGCCACGATGATTTGCACCATCTGCATGTGCATCTGGAAGGGATTCAAGAACCGCATAGCCACGAACATCTGAATCCGGAAATAAATCACACTCATGCTCATTGGCCGGATACTCTGCATCGGCATGAACATTAAATATTCAACAGAAATTCTTAAAAGGTTTTTCATTGTCGGTTCACTTGAATCAAATATTTTTCCCATGGTTCTTAAAACGCTGTGTTATCATTTAGGTAGATGATGAATCACGACAATTCAGGGATAAATCACCGGCATGTTGACGGCAGCAAAGGGTTGATGATAGCCCTATTAGCGGCTGTGGCAGTAATAGGCGTGGAAATTGCTGGCGGCTTGTTGAGTCACAGCCTTGCCTTGTTAAGTGATGCCGGACATATGCTGGTGGATGCTTTGGCATTAGCAATGAGTCTGATAGCCCTAAACCTCGCCAAAAGACCTGCCACTGAAAAACGAACGTATGGTTTTCACCGCGCCGAAATTATGGCTGCGTTAGCCAACGGCGTTGCTTTAACCCTGGTCGCTGCATACATTTTTTATGAAGCTTATCAGCGTTTCCATAATGCTCCGACAGTTAACACTCCAATTATGCTTGGAGTCGCAGTTATTGGGTTAGCCGCCAATCTTAATACGGTATATCTTCTTCATCGTGCCCGCCATAATAACTTAAATGTTAGAGCAGCTTTTTTCCATGCTTTCGGAGATTCCATGTCATCAGTTGGTGTAATCGCAGGGGGTATTATCATAGCAATCACTGGCTGGAAAATAGTTGACCCAATTATCGCCATTCTGATTGGTATTATCATCCTCTGGGGGGCCCTAAATCTTGTAAGGGAATCGGCGGATATTTTGATGGAAACAGTTCCAAAACAAATGCCACTGGATAAGGTAACCGAAGTGGTCAAAGGGGTGAAAGGCGTTGTCGAATTGCATGATGTTCATATCTGGACAATCACTTCTGGGATCTACGCGCTGTCCACTCATATTCTAATTGAAGACCAGATGTTGAGCCACACCAGTGAAATAATCGCCGAAATAAACCGGGAACTGGAACAGAAGTTCAATATCACCCACACTACTTTTCAATTGGAATGTGAGAAATGCGACAACTGTGCTCAAGGATTGGTATGCCAAATCCAGCGTCATGAAGACGTTATTAGTCATTGAAAAAATATATTTTCTCCTGGTTTAGATTAGAGTTCCAAGTTTGTAGCCAAAAAATTAACCCTCGAAATGTTCTACAATGGGGATTTTATCTTACAAGTAGTCTTAAACAAAGCTGAAAATCGTTGTTTCAGATATGGACCAATTCACTCCATTTTCGTCATCATCCAATTCTATTTTTCAACTAATGCAGTTGCCATTTTAGAAATTCGCCCTTTAGGTATAGAAAGCAATTCTTAAAAGGGTCAGCGATTCCGAATAATCATCCTCCAACCATATAACCAAACATTTCCGGAGGTGGCTATGATAAACAGGGAAGTGAATGCGATTGATTGTCATCATGATGTCCAGCTTCTGAAAATCAATGAGGATGGCACAGGATTGGGTCTGAAAACCCGATAGTCAGAACTTGCGATTAAACCACAACAATGCACTGATAATAGAATAGTTTAATCTGTAATTAAATTTTGAGATGGGAATAATTGTTTATCTTTTTCTCTGCAGCCAAGGAATACCCCCTCAATATTTCCCACCTCAAAGTCGGATAGGCACTGCACAAGAGCAAACGATTAATGGCTACAGAATTTTTCTGATAAGGAATTTTGAGATCATCTAAGACTCTCGCAGGCCGTTCGGACACGATTGGTTGATCACCAGCCAAAATAGCCCCAACACTCGAATGGCTTCGGCAAACTCGGCAAATTTGACCGGTTTACGGACAAAACTATTCGCGCCCAGATGGTAGCTGCTGATTATGTCCTTTTCCTCATTAGAAGATGTAAGAACAATTACGGGAATAAGTTTGGTTTTTTCATCTGCGCGCATCCGGCGCAACACATCAAGGCCGCTAATTCTAGGCAGGTTAAGATCGAGCAAAACCACTACCGGTAGATCCTCGATTGAGCATCCGGTCTTACCATCTGCGCCAAAGAAATATTTCACTGCCTCGACACCATCTTCAGCAACGATCAATTCGTTGCAAATGTTCGATTTTTGCAGGGCCCGTCTGGTCAACTCAACGTCATTAGGATTATCTTCCACCAGAAGTATCTTCTTTGTGTCCAAATGTCTCTCCTATTTAGCAACTTAAAAAAACTATAATATCGAACAAGCAGACTATTATTTGTTAAATATATATCCTGTTTTAGGGACAGTACTAATAATTTTAGCATCAGATGGGTCAATTTCTATTTGTTTTCTTAAACGGCTGATCCAGGTTCTTAATATCTGGACGTCATCTCGGTACTCAGGTCCCCAAATGCCAGATAATAAGTCATAATAAGTCATCAAATGGCCCGCATTTATAGCCAGTTCACTCAACAATAACCACTCTATTCGAGTAAGTTTCTCTTCCTTGCCGCGAACAGTCAAATGACGTTCGTCAAAGTTGATATTTAAACCTTGAACGATAAGTTCTCTGGGAATATTCTTCCGTTCCAGCGAACTTAATCGCCGTCTTATGGCTTCAATCCTGGCAACAAGCTCATCCGGGTTAAAGGGCTTCGCAATATAATCATCAGCGCCCAGTCCTAATCCTTTGATTCTATCGGAATCATCGCCTCTGGCGCTAAGTATGATAACCGGAACAGCTGAAAAAGTGCGCAACTCTTGTAGTGTTTCAAACCCATCTTTTTTGGGCATCATTACATCAAGCACGACTAAATCAGGTTCCTGTCCCCGAACCTGTTCCAGCGCTTCAATACCATTACTTGCCAGTATCACTTCATAGGCTAACAATTTGAGTTTCGTCTTCAGAAAGTTGAGAATTCGCTCCTCATCATCAACCAACAATATAACAAACCGTTTCATTTGTTTTCTCCAACCATGATATTTGAATTATTATGATTTTCTGCTATCTCAGATTTAGAAACATGCCCTTTTTGGTATAACTCCTTGTTTAGTTCCACGTCGTTAGAGTTGCCTTCGACTGACAGTCTTTTCTTACCCTCCAAGTTCCCTCCTATTTTTCAACTCAACGTAAAGTAGAAAGTCGCCCCTTTCCCCACTTCACTTTCTGCCCAAACTTCGCCACCATGTCGCCGAATTATGCGCTGGACAGTGGCCAACCCAATTCCAGTACCGGCAAACTCGGACGCCTTATGCAATCGCTGGAAAGGTTGGAAAAGTTTATTGGCATAGGCCATATCGAATCCGACTCCGTTATCGCGTACAAAATAAGCCGTTTTGCCCTTGTGCGTTACTCTCCCTATTTCGATTTGTGATTCCACCGCATTACTACTGTACTTCCATGCATTGCCCAACAAATTTTGAAGTGCGAGAATTAACAAATTTCTGTCTCCATTGACCTCGAGATTCGGAGCAATGGTAATTTTGACCTTGCGATTAGGTTCATTCCTTGCGAATTCATTGAAAACTTCGTGAGCCATGTCGCTGAGATTAACTTTTTCGATATTTAATTCACTACGTGTTACCCTGGACAGTTTTAGCAGGTCATCCATTAGATGGCCCATAAGTTCGCTCGAAGCTTCTATTTTCCTTAAATACTGTTCCCCGTCTTCATCCAACTTATGGGCGTAGTCTTCAATCAGGATGTTGCTGAAACCGGCGATACTCCTTAATGGAGCTCTTAAATCGTGGGAAACAGAGTAGGAGAAGGCTTCCAGCTCTTTGTTAGATGCTTCCAGGTCTGCCGTACGCTGTTTCAATTCATTTTCAGCCTTCTTGCGCTCGGTTATATCAGTAAATACAGTGGCGAAACTACCTTTGCCGGGAGAAAATGCGGAGATGCTAAAGTGCTTTTGCATCGGAGGAAAATAGGTTTCGAACGACTCTGGTTTTCCGGTGGCGGCAACCCGTTCGTAAACATCAAAATAAGGAGGTTTGCCAGTTCCATAAAGTTCCGATGCCTTTTTCCCGACAGCTTGCTCTCTCGTTAAACCTGTGAATTGTTCGTAAGCGGGATTTATATCCAGAATCCTGTAATCTACGGCTTGACCCGATTCATCATAAATAATTTCATGAAGGCAAACGCCCTCGCTCATCGTGAAATTTAGTGAGCGGAATTTCGCTTCGCTCAATCTCAATTCATCTTCTGCCTTTTTACGCGCGGTAATATTACGCCCAAAAAGCAGATAACTCTTGGTAGACGGAACGTAAACTAACGTTTGTTCAAACCAGAGGTGGCCGGTGCCGATGTCGTTGGTTACTGGACGGGTTTTATCTTTTTGAATTGCATTGATTAAGCTAGTTAGGTACCCCTGTTTTAGCCCTTGCACCATTAAAGGAAAATCCCTTTTAGCTGCCGGGTTCGCATATCTAACACTGCCTTCAGAGTCTAACTCAAGAATCGGGTTGGGATTGAGTTCCGGGAATGAAGCTAGGTGAATAATTTCAGCTTCAGCATGTTTTCGTTCTTCCCGTTCACGTAATCCGTTTATTCCAAAGGAAAGGTCACCGGCCAGCATCTCCAGTAAATGGACTTCAGATGCATTGAAGTAATCGGGTTCCGCAGAGTACAACGTAAACACTCCAAAAACTCTGCCATCATTATTTGTTAACGGTATGGCAATACTCGAACGAAAGCCTCTTAGCAAGGCTGCTTCGCGCCATGGGGCCGCGGCAGGTTCTGAGGCAAAATCCTGGAAAAAGTATGTCTTGTTGTTGCGTGCAGCTAACCCGGTGGGACCCCGCCCCCGTTCATTGTCTGCCCAGGTTACACGGGCATTGGTAACGTATTCTTCATCACCGCACCAGGCTAGTGGACGCACCGATTTAGCATCATCATGCTCAACCGAGGAAATCCAGGCCAAAAGGTAACCAGCTGTGGTGCATAAGATGCGACATACATCCGACAAAAGAGTCTTTTCATCAAAAGCATGCACAATAACCTGGTCGCATTCGTTAATGGCCCGTAGTTCGCGATTGAGTCTGAGGACTTCCTTTTCAGCGTTTTTGCGCTCGGTAATATCCAGGAAAGCCGCCACTACGCCACGAACTTGACCTTCATCGTTTCGGAGCGGGCGGGCTGATCCCCAAAGTGTAAGAGATTTACCACTCGGCAATAACACATTAAATTCCGAACCTTGAACATCAACATTCTGAGCAGCCGCCTCCTGCATCGGAAGCTCTGCAGCTGTTAATTCCGTGGCATTGCGGAAAAAGCGACGCGGTGGAATGGGTTCCCCTGGGGCAGGCCCAGCCGAGACGTTTTCGCCTTCTTCCGCTTCATAAAACTTATTGGCCGTTTGGTTACCGGTAATATTGTGACATTCCGGGTCATGGGCTACCCAGATGGCAGCCGGCACCATGTCCATCACCGTCTCCAGTTCCTCCGCCTGTTGACGTAATTGCCTTTCTATCTTCTTGCTTCCGGTGATGTCGCGAACTACAGATACCGACCCAATTATTTTTCCGTCGACATCTTTCACGGGTGCGGCACTAACCTGACGATAACGAAGCTCTCCGCTTACCGGAGTTTTAACGATCTCTTCTTGACCGCGCATTATTTCTCCCGCTAGAGCCCGCAGCGGTGGAGCTTCCTCCACGGGACGCAAACTACCGTCGGCACGATAAACCTCCAGACTGCTGGCTAAAACTTCAACTGCGATCCTGTCCGCGTTGTCGCCAAATGTGTGGAGAGCAGCGGGATTAGCCAGGGTAAAATTCCTGTTTGTGTCGGCAAACCAGACCTCATCCGGGATGCTATTCACCAGGGTACGATATTTTTCTTCACTTCCTTTTAGTTCCGCGGTCCTTTCTTGAACTTTTAACTCCAATTCATCCTTAGCTCTGGCTAAATCTTCTTCAGCTTTTTTCCGCGCTGTGATATCGTTGAAAAGAATTGCTACTTTTCGATCTTCTGGCATGCCTACACGAAAGGCATAGACATCATACCATCGATTTAAAGCTCTTGCTTCATTAACAAAACGCTCGGAATTTCCGGTTGATGCGATTCTGCCGTAAATTTGAAACCAATGTTCTTCATGTTCCGGCGCAAGGCTGCGCATCAGCTTCCCTTCAGCATTTTGCAAACCAGTTTGCCTTTCAAAGGCTGGATTAATTTCCAGGAAGCGGTAGTCAATGGGCTTGCCCTTGTTATCAAAGATCACTTCAATAATGCAAAAACCTTCATCAATTGAATTAAATAAAATCTGGTATTTATCTTCACTCGCCTTCATCGTATCTTTAACAATCTTTCCATTTTTAACGTTTGGGGAATGTGCTGCCATTATTCTTTTATCACTTTTTTTCTGTGGCTTATCCTGCATGCTGAGC
>Ga0326728_10008952_pt1 | contig 24433 bp, 17 predicted proteins | sample MB3enrmetagenome_FD_207602 | JGI IMG/M metagenome (GOLD analysis project Ga0326728, IMG submission 207602) | Lab enriched peat soil microbial communities from McLean, Ithaca, NY, United States - MB31MN | ecosystem: Environmental > Terrestrial > Soil > Wetlands > Peat | place: USA: New York... | reverse complement strand
TTCGTCACGCCGTTTCCAGACGTAGTAAGGGGCCGTCAGGAGCACACCCAGCGTTACCAAGAAGCTGTAAATCAGATACATCATCGGGAAGGACAACGAGAAGGCCGATGTGCAAGCACAAAACCAATGCAGATTATATCCCCAGAAAGGAAGACCGACAACGACGGCGCGGTGTTGGTGATGTCAACCTCTTTGTAAAGAGGAGAGGGTTCGCTTCCACCACTGGCGGATGAGGCGACTCACGACGCAGCCAGTAGTTCGACCCACACTCCAGGCGCTCGTCAATTCCACCGGCTGGTTGCTTCGTCGACTCCTTTGTTGCGTGCAACCTCACTGTGGAGTAATGAATCCTCCCCAGTCGCCTTCGAGGTCGAACTCGTTCCAACCGCCGGCTTGGTTCTTAAGCGCGTACCCCTTCCAGGTTCCTTCCAAATCAAAGACGTTGTAGCCTTCCCGGATGTTGTCAACGGCGTAGGCTGTCCAATTGAGGTCCTTGTCGAAGAAGAGCAGAACAGCTTTGTTGCTGGTGCGCACGATGTATCCCATCAACTCTGAATCAGGGGTCAGGCGGCAAAGGCCCGAGAATTTCAGAGTCTGTTTAGGGTCGAGCAAAGGGTTGCAAGTGGGATTAAGGGATGCGTTAAGGAGGGGGTTCAAGGATCGATTGAATTTGGGATTTATGCGGGTGTTCCGGTCCGGGTTGATCCAGGGATTGACCTTCGGATTAATCGAGGCGTTGACCTTGGGATTGATCGAAGGGTTGAACAGGGGATTGATTGAGGCATCGTGCTTCGCCCGAGCGAAAGGATTAGGCATATGAATTCTTCCTGCCGCCCAAGGATCTCCTTGAGATGCGATCAACGCAGGTGCGGGAACCATCAGACCGGGTAGCGCGTTCCAGTTCCGAGATTTGCCACCGCGATATCCGCCGCACACTCTGGGACATCTTATTGGCCGATTCTCCCTTTTGGAGACCCGGGTAGCTGGGAGTGTACACCTGACACACCTGCATGGGAAGATTTCAGATCTTCAGCAATGATTGGTGGACCTGGGGAGGTTCGAACTCCCGACCCCATGGTTGCAAACCATGTGCTCTCCCAACTGAGCTACAGGCCCATCTTACAATTATACTGGCCGGGAATTCATAATTCGTCAAGCGAAAGGGGATTAAGCCCTGGGTCGCGTCAAAGTCGCGCAAAAAGCGGCAGAGCCGCTTTGGGACGTTACCTTTTGAGGACTTTGACGCGACCCGGTGTCGAAGACCCGCCCTGGAGAGAAGATGAGGAGTGCCGCCTGGCGGGATGCAACGAAGTGCGCCTGTAGCTCAGCGTGATCGCCTATAACCTGGGCAACTTGGGGAGGCGGTTGCGGCATCCCTAGAGCGTCGAAAGTTTGTGCTTGACCAGCTTGCAGCAGAGGCTGGTGAAGACCGGCGCACGGCAGGTGAAGCGCGCCCGGTATTACTTGCTGCTGCTGGCAGAGAGCGTCGCCGTGGTCCCTTTTAACTCGCCGTGCGCGAGAAGCAGGCGGCGCCTCTTTGGAGGCATGGTATGCGAAGCCTTCGAACGATCCCGCCCTTGGTTTTGCTTCTGGTCTTGGTTTTCCCTTGGGCTTACGCGCAGGACCCGCCTCCGCGCCTCGAAGTTTTCCTCGAAGGCGGCGGCTCTTTCCTGAATGGCAGCAGCGGCCAAATAGCTGTGATTTGTCCATCGGCGGTCTGCCCTGTCGGAGTGCCATGTTCATGCCCCTCCGGCGCTTTGAGCAACACGTTTTCCAAGACGGCGCGTGCTTTTGCCGGCGGACGCTATCGGTTTACGCGGCATGACGCCTTGGAAGCGAGTTACTCTTACAGCCCTAACCACTTCCTGCTTCAGCCGGCAGGGCTGCCGACGCTTTCCGGGTACAATCGCGTTGATCTCATTTCCTTCAATTACGTCCGCTATCTCTGGGCCAAGACCTCTGTCCAGCCGTTTGTCACTGGCGGGGTGGGAGTCAACCGGTTCAGCGGCCCCTCGAATGCCTCTGCCGTTGTTTCAGGCTACTTCAATGCGGACAATGGGTGGCAGTTCGCCTGGAATTACGGAGGCGGCGCCGACCTGGTCCTCCAACGGCACCTCGCCTTGCGGCTGGAACTCAGGGATTACATAACTGGCCAGCCCAAGCCTAGCTCCACGAGCGGGATCACAGGGCTCACCGGAACCAGTCACAATATCGTTCCGAGCGCAGGGATCGTTTTCCGGTTTAAGTGAGGACCTTCACGGGTTCCGTGGGTGATCCGTAATCCTCGTCCCACACTCCCCGCAAAACTTCACGGGCACGGGATTCTCGAAACCACAATGGGGACAAACATAATCCTGGGGGGGGTGAATTTTCCGGCTGGCACGACGCGCCGCGATCTCACGTTCGATCACAGCATCATTCTCACTCAGTTGTTCAGCCTCCTGCGTGGCAGCCATGAGGGCAGCGGCTTCACCAAGGTAATTTTCCCTCAGGCTCTGGTAGTCTTGGACGGCGATCTTTCCGGCTTGATGTTCGAATTCCAGGTCCTTCAGGTTCTCGTAGACCACCAGGCGGCGTCGCTTCAAATCACCCAGCGGAGTGACATCCACGGGCAAGGTAGAATTCCCCGCGCCTTCCGCCGAAAGCAGTGGCGTCGCAACAAAAGCCGCCAAACCTAAAGCAATCAGTAATCCGATGACGAGAAACATAGAAGCACCTAAGCTAACGCATCGTTACGTGGGCGGCTCCTCGCCGTGCAAGTAACCCCTCACCCGGCCCGCGCCGGCTGGTGAAAACGCCGGACGCGGTCCACCCTCTCCCCAAGGGAGAGGGCTGGTTTTTGACTTAATGAATCAATGACTCATTGAATCAATGATTCAATTCCTAGCCCCCAGTCCCCATCCCCGAAGCCTTCATTTCTTCTTCCACTGCCGCCAGTAACTTCGGGTCCAGGGGTTTAGGGGGAACGCCGGGGGCCACAGGCGTCGGTTTCCTCCAACGCCGCGCGATAACCACGACCAACGATAATCCCACGAGCAAGCCCACGCCGGGAAGAATCCAGGCCGTTAGATTGAATCCGCTTGCCGGGGGAGCGGCCAGCATCTGCACGCCATAACGAATCGCCAGATCCTGGAGAATCGCTGTTTCGTCCTTGCCTTCGGCGATTTCTTTTTCGATGATGGGGCGGATTTCCGCCACCGTGGCGCAATCGCGGTGCGGGCAGTGGTTCAGAGTCGCCATGCAGCCACACAGGCACATCACCTGGTCGCCAATCGACTCGAGCGTCGGCTTCCGGGAGCGGTCCGCGCGTATCACGGACGCTGCGAACAGGCTACAAGCGAGGACAACTACAGCCCATTTACCCGCGTGCTTGATTGCGTGCAAGTGACCCCTCACCCGGCCCCGTCGGCTGACGGGCTGAAGAGCGCCGACGGCGGGCCACCCTCTCCCTACGGGAGAGGGTTGATCTTCCGACATCGTCCTCTTTCCCAGTCCTTAGTACCGAGTCCCCAGTCCCTAGCCCCGAGTCCTTAGATGGCGTCGCTTGCCTGCACTGCCACTTCCTGGGCTCGTCGGATTTCCGCCATCTCGCGCTCCACCCGGCTGGGCACGAGGGCCAGGAGCGTCCCCAGGAATACCACTACGCCGCCGATCCACACCCACATGACCAGTGGGTTCACGAACACTTCAATGACCGCCTTGCCCGTATCCTGGTCCAGACCCGCGAGCACAACGTACAAGTCCTCCGAGAGCGTGGGGTGAATGGATACGTAGCTTGTGGGCTGCTGGCTGGCCTTGTAAAAGCGTTTCTCGGGATGCATGGAGGTGAATGCGTGGCCGTTCTTGGTGACGGTAATAAGTGCCCGGGTGTATTCGTAATTCGGAGTGTCACCAGTGATGAGGCCGTCGCAACGCAGCAGATAACTTTTCACCCGCAGCAGGTCGCCCTCTTGCATCAAGCCTTTGGCCTCCGTCTTGAAGGCCAAGCCCGCAAACCCGATAAAGAGGAGCACAATGCCCAGGTGCACCACGTAACCGCCGTACCGTCGCGTGTTCCGCAGGGTGAGGTTATAAAGAGCCTGGGCAAAATTCTCACCGGCAGTTTTCATGCGCGTCCGGGCGCCTTTCCAAAACTCTCCCAGGATGCAGACGCCCACGAAGATGGAGAGAACCAGGGTCATCCATGCATAGAAAAGCCGTACACCCGCGATGAGCAGAATCGCACCTGATGCCCCGGCAATAATCAGCGGTGCGAGGAAATTCCGCTTGAGACTCTGGAAGGATGTCTTGCGCCAGGCCAGCAGCGGACCCGCGCCGGTCAGAAAGAGAAGCAGCAGGCCCATGGGTATGGCCGTCTTGTTGAAGAATGGAGCGCCCACGGTGACGCTCACATTTTGCACAGCCTTGGAAATCAGCGGGAACAGCGTTCCCCAGAGGACCGCAAACACCAGCGCCAGCAGAATCCAATTGTTGAAGAGGAAGCCGCTCTCTCGGGAAACGAGGGAATCGAGCTTGTTCTCACTCTTGAGATGATCCAGGCGCAGGAAGAGCAGGGTGAGCGAGAAGAAAACAATGATGGCAAGGAAGACCGCAAAGAAGGGGCCGATGTTCGATTGTGCGAAGGCATGTACGGAAGAAACAATGCCACTGCGGGTGAGGAACGTCCCGAAAATACTGAGGAAGAAAGTTGTGATGACCAGCACGACGTTCCACACCTTCAGCATCCCGCGCTTCTCCTGGATCATCACGGAATGCAGGAACGCGGTCCCCGAAAGCCAGGGAAGCAGCGAAGCGTTCTCCACCGGGTCCCAGCCCCAGTAGCCGCCCCAGCCCAGCACCGCGTAAGCCCAGTTGCCGCCCAGGAGAATGCCCAGGCCGAGGAGCATCCAGGGAACCATCGTCCAGCGGCGCGTGGTGCGGATCCAGTTGTCACCCAATTGCCGCGTGATAAGAGCCGCCATCGCGAAGGCGAAGGGGACCACCATGCCCACGTACCCCAGGTAAAGCATGGGAGGGTGAATTACCATCGAGTGGTATTGCAGAAGAGGATTCAGCCCGTTGCCATCCGGCGGGGTGAAGGGTTGCACCCCGGCGGGCGAGGCGAGCGATAGCTCTTGAAATGGGTTGGCAACAAAAAGCACCAACGAAGAAAAGAAGACCCCCGTGCCCATCAGCACCGCAACCACATAAGGCATGAGCTGGCGGTTTTTCTTCCGGTTCAACAACACGGCCAGACCGCTGTAAATCGCGAGCAGCCACGTCCAGAAGAGCAGCGAGCCTTCCTGGCCCGCCCAGAGCGCCGCCACTTTGTAAAAAGTGAGCAAGTCGCGGTTAGAGTGCTCGGCAACGTAGGCGTTGTGAAAGTCGTTGGTGAGGATCAGGTACTCGAGCGCGACCACCGCCACCGTGACCATGGCAAAGAATGCCAGCGTGGCCCGCTCGGCGCTCCTCACCACCCGCAAACTCCGCAACTTCCCTCCCACAACTCCGGCGACCACGGCATAAGCGGCAAATGCCAGTGCGGCAACGAGGCCAACGCTTCCGAGTTGGTTCATAAGCGCTCTCTGGAATTGCCGATTTTCGATTGCCGATTGCCGGTTGACAGGGCAGGCGCTTCTTCAATCGACAATCAGCAATCGGCAATGAAACCTGGGCTTACTTTGCCGGGTCCAGCGCGGCAATCTTGGGATTCTTGGGTCCGCCTGCTGGGGATGCCGGAGCCGCCTGATACTTCGAGGCGCACTTCGCCTGGATTTTCTCGGCTTGAAACTCGCCGCTTGAAAGGTAATCGCCATCGATGATGGCCTGCGCACCGTCTTTGAAGGTGTCCGGCAAGGTGTCGGTCCCCACGTAAGTCACCGGGATGGAATTGGCATCCTGAGCGAGGCGGAAGGTAAGCTTCCCCGCCCGGCGTTCAACCGAACCGGGCTCGACAGTGCCTCCCACACGAACGCGGTGCCGCGCAGCCTGCCCGTGCGTAAGTTCGTTTACGGTGACGTAATAGGTTTTGCTTTGCTGGAATCCCGAAACAGCTTCCCAGCCCACTACGGCGAGAATAATGCCGACACCTATCCCAAATTTTAGCTTCCTGTTTTTCATGGCTCAATACGACGGATGCGCCCTGGGAACGGCAACCACATCGAATGCTCGGCTGCTTCGCCCCCGCTAACCCCAAAATGAAATTTTGCACCCAGCCCGGCGCAGAGTCAACGGGATTCGCTGCAACCAAATCCAGATTTCACCCAATACCGTGGGGGCACGTACATGCCGCCTTTTGGCATGTATGTGGTCATGGCACCGCGCAGTGCCGCTCCCAGGGTTCCCGAGGGCTCTAGCCCAATTGCCAAGAGGTCGCAGAAATCACGAGCCGATGTCCGCGTCACCCGCCCGCTTTAGCTATGGTTATCCGCGGCACGCCTTCGGCCTGATCAACAGCAACGTGCGGTGTCGCCTATTCTCCGAGCTTCTTATCAAAGAACCGGGCCATGATGTCCAGAGCTTCTTTCGTTTCGGGCAACTGATAGTCATACCAAAAGGCGTGGGGCAGCGCTTCAAAGACCACTAGTTCGGCATCCACGCCGGCGCGCAGGAAAGCGCGATGCAAATCCGAAGTGCCGCTGAGTAGCAAGTCGCGAGTACTGGTAACCAACAGGGTCGGCGGAAATCCCTTCAGATCGGCATAGATCGGCGCCAGCACCGGGTCCTTGGGATCAGTGGTGCCGATGTAGGTATCGTGCGGCGTCTTCGGCGGAGGTTGGAGTGGTCCGCTGAATCCCTGAACTGTGTAGAGGGCCTGGGAGTCTCCCGGCCGGCTCATGTCGCCGGTCCCTGAAAAGATGCCAAGGACGCCAGGAAGCGGCAGACCGTCGCGGCGCAGCCTGACGGCGACTTCTGCGGTAAGGATGGCGCCGGCAGAGGTGCCGAACAGGCCTATCTTTGCCGGCTTGTACGTCTTCAACAGTTCCTTGAAAACCGCCACCGTATCGTCCACCGCGGCGGGGAATGGATGTTCCGGCGCCAGCCGGTAGTAAACGGAAACCACGGATGTTGCGGTGAGGTAGGCGATGGGAATTCCCTCCACGAGCGAACCCGAGTCAGCGTTGAAACCGCCGCCGTGCACGTTGATGATTACCCGGTTTCGCTTGGCTGCAGGGATGCTGAGTGGCTTGATGACGTCGCATCGGACGCCGCCGATCGTTTCCTCTTTGATGTCCACCGGGTAAAGCTTGCGTGCTTCCTCTGCCCGGCCGCTGCGGAACTTATCAAGGGCCGCACGCCGTTCGGCGAGCGTGGGCTCCGGGCCTGATGGCCCCGGCCGCGAGATGAACTTCTGCGCCTCCGGGCTGATCGTTTGCGGCACCGGAACCACGCGGGTGACGTGTGCCGTGCCATCCGGATCGACCGTACAAGTGTCAGTCTGTGGAACTGCGGCGGGTGGCGTGGCTTGATGCTGTGGCGCACATGCCGGCGTGAACAGCAAGAGTGCAGCGGGGATCGCGGCCATGATGTTCCGCGCGCGTCGATGTCGAGTGGCAATCATAAGTTCCTCCTGGCCTTGACTGAAAAACTGAATGCAACATGGAACTACACCGCGGATGGAAATGCAAGGGCGTTTTGGCGCGTAAGGATACGTTAGAGCAACCGAATCAATCTTTCCTCAAGAGTCTCCGCCCTTCGACCCGGACCTTATCTTCCACGAGCAGGCAGACAGCTTCAGAATAGATGCGGTGCTCCTCCTTCAAGATTCGCGCGGCGAGAGATTCTGGTGTGTCTTCATCCAAAACCGGGACGACGGCTTGACAGACGATGGGGCCGGAGTCCACGCCCTCGTCTACGATGTGGACCGTGCAGCCGGAGAATTTCACGCCGTAATCCAGCGCCTGTTTCTGCGCGTCGGTTCCCGGAAAGGCGGGCAGCAAGGCGGGATGAATATTCAGGATGCGGCGAGGAAACGCGCGAACGAAATAAGGGCTGAGAATGCGCATGAAGCCTGCCAGGCACACCACATCCACCTGAAACTCCTTCAGAACCGAAACGACTTCACGGTCGAAGGCTTCGCGTTCTTTGTCTATCGACGGAATGAAGCGGGTTTCGAGGCCCATCTTTCGGGCCGTGGCAAGGCCGGCAGCTTCCTCTTTGTTGCTGATCACGACGGCGATTCGGGCGGGGATTTTCCCCGCCTCAACGTTGCGGGCGATGGCCTCAAAGTTCGAGCCGCGTCCGGAGAGCAGGATGCCAAGATTTTTCATGAGAGTTTTCCTTCGCGGGAAAAAGGGATTGCATTGGAACTGCGGAGATCCTTCGCTTCGTTCAGGATGACATATTATCTTCAGGATGACACGTCATTCTGAGCGAAGCGAAGAATCTTCTTTTGGTTGCGGGCAAGGGCCACGCTGACCGACGTACTTCACACTCGGCTTTCCGCGTTGGATTTCGCCGATGACCCAGAACTTTTCGCGCTGTCGAGCGAGAAGAGTGGTAACGCGAGCGAGCTTTCGCTTCGCCACGATCAGCATCATGCCGATCCCCATATTGAAGGTGCGAAGCATGTCGGACTCCGGGACGCGCCCGAGCCGGGCAATCAATTTGAAAATCGGGAACACCGGCCAAGTTCCCAGACGGACCACCGCCTGGGTACCTGCCGGAAGTATGCGCGGCGTGTTGTCGGTGATGCCGCCGCCCGTGACGTGGACCAATCCCTTGAGCAAATGCTCAGCGAGCAGGGGCTTGACGACTTTCCAGTAGCACCGGTGTGGCGCGAGCAGCTCATCGCCCAAGGTCCAGCCAAGTTCCGGCACCTGCTCGGTGAGCTTGATTCCTTCCTTTTCGAGCAGGACCTTACGGGCAAGGGAGAATCCATTCGTGTGCAATCCCATCGAAGGAAGCCCAAGGATCACGTCTCCCGGGCAGACTCGGCTGCCATCAATAATCTCACGCCGCCGCACCCAGCCCACGATGCAGCCTGCCAGATCATATTCATTGGGCGGATAAAATCCCGGCATCTCCGCTGTTTCGCCGCCGATCAGAGCGCAGCCCACGGAGCGGCACGCCAGGGCCAACCCGCCCACGACTTCCGTGACGACTTTCGGATGCATCTTCCCCGTGGCCAGGTAGTCGAGCAAGAACAAGGGCGCCGCACCATGGACCGCGATGTCGTTGACGCAATGGTTGACCAGATCAACTCCGACGGTGGAATGGCGATTCAAGGCGAAGGCAATTTTCAGCTTGGTTCCCACGCCATCGATGCTGGAAATAAGGACGGCATCGCGGGGGAGGCCCTTGATTGAGAAGAATCCCCCAAAGGCCCCAACATCTCTTAGCACCCGCGCATTGAAGGTTTTGCGCGCTAGTTGCTTGATGGTTGCTTTGGCTTCGGTTGCAGCGTCTATGTCAACGCCAGCGTCACGATAGCGCATAGGTTTTAGGAGGATGCTGAAAAACCCGATTCCTTGTCATTCCGAGCGAAGCGAGGAATCTCGCAGTTTCCCCGCTTCCAGAACGAGATTCCTCGCTTCGCTCGGAATGACAACGTTACCGGATTTTTGCGCAATTAGAAGGTTTTACCTGTCCTCGACCAGCGAGTTTTAGTGAAGAAGTTCCAAACGATGGATGCGTCAAACCTCAGTCGCGACGCCATTTCCTCACTCGTCCAGTCCCGGCTGGGGGCATCGTATGACCAATAAACGAAGAGCGGCTCGCCCACCACGTTTTCTTCCGGAACAAATCCCCAGAACCTGCTGTCGAGCGAGTTATCCCGATTGTCGCCCATGCAGAACAGATACCCTTGCGGCACGTGCAAACCTTCTTCCCGGATGAAGTTGGGCATTTCCCGCGACCACGCCGGGTCCAGCCCCCAGGCGGCGGGCAAGGTATCCAGCACATTAATGGGAGGGGGAAAGTTGTCCCGCAACGGCAAGGTGGATGAGTACTGGAATTGCACGTAAGGCTCGTTGAGCGGCTTACCGTTGACGAAAACCTTCCTGTCTTCGACCCTGATCACGTCGCCGCCCACGCCGATGACGCGTTTCACAAACATTACGGACGGATTTCGGGGATACCGAAAGGCAATAATATCCTGCCGGTGGACAGCCCTGAGCGCAGGAATGCGAAGGGAAGTGTAAGGAAGCCGCGGCCCGTAAAGCAGCTTATTCAGAAACACATGGTCGCCAATCAGGATCGTCTGTTCCATGGAGCCGGTGGGAATCACGGTGGCTTCCGCAATGAAGGTCCGAATGCAGAAGACGCCCACAAGGACGATCAGCAAGGAACGGACAGTCTCCCAGAGGCTTTCCCGGTGCTCAGACTTCTTGCCCTGAGCTTCACTTGCCGGCTCAGGCGGTTCTGAAACAGGGCTTGCTTGTGTTTCGTTCTCGAGCGGTTCCATAACTCTCAGTCCCGGTTGCGAATCGCAATGAGGGGCTCTTGAATGGCGGTGGGATAATTTGCAGTGTAACAGGCAAGGCAGTATCGCCCCTGCATATCGCCCACAGCCCGGCGCAGACCCTCGAGCGAGAGGTAGCCCAGGGAGTCAGCCCCCAGGAATTGTCGTATCTCCTCGACATTGTGTGTGGATGCGATCAATTCCTTTTTGGTTGGCGTGTCGATCCCGTAAAAGCAAGGCGAGGCGGTGGGCGGGCAACTGATTCGCATGTGGATTTCCCTTGCCCCGGCTTCTCTCACAATACGAACGATCATCGCGCTGGTGGTGCCCCGGACGATCGAGTCATCCACCAGAACGACTCGTTTCCCCTCCAGCAGGCTGCGCACGGGATTAAGCTTAAGCTTGACGCCGAAATCCCGAATAGCCTGGCTGGGTTCAATAAATGTGCGGCCCACATAATGGTTGCGGATCAAGGCAATCTTCAGCGGGATCCCTGATTCCTCAGCGAAGCCTGTGGCCGCCGGAACGCCGGAATCCGGAACCGGAACCACAAGGTCGGCCTCCGCTGGATGCTCGCGGGCCAGAAAGCGTCCCAGCATTTCGCGGCTGGCCTGCACCGAACGTCCAAACACCACGCTATCGGGACGGGAAAAATAGACATGCTCAAAGATGCAATGCGCGGGCACGGCAGGCGGAGCAAAATGCAGCGAGGTGACGCCACGGCGGTCCAAGATGACCATCTCGCCCGGCTCAACGTCGCGAATGAACCTGGCATTGATCAGGTCAAAGGCGCAACTTTCCGAGGCCAGAACGTAAGCACCGTCGATTTGCCCCAAGCTCAGGGGACGGAACCCGCGCGGATCGCGAATGCCGTAAACGCTGTCCTTGAAGAGCATGACCAGTGAGTAGGCGCCGACCACCTTGTCAAGCGCTTCCGCCACGGCCTCCGGTATGCCGCTCTGGCGCGAGCGGGCAAAGAAATGCAGGATCACTTCCGTATCGCTGGTGGTTTGGAAGATGTCACCTTTGTTTTCCAGCTCCCGCCGGATGGAGGTGGCGTTTACCAAATTCCCGTTGTGCGCCAAGGCGACCTGGCCCTTGTTACAACTCACCTTCAGGGGTTGGGCGTTCTTCAGGTCTGTGTCTCCCGCCGTGGAGTAGCGCGTGTGCCCGATGGCGAGACGTCCCGGCAAGCCTCTGATGACCTCGGAGGGAAAGATCTCGTCCACGTGGCCCATGCCCTTCTTGCAGGTAAGGGTTTCGCCGTCGGAAACAGCGATGCCGGCGCTTTCCTGCCCCCGGTGTTGGAGGGCATAAAGACCCAGGTACGCCAATTTGGCGGCCTCCGGGTGACCATACACCGCGAAAACCCCGCAGTGGTCGTGAAACTTGTCTTCGGGGAGAGAAAAAACTGGGAAGAGGTGAGACGCTGGCTCCAAAAATTTTCCTCCAAGTCAGGAAGGATAAGCCTTGGGCTGCTTTAGCGTTCCTTTTGACTCAAATTGCTCGATCCGAAACCCGCCCCCACAGTGTTTCGGCTTTCGGCGCGCCAGCCCGGACTTGCAGCCTTTTCAATTCGCCCCCTCGGCAAATCGGGCCGCTTCCGTCGATCATGAGACCATTACCTATTGTGCGCCTAATCCAGGACACGCGCAACAGCTTTCTCGAAAGGCTAATGGGCCAATTTGATGTAGAGGCGGCTTTACGCCGCCATTTGGCGATCCCGCAGACGCGAGATCGCCGCTACAGCATCAAATTGACCCAGTATCCTCGAGACGTGACGATGGAAGATACTGACAAGTTGCAGTAAACTACTCGCCTTCCGGTCGAAGGTGATTGCACTGAGTCGGACAGTGCGGGCTGAAATTGCCGATTTTCGATTGCCGATTGACAGCGAAGCAATTCGCCACACTGCTTTTTCAATCGACAATCGGCAATCGCCAATCGACAATGACAGAGGAGAGTTCTTCTGAGATGAAACTGATAACGTTTGCGAGCGGCGGTGAAGACCGCGTGGGTGTTGTGAAGGGCCATCTCATGGTCGATCTTGGACTCGCCTTCGACTCGCTTTGTACCGGCACGCTGGGCCTCGAGCAGCGGCCTGAGTTGCAGGAGGCTGTCAACCTTGTGTTGGCCGGAGGCGCGAGCCCTCGCCACATGATTGATTTGCTCGAACGAGGGGAAGCGTGGCGCCGGGCGCTGGGGGAGATCCTCGAAGCCGCGGCTGCCTCTCGAGAACCTTCGCGCCTCCCTCGAGGAGTGTTCACGCCGCTCGACCAAGTGCGGCTGCGCGCTCCGCTTTTGCGGCCTGGAAAGATTGTTTGCGTGGGACTCAACTATGAATCCCACCGAGCCGAACAAGGCATCAAAACGCCCGCGCGGCCGGTATTCTTCCTGAAGTCCGGCAACACGATCTGCGGCCCTGGCGATCCCATTGTCCTCCCCCCCAACTCGACTGAAGTGGATTACGAGGCGGAGTTTGCAGTGGTCATCGGAAAGCGTGGGAAGGGCATACCGGAGGAGAAAGTCTTCGAGCACATCGCCGGCTACACCATCCTCAACGATGTGAGCGCGCGTGATCTTCAAATGGGCGACGGGCAGTGGTTCCGGGGAAAGAGCTGCGACACCTTCGGGCCTACCGGCCCCTGCATCGTCACCGCCGACGAGGTTCCCGACCCGCACTCCCTGCGAATCTGCCTCACGCTCAACGGGCGGACGATGCAAGATTCGAATACACAGGACCTGATCTTCAAGATCCCATTTCTAGTGAGCTACCTCTCCCAATCACTGACCTGGGAAGTCGGCGACCTCCTTTCCACGGGCACGCCGAGTGGCGTGGGTCATTACCGCAAGCCGCCGGTCTACCTCAAACCGGGTGACACGGTCAGCGTGACGGTGGAGGGCATGGGCACGCTGACCAATCCTGTTCTCGGGCCGTGAGGGACGTAGCGCGGGCGTCTCGCCCGCTGTGCCGAGGGCATCCTGCCCGCGCCCTGAGGGACTTCGCCTTCACTTCCGATCGCCCCTTTTCCCATGACGTTAAGAGTTCATTGGCGCGGGAGCGAGACGCTCCCGCCACAGTGGGCGAGACGCCCGCGCTACATCCATTTGACCGGTTTTCACTTTCATGTCGCACACGCCGCGTAGTTTCCGTACTTGTATCCGCGTTCTTGGCGGGTTCATAATGTCGGTAATGGCCCGAATTCTGCCATGGGGTGGAGGCGCCTATGTTCCCCGGCCTTACCGTTCCCGAGCACCGGCAGACCGCGACCAAGCGGATTGCGGCCTACTGCGCTTGTGTTTCCGTTTTGTTTCTTGCCGCCGTTTTGTTTGGTTTTCATCGCGGGTTGCAAGCTCCAAAGAAAATTCCTGCTGACCGCCGGATTTCCGCCGTTCCCGCTGGAATTCAGCCCAGGCTGGCCGTGAGTTATGGCAAGTTGCCTCTCGGTTTTGAGGCCAACCAGGGCCAGGTGCGCGGCCCTGTCAAGTTTCTCTCGCGCGGCCGCGGCTACACAATTTTTCTCACTCATGGCGAGGCCGTCCTTGCATTAAGGAAGTCGTCGGTCGTCAGTGGGCAGTTGTCAGTAGGAACAGGGCAGAAGCCCAGCGTAGCGCCGACCTTCAGGTCGGCACCTTCGCATGTAGCGCAGCACCCGCTGTTCGGTGCTGCGGCTCTTCCAGATTCTTTACCTTTACCTGGGCCAGAGAAGACATCCGATAACGAAGTGGAAAAGCCGCGGGACCGGAGGGCGGGTCCCGCGCTACCCTTTTCTTCTCGCCGCTTGGCGGACACCGGCGAGAGCTCGACGGTGCTCCGGATGCGCCTTGTGGGCGCAAACGCCAAAGCCACAGTGACGGGAGGGGACGAGCTTCCCGGCAAAGCCAACTACTTCATCGGCAACGACCCCAAGAAGTGGCGCACCAACGTGCCGCGCTACGCCCGGGTGAGGTACGAAGGCGTCTACCGGGGGATCGACTTGGTCTATTACGGCAACCAGCGCCAACTCGAGTATGACTTCGTGGTGGCGCCCGGCGCCGACCCAAGAGCCATCAAGTTGGATGTAGTGGCGGACGGCGTCCGCCCCGCCAAGGGCGAGCGCCGCTCGCCACCAAAAATCGGGGCCAGTGGCGATCTCGTAGTCAGAACCGATGGCGGCGAGGTTCGTTTACTAAAGCCGGTGGTCTACCAACCCCCGATCGATAATGGGCAACGGACAACGGACTACGGACAACGGACACCCGTTGACGCACACTACGCCTTGCATGCCGGCAATCAGGTTGGATTCAAAGTCGGTTCCTATGACCGCAGCCGGCCTCTTATTATTGACCCAGTCGTCCTTAGCTACTCGACTTATTTGGGCGGCAGCGGCACTGATCAGGGAAACGCCATCGCGGTGGACAGCTCCGGCAGTGCCTTCGTGGCCGGGATCACGAACTCGACCGACTTCCCCACCGTCAACCCGATCCTGGGGACGAATAATACCACCAACCAGAACTACATCGCCTTCGTGGCGAAGCTCAATGCGGCAGGCTCGGCACTCGTCTACTCCACCTACCTGGGCGGCAGCTTGGGCTCTAGCGTCGGGGGCATTGCGGTGGACGGCTCCGGCAATGCCTACGTTACAGGAAACACGATGTCGACGGACTTTCCCACCGTCAACCCATTGCAGCCGACCAATCATGGGGGCGCTCCGGGGGTCGGATTTGAGGGCGGTGACGCCTTCGTGGCGGAAATCAATGCGACCGGATCAGCACTCGTCTACTCCACTTACCTGGGCGGCAGCGGCACTGATCAGGGAAACGCCATCGCGGTGGACAGCTCCGGCAATGCTTATGTGAGCGGGTTCACGGGCTCGACCGACTTTCCCACCGTCAACCCACTTCAGGCGACGAATCATGCTTCCCTGGGCACCTCCTTTGTCGCGAAACTCAATGCGGCGGGGTCGGCACTCGTTTATTCCACCTACCTGGGCGGCAGCGAATCTGACACCGGCAGGGGGATCGCCGTCGATTCCTCCGGCAACGCCTACGTAACCGGAGACACCCAATCAACCGGCTTTCCCACCGTCAACCCGCTTCAGGCGACGAATAAGGCCTCCCACAACACCTCCTTCGTGGCCAAACTCAACGCGGTGGGTTCGGCACTCGTCTACTCCACCTACCTGGGCGGTAGCATAGAAGATGACGCCTATGGCATCGCGGTGGATGGCTCCGGCAACGCCTATGTAATCGGTGCCACACAATCGTCCAACTTTCCCACCGTCGCCCCACTACAGGGGACGATCCACGGTCCCACTAACGCCTTCGTGGCCAAACTCAATGCCGCGGGCTCGGCGCTCGCCTATTCCACCTACCTGGGCGGCAGCATGAATGATGGCGGCTATGGCATCGCGGTGGACAATTCCGGCAACGCCTACTTGACCGGGTTCGCGTATTCGACCGACTTTCCGACCGTCATCCCGCTTCAGGCGACGAATAATGCCTCCGGGGGCACCTCCTTCGTGGCCAAACTCAATGCGGCGGGCTCGGCGCTTGTCTACTCCACCTACCTGGGCGGGAGCGGTGGCGACGCTGGCTCGGGCATCGCGGTGGACAGCTCCGGCAACGCCTACGTGACCGGGGGCACGTCTTCGACTGACTTTCCCACCGCCGACCCGCTCCAGGCGACGAATCATGGCGGCGCCTCTGACGCCTTTGTTGCCAAGCTTACTTACGTGCCCAAGCCGGCCATTACCCTCACGTCCAGCACGCTCACTTTCACTAACCAGATTGTCGGCACCAGCAGCGCGGCGCAGACGGTGACGCTCACCAACTCTGGCGATGCCTCGTTGAATATCTCGGCAGTGGCGCTGACAGGAACGAACGCGGGCGACTTCACCAACAGCGCCGATACCTGCTCTGGAGCGACCCTATTGCCCACCCAGACTTGCATCGTCAGCGTAACCTTCGCGCCCACGGCCTCGGGAATCCGGACGGGGGTCCTCACCATTACCGACAACGCATCGAACAGCCCTCAGACGGTCAGCTTGACAGGCACGGGAATCCTCGGGCCTCTGGTAACATTATCTCCAACCAGCATTTCGTTTCCCAACCAGTTTGTAGGAACCAGCGGGCTGCCCATCAACGTTACCCTGACCAACAGCGGAGATCAGCCCTTGACCATCTCGAGTGTTCAAGCGGGCGGGGATTTCGGAGCAACCAGTGGTTGCACCAGCAGCCTACCCGCCGGGGTGAACTGCACCATTGGGGTGTTTTTCGATCCTTCAGCTTCAGGATTGCGAACCGGAACGCTAACCATCACGGACAACGCTTCGAGCGGTCCCCAGACCGTTCAGCTTTCGGGCACTGGAATGGACTTTACCATGTCGAGTCCCGCGACCAGCGCCACAGTAACTGCGGGGCAGCAAGCGACCTACGCGCTGACGGTGACGCCTCAGGGCGGGCTGAACCAAACGGTGAACCTGACGTGTAGCGGCGCGCCCTCGCTCTCTACGTGCACGCTCGCACCCAGTTCGGTCACGTTGAATGGGACGGCATCCGCGCCGGTGGCGGTGACGGTATCGACCACGGCGGGGTCGCTGGCGCCACCGTTCGGGGAAGTTTCCCCCCCCAGCATCACAGGATTGGGGCGGATGTTCTGGCTGTACGCGTTGTTGATGCTGGCGAGCCTTACGCCGCTGGCCCGGGCAGGGAAGCGTCGGGCCGCCTACCTGCTGGGCGCGTGCCTGCTGATCGTGATGTTCTGGAGCGCCTGCGGAGGAGGCGGCGCGCCGCAGATGGTGCACACACCGGGCACGCCCTCGGGAACTTACACGCTCGACGTGACCGCGACAGTGATCTCAACGGCCACGCCCTCCACGCTCACGCACGACCTCAAACTCACCTTGACGGTGGACTGAGCGAGGCGTGATTCCCCTCCTTGGCTAAGGAGGGGTCAGGGGGTGGTTGGCCGGAGGGCTGATTCTGGTATCCACCACTCCCTAACCCCTCCTCCGCCGGGGAGGGGAGCAATACGCTACCTTACCAATTGGCTCACGGTTTCAGCCGCCGCTTGGAGTGGGAAAGACACGTGAACCGTTTCCTCTTCCGAGTCCATGTCGATAAAGAGCGACCTGCCCTGCTTGTGAATTCTCACGTGGTCCCGATTGCTATCCACCTCGACGAGCGGGCCGTCGGGGCAGCGAGCCAGCTCTTCGCTTGCCACCTTGATAGTTGGAAGCCATGGCCCAATTTCGCGTGGAAGGTTCTTGAGTTTGTCCCTGGGGACCAGCCTGGCAGCCACAGGTAGCGCGACCGCTGGGACGACCAAGTAGATGTGCTCGCCGTTGCGCGCCTTTTCCCGCACATCCACCCTTACAGCCCCTTGGTTGTAGACAAACGCCCCGCCCACAACGAGCATCCCGAGAGCCCCTCCTAGAAGAGTCATGCCCGCAGTCATAGCTCACCGCCTTTCTGGTTAGCGTACGTGCACGCCATAGGGTGCCCCTGGAGTTTGGAGATTCGGCAACCTCTAGGAGGAGTGTCATTCCGATCCCGCAGCCGCGGGAGAGGAATCTCTTTCTGGGGCCTTGCTCCACGGAGCAGAGCGAGATTCCTCGCTACGCTCGGAATGACATCCCCCTCGCATGCCCCTCAGTCCGCGTAACTCCCCGAGTCAACCCAAATGCGGACGTTATCGTTTTCGTCCTTCACGGTGACCAGCTCGAGGTTCGGGTACTCGCCGAGGGCTCGAATTGCCGCCAGCACATCGAGCTCGTCGCTGCTGCCGGAGAGCAGCGCATGGGCAACTTTGAATGGAATCTTGATGTCTACTGTACTCCCCGCCTTCTGCGCCCCGCTGGCCTTCCCGGCTCCCTCTTGCCCCTCATGGACCTTGATGAGCAGAAACTCCCCGGCTTTTGCCACCTCCACATTCTCGTGCTTCGACTGGACGGTGATGTACTGGTTATCCTGCGCCTTGCGGACCGCTTCCAGCATGGCGCGCAAATCGACCTGGTCCAGGGCGTGGCTCGCCACTTTGACTTTCCCATTGCAGAACTTCTCAGCTTTGATCGTCGGAAGAACGGCTTCCGCCAGGCTCAGCGGAATGTTGATGCGTACCCTATCTCCGTCCGGACCTGACTCTGTTACCCGGACATGGATCCAGCGGTCAGCCGGCAGAGCCAGCGCCGCAAAGGCGAAGATGAAAACCAACAAACCAAGAGTTTTCCTAATCATCGGGACCAACCTCCTCACTCTAAGCCTAGGAACGCAGCGAGTGATCCGAAAGTTCCCGTGATTTTTCCAACGCCTGGCAGGACCGGGGACTGATGTCATCTGGGGGAAGTTGATTTTTCGCGCGGGCCTGCGCTCCAAATGACTCCAGGACCCGGACGAGCTTTCCCTTGACAGGTGGAACAGAATAGGCTACTATCGTATGTTGAAGCCATGAAGGCGGTCATGGCTTCCGGGGAAAGCGATGCCCCATTGCCGCGATCATCCACTCCCGAGAGCGTCCCAGGCAGGGCCAAGAGCCCGGAAGACTTCCTTCCTTTTTTCAGATGGACAGCAAGTCCGTTATCGGAAGGGGAAAGAGAAAAATGATTGTTCAAAAATGAACGGACAACGCGGGAATGTTATTGAAAACAAAGGGTCGGCATTCCACAGCCCCCCGCGAAGCGGGAATGTTATAGAAAACAAAGATAGTTGCTCGTTGAAAGCGGGAATGTCGTTGGAAACAAGCATGTTAGAAGTAAGTCCCGATCTTACGCGAAGGGAATTTGAAGTCCGTCCATGATGCCCTTCATGTAGCCGAGTGCCAGCACCTTGCCCATGATTGCGTACCTGGGGTGTTCATTTGACTCGCCCTACATGGTGGGAGCATGTATGAGAGCTAGTTTTACTCCGGCAGGTTTGTTGGATACAGGTCTGCGGACGCCTATAGTCGCTTGGCTGGCGGCGCGCGCTAGGCGTCCTGCGGCTAGCGCCGCCAGCCCCCCTTGAATGGCATCGCGTCGACTAACTTTCGTCATGAGTCCAATCTCTTTCAGAGGCGCTCGCCCATGGACGCGCGGAGAGCTGCAGCGATGTTCTTTCCTCTCGTCAGAAGCTTTAGGGCTTCGTCTCGTTTGATTCCCTTGCGGAGCATCAGGAGTGCCACCGGCAAATTTCCCCCGGCGGCCTTCAAGGTTTGGGCGGCGAGGGTAGGGCTTGCGCCCGTGGCGCTGACCAGGATTCGTTGGGCGCGCTGGCGCAATTTTCGATTGCTTGACTGAACCTCGATCATCCAATGGGAGAACGCTCGTCCCAAGCGCACCATGGTGGCTGTGGAAAGCATATTGAGCACGAGTTTTTCGGCCGTCCCAGCCTTCATTCTGCTGGAGCCGGCAATAACCTCCGGTCCGACAACAGGAGCGATGAAGACGTCCGCAAACGGCTTCATGGGGGCCGCAGGATTGGCCGTCAAACCCACCGTCTTCGCGCCGCGTCGCCGTGCATAGCGCATCCCGCCGAGCACGTAAGGCGTGTCCCCGCTCGCAGAGATTCCCACCAGAACGTCCTTGCCGCTGAGCTTGACACGGCGCAGGTCGCGCTCGGCCTCGAGGGGATTGTCCTCCGCCTCTTCCTTGGCATTAAACATCGCCCCGCGGCCACCCGCGAGCACCGCCAGCACGCGGTCGCTCCCGAAGGTCGGGAGGCACTCGGCACCGTCCAGCACCCCCAGCCTGCCACTGGTTCCGGCGCCTAAGTAAATCATTCGCCCGCCCTGGCGGAGGGCTCGCACGGCCATGTCCACTGCGCGCGCTATCTTCGGTATGGTCTTCGCCACGGCAGGAGCGACGCGCTGATCCTCTCGGTTGATGATGCGAAGGATCGCTGTGGTGGGTTTTGTATCTAGCCCAACGGAGGCCGGGTTTTCCCGTTCTGTGACACGCATCTTACTTACAGTGACAAGTGACGAGTGACGAGCAAAAAATGCAGTGGCGAGTGACAGGTGACGAGTGACAAGCAAAAACGCCAGATCCTTGTTCTGACTCGTCACTTCTCACTCGGCACTTGTCACTGCCTGAATGTTTCCCAGCCGCGCTTTGAGAAGTCCCAGTAGATGGCGTAACCGGCGGCTGCCGCGACGGCCAGAAAGAGAATTCCCAAACCGGTCGAGCCGAGCAGCAGCTTACCAATCCCAAACAAGGTCATGTACACCATCAAGCATCCGAGCAGCCAGTCCATGAGATTATACCAGCCATCGTGGCCGGCGCGGACTTCAGGCGCCAGGGCAGCCATTCGCTTCCAGCCGGCCACTCCGGGTCGGACGCGCCGATAGAACTCAAGGAGTTTGGATTCCGGTTCCGGCCTCGTGAGATAAGTGACCGCGAGCCACACGACGCTGGTCACCGCCACGGTGAGGAGGATAGACTTCGCAAAGACAATGGCCTCCGTACCTTGAATGTGAACGACGGTGCGAAGGAGTACTGTTGTAATCGCGGCAACAACCATGGCGGAGACTTCCGACCAGGCGTTAATGCGCCACCAGTACCAGCGCAGCAGGTAAACTGCTCCTGTCCCTGCACCGATGCCGAGCAAGAGTTGCCACGCTCCGGCGACGCTGGTCATCACTAGCGAAACGGCAGCTCCCAGGATGGCCAGAAAGGCAGTCAAGAATTTGGCCGCAACCACGTAGTGATGGTCACTCCTTGCTCTCGCCACGAAGCGCCGATAGAAGTCGTTGACAATGTAAGAGGAGCCCCAATTGAGCTGGGTGGCGATGGTGGACATGTAGGCGGCCGCGAAGGCGGCAAGCATGAGGCCACGGAACGCTCCCGGCAGATAATCCACCCAAACCTTGATAAAGCCGACCTCGGGATCTTTGAGCTTTGGGTATAGAACCACGGAGGCCAGGGCGGTCAGGACCCAGGGCCACGGACGCAACGCGTAATGCGCAATGTTGAACCAGAGGGTGGCCCAAAGAGAGTTCTTTTCGTCCTTGGCGGAGAAGATGCGTTGGGCCACGTAGCCGCCACCGCCCGGCTCCGCGCCCGGATACCAGTTGGCCCACCAATTCACTCCCAGGTACACGGAGAACGTCATCAGCGGCATCCAGGGCGAATGCAAATCGGGGACGAAGGAGAGAATAGAACCCGAGCCGCCCGTGGCGGCGCCGCGAGCGGCGTCAAGGGCGGTAAGTTTCGTCTTCAACAACGCCATCCCGCCCACGGCTCGCACGCCGTAATAGGCCAGCACAATCACCATCGTCATCTTGAGAGCAAACTGAACAACATCCGTCCAAAGCACACCCCACAGCCCCGATATCGAGGTGTAGAAGCCGGTGAACGCAATCAACCCGAAGATGATGACAATCGCCAAGCTCTTGGGGATGCCCAGGGCGGTCTGGAGTATCTTTTCCATGGCGAGGTTGACCCAGCCGACGATCAGGCAGTTCATGAGGACGCCGAAATATAATGCCCGGAAGCCACGCAGAAAAGCGGCAGGCTTGCCTGCATAACGCAATTCGACGAGCTCCGCATCGGTGATGACTTCCGCCCGCCGCCACAAGCGGGCATAGAAGAAGACGGTCATCATGCCGCTCAGGAGAAAGCTCCACCAGAGCCAGTTGCCGGCGATGCCCTGTCGCGCCACCAGGCCTGTGACCGCCAGCGGAGTGTCGGCAGCAAAGGTCGTGGCCACCATGGACGTACCTGCCAGCCACCAGGTGACCTCCCGGCCGGAAACAAAAAATTCGCCCGTGCTGGCGCTCGCCTTCTTGCGGTAGTAGAGCCCAATCAGCAAATTCACCGCGAAATAGGCGGCCACCACTAACCAGTCGATCAGGGTGATTTTCATAGATAGCCGGACCCTTCGAGGATTCTTCCAACCGCTTCTTCCAACTGCTTGTTGACAGAAAGAAGCCGCGAGTATATAGCAGAAGACTCTTGAATTGGAAGGTTGTGCGCAGGAGGTAGGGCTGCGTCCAAGTCCGCGAAGTTCCCCGAAGGGGAACAAGATCATTAGCCGCAGGTGAAACCTACGGACAGGATGTAAGAAGATATCCGACCCCGCAGGGGTCGAATATGCGCGGGCGACGGTTCCCGTGGGTTTCACCCACGGCTAATGACATTCGGCCCCTTCGGGGCCGGCCCGCCGACGCGACTTTGACGCGACCTAACATGGGGGGTAAGAAACGATGAGTGGTCTGCGGATAACGAGCATCTTCCTGGCGAGCTGTGTGCTCGCTGCAATGTTCGGCGCTCGCGCTTTCCCGGCCCAAGCGACGGCGAGGCCGGAGGTGGGCTTAACCGAAGAGAAGCTGGCAGCTATCGCTTCTGTGGCTGGGGAGGCAATTCGTACCGGCAAATGTCCTGGCGCCGTGGTGGTCATCGGGCACGAAGGACGGGTCATCTACCGCAAAGCCTTCGGGCATCGCGCCTTGATCCCGAAAGAGCTGCCGATGACGGTTGACACGATCTTCGACGTGGCCTCGCTGACCAAGGTGGTGGCCACAACGACGGCCATCATGCAGCTTGTGGAGCAGGGGAAGATAGTCTTGAGTGCGCCCGTGGCCGACTATTGGCCGGAGTTCAAGGCCAATGGGAAAGAAGGCATCACCGTGCGGGAACTCATGACCCATTATTCAGGGCTGCCTCCTGACCTCGATCTGAAGCCGGATTGGTCGGGCTATGAGACGGCCATGAAGATGATCGTGGGTGAGAAGCCCATCGTCCCGCCCGGCACCCGCTTCATTTACAGCGATATCAACTTCGAGACGCTGGGCGAACTGGTGCGCCTCGTCTCCGGCGAGCCTCTGGACGTCTATTGCTTCGAACACATCTTTAAGCCGCTGGGTATGAAGGAAACACGCTTCAAGCCTCCCGCCGCATTGCGCCGCCGCATTGCGCCCACTCAATACCAGTATGGTGACAGGGGGAAAATGCTGTGGGGGGAAGTCCATGATCCTACTTCGTACAATATGGGGGGCGTGGCCGGTCATGCGGGACTTTTCTCGACGGCGGATGATCTCACCATCTTCGCGCAGATGCTTCTGGATGGGGGAAGTTACCACGGCGTCCGCATCCTGAGCCCGTTGACGGTGGAGAAGATGACCTCGCCCCAGACTCCTCCTGACGCGATGGTGTTGCGCGGGCTCGGTTGGGACCTGGATTCACCTTTGGCTTCGAACCGGGGCGAACTGTTCGAGGTCGGGTCTTTTGGGCACACCGGATTTACGGGGATAGGTATCTGGATCGACCCGGTCACCAAAACCTACATCATCATTCTGACCAATCGCGTGCACCCTGCCGGGAAAGGCGATGTCGGCCCCCTGCGTACGAAGATTGCCACGCTGGTGGCCGCTGCCCTGGGACCTGTTTCCGCCCAACAGGTGCTGGCCAGCCGCCGCTCGCTCACAGGTTATTTCGAATTGATGAAAAGCTATCGGATGCAAGGCCTTAGAAATGGCAAGGTGCAGACGGGCGTCGACGTCTTGGAAGCCGAACACTTTGCTCCTTTGGAAGGACGGCGGGTGGGTTTGATCACCAATTCGACAGGCGTGGACGCCGCCGGGCGGCGAACCGTCGATCTGCTCGCGCATGCGCCGGGGGTGAAACTCCTTGCCGTGTTCAGTCCCGAGCATGGAATCGAGGGCCAGGCGGATAGCCGAGTCCCCTCGAGCACGGACGCGGCCACCGGCTTGCCGGTGTACAGCCTTTATGGAGACACAGAGCGGCCGACGGACCGCATGCTGGAAGGGCTGAATGCCTTGGTGTTTGACATCCAGGATGCCGGAGTCCGGTTTTACACTTACATCACCACCCTCGGTTATTGCCTGGAGGCTGCCGCCCAAAAGGGAATCGAGTTTTACGTGTTGGACCGGCCCAATCCCATCAACGGGGAGGAAGTGGAAGGGCCTGTTCTCGAGCCCGACTTACGCAGCTTCGTGGCTTACTTTCCCCTCCCCATTCGCCACGGCATGACGGTGGGAGAGCTGGCAGAGATGTTTAACAACGAAAACCACCTCGGCGCCAAGCTGCACGTCATCAAGATGCGCGACTGGCAGCGTACGGACTGGTACGACGAGAC
>Ga0326728_10008951_pt1 | contig 24435 bp, 16 predicted proteins | sample MB3enrmetagenome_FD_207602 | JGI IMG/M metagenome (GOLD analysis project Ga0326728, IMG submission 207602) | Lab enriched peat soil microbial communities from McLean, Ithaca, NY, United States - MB31MN | ecosystem: Environmental > Terrestrial > Soil > Wetlands > Peat | place: USA: New York... | reverse complement strand
GTGCCGGTGACTTCAAAGACCAGCGACTCGGTGCCGATATCCACCACCCGGGCGCGAAACGCCACGGCCAGCTGCAGCAGCGCGGTGCGCGTCTCCTGGTTGGCGGCGACCTTGATCATGGCCAGGTCGCGGAATACCGAGGGCAAATGCGTGACATTCTGCACGTAAAGCACGTTGACCAGCTTGTAGAGGTGCGCTTCCAGGCGCGCCGCGCCTCCATCGTCGGTGGCCACCGCGATGGTCATGCGCGAGACGCCGGGCTTTTCCGTGTGACCGACGGTCAAGGATTCAATGTTATAGGCCCGCCGGCGGAATAACGATGCCACACGATTCAGCACGCCCGGCCGGTTTTCCACGTGAACCACCAATGTCTGCACCATAAACGTATTCCTCTCAGTCCGCGCTGCTCGAAGATGCGTGGATGGGATTGGGGGCGGGGCGCCGGATCATTTCGTGCAGATCGGCTCCGGCCGGCACCATTGGATACACCGCGTCTTCCTTTTCCACTTTGAATTCGATCAGGCACGCGCCGTTGTGCGCGCGCGCCTCACGCACCGCCTTGACCACGTCGGGGCGTTTTTCGACCAGCAACCCTTTGATGCTATGGGCCTCCGCCAGCTTTACGAAATCGGGATTGCGCAGCGGCGTGGCGTGGTAGCGGCGGTCATAGAAGAATTCCTGCCATTGCCGCACCATGCCCAGATAGCCGTTGTTGATGAGCGCGATGTTGATGTTCAGTCCTTCTTGCGTAATGGTGGCCAGTTCCGCGGCCGTCATCTGGAAGCCGCCATCGCCCACCACCACCCAGACTTCGGCGTCGGGGCAGGCAAACTTAGCTCCAATCGCGGCCGGCAAAGCAAAGCCCATGGTGCCGAGGCCGCCGGAGGTGATCAGGGTGCGCGGCTTGCTGTGGTGGTAATACTGTGCTTCCCACATCTGATGCTGGCCCACGTCGCTCACCACCACGGCGTCGCCGTCGGTTTCCTTCCACAGGTCGTGGATAACCTGAGCGGCATACAGCTTGCCCAGGTCGGGCAGGTTCTTGATGTCGCGCACGGCGGCGTCGCCCTTCAGGGAATTGATATGGGCGAGCCACTCGCCATGCTCCTGGGGCTCGATATTCGGCAGCATGCTGTCGAGCACGGTCGCCAGATCGCTTACCAGCGCCACGTCCACGGGCACGTTCTTATCGATTTCGGAGCGATCGATCTCCACATGGATCTTCTTGGCATGAGGCGCATAATTCTTCAGATTGCCGGTGACCCGGTCGTCGAAGCGCATACCGAGCGCGATCAGCAGGTCGGCTTCCTGGATGGCATGGTTCACCCAGGCTTCGCCGTGCATGCCCATCATGCCCAGATTGAGCGGGTGCAGGGCCGGCATCGAACCGATGCCGAGCAAGGTGAGGGCTACCGGGATGTTGGCGCGCTCCGCCAGCTTCAAGAACTGATTCATCGCGCCCGACATCATGATGCCGTGTCCCGCCAGGATCACCGGGCGCTTGGACTCATTGATCAATTCGACGGCCCGCGCCAGTTGTGCCGGATCGATATGGAACGGCGGACGATACCCCGGCAACTGCGGCGAACACTTGTCCCAGTCGAATTCCATCGACGCCTGCTGGGCATCCTTGGTGATGTCCACCAGGACCGGGCCGGGCCGGCCCGATTTGGCGATATAGAAGGCCTCGCGGATCGACCGGCCGATGTCTTCCACGCGCGTGATCAGCGAGTTGTGCTTGGTGATCGGCAGGGTGACGCCGGTGATGTCTATCTCTTGAAAGGCGTCGCTGCCAATCAGCTTGGAGCCCACCTGCCCGGTGATGCACACGATGGGCGAGGAATCCAGCATCGCCGTGGCGATGCCGGTCACCAGGTTGGTGGCTCCGGGTCCCGAGGTGGCGATGGCTACGCCCACTTTGCCGCTGGCGCGCGCAAAGCCGTCGGCCATGTGGGCGGCGCCCTGCTCGTGCCGCACCAGCGTGTGATGGATCTGCGGATACTTCCAGATCGCGTCGTACGTGGGAAGAATGGTTCCGCCCGGATACCCGAACGCGTGCGTCACGCCCTCATGCAGCAGGCATTCCCAGATGATTTCAGCGCCCGTCAATTTCTTTGTGCTCATATCCAACCTCGCGTCGTCGGCTGTCGGCCCTCGGCCTTCGGCCAGAAAGGCCGCACTTTCTGAACCTTGAAACTTCCAAATCCTTCAAATCATCGTCGGTAGCCGCTAGAACCACCAACCCCACATCAACCCGGCTGCGGGCCAAGGGCCGACCGCCGAAGGCCGAAGGCTGCTATTCTGTCACCGCTCCCTTGGCCGCGGAGGATACGCTGCGGGCGTACTTCGCGAATACGCCGTGCGCATAACGCAGGGCGGGAGCTTTCCAGGCGGACATGCGCTGCTTGATCTCCTTGTCGGGGACGAGAAGTCGCAGCTCGCGCGCCGGCACGTCGAATTCAATGGTATCCCCATCGCGGACGGCGGCGATCGGTCCGCCATGAGCCGCCTCCGGCGCCACATGTCCGGCCATCAAGCCATGGGTTGCTCCGGAGAAACGCCCATCGGTAAGCAGCGCCACTGATTCTCCCAGACCGGCACCCTGCACGGCGGCCGTCACCGCCAGCATCTCACGCATCCCCGGTCCACCCTTGGGCCCCTCGTAGCGGATCACGATGACATCGCCGGCTTTGATCCCGCCGGATTGTACGGCTGCAAACGCCGCCTCTTCGCTGTCGAATACGCGCGCGGGGCCGCGAAAAGGCTTAAAATCGTGTCCCGCCACTTTCACCACGCAGCCATCCGGGGCCAGATTGCCTTTCAGAATCACCAGCCCGCCAGTGGCGGTGATGGGATTCTTTGCCGGCCGCACCACTTCCTGGCCGGCCGTTTCCCGCGCGCCTTCCGCTTCGGCGCCGATGGTTTTTCCCGAGACCGTCAGGGCATCCGCCTGGAGCAGGCCCAGTTCTTTAAGCCGCTGAGCCAGCAGGCGGGTGCCACCGGCGCGGAACATATCCGCCGCCATGAAGCGACCACCGGGCTTCAAATCCGCCAGCAACGGCGTGCGCCGGCTGATGCGGTCGAAATCGTCGATGGCCAGTTCCACTCCCGCCTCATGCGCGATGGCCAGCAGATGAAGCACCGAATTGGTGGAGCCGCCGGTGGCGCACACGCTGGCGATGGCATTTTCCAAAGCCGCGCGGGTGACAATCTGCCGCGGCCGCACGTCCTGCCGGACCAGTTCCATCAGCAGCGCCCCGGCATGTTCGGCGGCGGCTGCCTTTTGCGGGTCGGTGGCCGGCACGCTGGAATCGTTCATGGGAGCGACGCCGAGAAACTCGCAGGCAGTGGCCATGGTATTGGCGGTAAACTGGCCGCCACAAGCGCCCGCGCCCGGGCACGCGCCGTCTTCCAACGCGCGCAAATCGGAATCAGACATCTTGCCCTGGGCGTGCGCGCCCACCGCCTCGAACACGTCCTGGATGCTCACGTCGTGGTTATGGAACCTTCCCGGGGCAATCGATCCGCCGTAAAGCACCATGCCGGGAACGTTGGCGCGCACCAGGGCCATGACTCCTCCGGGAATGGTCTTATCGCAGCCAACCAGCACCACTAGGCCGTCGAACAGGTTGCCGCGCGTCACCAGTTCGATGGAGTCGGCAATCACTTCGCGGCTGACCAGCGAGGCGCGCATGCCTTCGCTCCCCATCGTGATGCCATCGGAGATCGATACCGTACAGAACTCCATGGGCGTGCCGCCCGCCTTGCGAATCCCCGCCTTAACGTGCCCGGCCACTTCTTTCAAGTGGTAGTTGCAGGGGCCGATCTCGATCCAGGTATTGGCGACGCCGATGATCGGTTTCCGCAGGTCCTCGTCGGTAAATCCGGCGGCCTTCAGCATGGAGCGCGCCGGCGCCCGGCTCGCTCCCTCCGTGATGGCCCCGCTATATCGTTTTCCCGGAGCACTCATCGCCAGCCCTCCTGTTCGGAACCGAATAGGTGTCCTGCCCCGCCCCCAACCTGGCGCCGTATCTTCCGGCGCAGGGCGGGGAACTTACCCGTCTCGAAGAATCACGCCTTCGCGCCGGCATGTCCCGCGGCTCCGGCGTCCTCGATGAATTGCTTATGCAGCCGGCGCACCGCTTCCGGGACGTCCTTTTCCTCGATTACGAAGGCGATGTTGATTTCCGAAGCGCCCTGCGAAACCATGCGGACATTGATCTCCCGGATGGCGCCAAAAATGCGCGCCAGCATGCCTTTGGTGCCGCGCAGGTTGTCGCCGATGACGCAAACAATCGCCTTGCCGGTTTCCACGTCCACGTCGGTAAATGCCCGCAGGTCGTCCAGCACCTGGGTCAGATCCAGCTTGGAATCCACCGTCAGGGAAACGCTGACTTCCGAAGTGGAAACCGTGTCTACCGAGATCTGATGCTGTTTGAAGACCTGGAAGACATCGTGCAGGAACGCGTGTGCCACCAGCATGCGCCCGGCGTTCACGTTGACGATGGTCATGTTCTTCTTGGCGCAAATGGCCGTAATCTGCGTGCTGGCGCGCTTGGCGTGAGTGCGCACACAGGTGCCGCTGCTGCCGGGATTGTGCGAATTCAGGACGTAAACGGGAATGTCCTTCCGCATCGCGGGCAGCATGGTGGCCGGATGCAGAACCTTGGCGCCAAAGAAGGCCATCTCGGCCGCCTCGTCGAAGCTGACCTCTTCCAGCCGTTGCGCCTCCGGGCACAGGTTGGGATCGGTGGTCTTGATGCCGTCCACGTCGGTCCAGATTTCAATGCGCTCGGCGTTCAACGCCGCGCCGACGATGGCGGCGGTAAAATCCGATCCGCCACGGCCAATGGTGGTGGTGACGCCGGCGGAGGTGGCGGCGATAAATCCGCCCATCACCGGAACCCGCCCGTCGTCCAGCAAGGGCTGGAGGCGCTCGGCCAGGCGCTGATCGGTCGGCTCGAACAGCGGTACCGCGCGCGTGTGCTGGGCATCGGTGACGATGCATTCGCGGGTATCCACCAGGCAGGCGGGCATCCCGCAGGCGGTGAAGCCGGCGGCCACCACGGCGCTGGACAACAATTCGCCGAAGGAGAGCACGTAGTCGGTGGTGCGGGGAGAAAGCTCGCCGACCGCGGTAATGCCGCGCAGCAGCTCGTCGAGATTATCGAAGTTTTCGCCCAGCGCTGCGCGAAACGGTTCGAACTGGGCGGCCGGCAACAACTCGGACGCGGCGGTGTAGTGGCGTTCGCGCATGGCGCGCGAGAGGCTGAGGGCCGATTCCAGATCGCCGTCGGTGGCGGCTCGGGCCATGGTATGCAACTGGTCGGTCACGCGCGCCATGGCGCTGACCAGCACCACCGGTTTTTGCGGCAGCCGTCCCTTAACGATTTCCGCGACGCGCCGGATGGCCTTCGCGTCCTGCACTGAGGTACCGCCAAATTTCATTACCAGCATGACTGTTTTGTCCGTTCCTCCCCACCGGAAGCCAGGGCAGATATAACAAAACCCACTCGCCCTGGGCTGGCGGTGGGTTCGATTGAGTCCAGAATTATTGGTTTCTCACTCGCCCCATCGCGGCCGCAGCCGGGATGTAATTGGCAGGGCCGTGTCCCGGCCCACACGTACACTGACCGTTACGACGATCGAGAGCAGTGCGGCCTGGCGAGACGGGTTCATGAGAATGGTAAAACTTTACCGTTTTCCAAAATGCACTGTCAATAAGTATTACTTATTTTGTTGTCCACCATCATTAGCGCTTATGGCGGCCAGCGATGACCTTGTCCCTAATCCATTTCACTACGGAGACACAGAGGCACGGAGAAGTCCTAATAAATCCAAATTCTTCGCATCCCTCCGTGGCTCTGTGCCTCTTTGGTGAATCAGTGACTGAACATCAATTCCTTCGCCCGACTGACCGCCTTGACCACCGCTTTAATCAGGGTAACGCGCAGTTTGCCCTCTTCCAACTCCAGAATGCCATCAATGGTGCAGCCCGCGGGCGTGGTCACCGCGTCCTTCAGCAGAGCCGGATGGTCCCCGGTTTCCAGCACCATGCTGGCCGCCCCCATGGTGGTTTGCGCGGCCAGCAGGGTGGCCATATCCCGGGGCAGGCCAACCTTGACGCCCGCTTCCGCCAGCGACTCGATGATGATGTAGATATACGCCGGTCCGCTGGAAGACAGCCCGGTGACGGCATCCATGTGTTTTTCGTCCACGATGACGGTGCGGCCCACGGAATCGAATAGCGCCTTGGCGATGGCCAGGTGCTGGTCCTCGGCAAATGCGCCTCGGCATATGGCCGACATCCCTTTGCGCACGAAGGCCGGGGTGTTGGGCATGACGCGAACCACCGGCACCTTCGCCGCTAACGCCTTCTCCATGAACGCCGTAGGGACGGAGGCGGCCACCGAAATGAACAGTTGGTCCGGCCGCACAACGCCGCGGACGCTTTCCAGCACTTCCTTTACCTGCTGGGGCTTTACGGCGAGCAGGACGATATCGGCATCGCGCACGGCCGCCACGTTGTCCTGGCCGACGCGGATCTTGAAGTTCTTGGTCACCGTTTCCACTTCGTGGGGATACAGGACGGTGGCGCAAGCCCGGTCCGGGGTGATCATGCCTTCATTCAGCAGCGCGCGGAGGATGATTCCGCCCATTTTGCCCGCGCCCAGGACGGCGACGCGCTTTCCGGAGAACAGGGTAGAGTTGGATACCGCAGTTGCATTCGCCACGAAGGATAAACCTCTTTATTCCCTGAGATTTTCCGGCGCGGATGGATTGCCATGGCCCGCCGCGGCCGGATTCCGATAAATTGGCCAGCATATTACCCGCAACACATTAAATTAACACGCCGCCGGGCTGGGCTGACAGGTGGGGGCGGGAATTTGTCGTGAGGCCGAACCTCGATGACTCTGTCCCGCTGACTCCTAGCCCTTGACCCCATAGAGCCGGTCCAGCAACCAGAACATTGCTTTGTGATTTTTGGTCCACCCCGCCACCAGGTGTTCGAAGCAAAAAACGGCTTCTTCCTCGCTACCCGGGCTGTACATTTCCGGAAGCTCGTCCGGCATGTTTTTTAGTCCGCTAAAGAGGAGTTCCACAAACGGATTTTTCGCTCGCGCAATCTTCAGCGCGGCTCCGGCGCCTTTGCGATCCCTGGCCAGAAAACGTTCCAGGACCCGGCCCCACGCAAATGTCGCCAAGCTGTCGTCTTTGTATGCGGTCAACAGATTCGTGGCGCGCGTCAGTTCGCCGTGCGCCAGGTAACAGCCAAGCAGGGGATCGCGGGCTCCCTGGTTGTCGTTCGGATTCAGCTCGACCAGCGCCGCATAGTGGCGCATAGCCTCCCGTCCGTGCCCAACCGCGCGCAGCAGCTCGGCCAACGAAAACCGCGCTCGCATGTAAGGGCGCGTTTCCGTTAGTCCCCAGAAATGGCCTCTGTTCTCCTTGAAAAACGCTGCTCCCAGCGAACGCTCCCCGGCCTCCACCGCCTTTTTCAGTCCCGCAATGGCGTCACGCGGATTGTCTGCTTCAAGTTCAGTCATCATGACCAAGGCGTCCACGCAATCGGCGTCGATGGCCAACGCACGTTGTACCAATTCCCGCGCCTGCTCGGCGGTTCTGGCCTCCATGGCCTGAAAGGCGTAGTCCTGTGCCAACTCCCGCTCAAAAAACGAAGGATGCTCCGCGCCTGTCGAATCATTACCAAGAACATCGGTAGCGGTGGCAGCCCCGCCAGCACTCGTTTTCCGATTCGCCGCACGCTTCTTGGTTTTTCCGGCATTCTTAACCAACTTCGTTTCTTTCATCTCTGCCTTCATTCTCAACGGGGAATGTGGAACAGGCCTGCCAGGAGCAGTTTGCCAGATCGTGTGCTGCCGGCGCAAAAGTTTTTGCCGTCTGCTTGCTGTTTGTCGCCGATTCTCCGCAGCGTGGAACGTGGAACGAAAAACGTGGAACGATCTACAGTAGCCCTACTTCGGCAGAAATTCGCGGAGCCGGGTGTGCTCGACCAATTGATCCAGAGTTTTCAAAGTAAAGACCTTGCCTTCGGTCTTGAGCAACATGCGGCGCATGTCCTCCCGCCGCACGCCGAAGCCCCGGCCGTCAATGCAGGCAACCAACTGGAATCCGTCCTTCTTGCGCCGCAGGCGTTCGTCGCGAATGGTGGCCAGCTTCTCAATCCGTGTGACCTTGTCCCTGGCCGTGCCGTCGTCCCCCGTGATCTTTGCCTCAATCACAACCGACGGGCTGAACTCATCCGGCACAAAGAAATCCGGCGACTGCTCGAACCCGGGAACCTTCTCCGCGCGGTTGGTCTTGCGGAAAGGGATCTGCGATCTGGTGAGGCGTTCCTCGATGGCGGTTTCCATGACGTCGCCGATAAGTTCTGAAACCGAATCGCGATGGCTGGCAAAGGGCCTGCCGAGATAACGCTCATACAAAAGCACGGCGTAAGGGACATGCTGGGTGGCGGCATGCCGTACGGAATCAAGGCCGTCGGAAGTATCGACCTTGGCCAGCCGGTGTACCGTGTCGGCAGCCCCGGCGGGCGCGCCATCTGTGATGTAACGAATCGCGACCGCGACCAGCGCTTCGATACGTTCAAGCGCGAGCTCATTTCGCGGACTGCGGTCCACTCGGGCGAAATAATCCTGCTCGTGGCGGCAGCGGGTATCCAAGTCGCGGGCGGTGTTGAGCGGCACGTCCACGCCCGTGTCGGAGCGGGCCAAGTCGGCCCATTCCGGCGGTGACATACCCAGAATTGTCCGCAAAACGACAAATGCGAGCCCGTTGCTGCGGAGCGCATCCCACACCGCTTGCGCGGTAAAGTTGCGGAAACTGCCAGTTTGTTTTCTCAGAACTTCGTAGGCTCTCTGGAACTTCTCGTATTCGATGAAGTGCTCGCCCTTGGGCAAAACCATGAATTGCGACTGAAGATCGCCAAATGTTGCTTCGACCATATTGTCGAGGTGGCCTTCAAGTACTTGGGGGTGACCTCAAATGGTCGCGGCAATCGTCGGCTCCTTGGCGGCGTGCTGCCATTTGGCCGCAGGCCGTAGCTCGGTCACGAGAGATTCGACATCGGTTTCCGCAATAATATCCCGCAGACAAGCCGCGGCGACAACCATTCTTTTCTGGAGAGGCAGGGTGCCGTCCCAGGACGGGTGAAGGCGCAACACGGCGCGGCGTGCGATATGTCCGGCGGCAAGGCAGCGTACGTCGCCATCTCTCAACTTCACTCCCGCCTTGCGCATCAGCGCCAAATCGTGATCGAGCAGGGAGCGGATCTCCCCCGTCATGGGCTGGGTGCCTTCCCTGCGGCACACAAATACCGAATCGAGCGAAGAAGAAACCGTGCCGGCAATGTGGAGCGATGCGTTCATCTCCGCCGCCGCCGGCAGAGCGGCTGTGCAGGTCAGACCGGCATCGAGGATAGCCACTACCAGAGGCAGGTAAACTTCGGGGTTGTTGTGATGATAGGTAAAGACGAACGGCGCGCCCGGCTTGAGCGCCGCGGCATAATGACAAAACACCTGGGAAAGACCGCCCGTGAAGTGCTCCAGACCCCGGCCCATAGTCGTATTGCCGGTGAGTTCCTGCCCATTGCGCGTGGTAGAGGGCGCGAATTCGCGAAACTCGTCCTTTAGGCCGAGCCGCAACCAGGCAAAGCAGAAATCCATGAGTTCGGCGTATTGCACGTTATCAAAATACGGCGGGTCCGTGAAAACTCCGGCCAGCGAGGATGCAGGCAGCTTGGCTCGCTCGGCGGGAGCGGCCTGTATCCATGCCTGGCGTTTATCGCCACCGGGAAACTTTGTTACTAAATCAGCGCCAATGTGCTCGCCCGGGACAGGAACAATTCGCTTTTGCTTTCCCCGGAACTCGGTTTCAAATGGCGCAATACAGTAATTCTTAGCTCGTAAATACTTCTCTACAAAATGCCGGAATGAGCCCGACCCGACTTTAGGTATGCCCAGCAAGTTGTTTTCGCATTGCACCAGCCCCACGGGGAATCCATGCACGCTGAAAATGTCCTGACATTTCAGCGCGTACGTGTCATAACGGCACAGCATGTTCTGATAACGCAAAAAATCCGAGAACACGGTCAGCAGCGCGTAACGGACTTCGCGGCTCTCCACTTCGCGAATGCGCCGCAACAATAGACCGAGCCCCAAGAGTTGGCGCTCGTTGAACATCTCCCGGTAAGAACGGTAGCCCCAGCGCAGAAGCCGGGCGGTCTCGTCCCCCGGAGGGATCTTTTCCTGTGGGATCGGCAGATCGGAATTCGCTTTTAGCAAAGTCTTGGCACGCGTGACGCGTGCCAGATCGGCGGCATCCGGCACTTTGAAGAACCGGCCTTCGTGCCTCGGCTTACAGCGCGCGCAGTGATATTCCATCGCCCACAGACGATGCTCGGGCGGATGCGGCAACAAATCCCGCTGCGGATAAGCAAAATCGATCCCGCACTTACGGCAGGCGATACGCTGGCGGTGCGTGGGGCCTTCGACGTGAACGGCCGCTCGGCAATGGGAACACGGCTGGGGGTGGTCCACCGTAGGCTGCCGCTCGTATTCGTTAAGCGCTCCGCAACTGCCGCAGACAACCACATGCCGCGGGTGCCGTTCGGCTTCCGCCAGCAGATAGCCGGGGAAGAGATCATGGGTGGTATTGCAATGCGGGCAAACCTCGGTCTTCACCCATAGGAAATACTTGACCTCGGCGGGATTGCCGCATTCCGCGCATTTGGTTCGATAGAGGCTGCCGACCACGCGCTCAACGTCCGCGGCCGCAGACTCGGCGACGGACTGAAAGGCGTTCAGGTCGAGCTCGGACAGCGACTGCCGCACCACCCAAAACGCCATAGGATTGATGTCGGTGCCCACCACGCTGAACCCCAGCCGATTGGCTTCATAAATCGGCGTGCCCCCGCCCATGAAGGGATCGGCAATCACGCCATGAAATTCGTGGGCCCGCCAGTAATTAGTCTCCAGCGGTTCGGAGCCGTTGAATTCGGCTAGGAGCAGATTGCGGAAAATCGTGCCCGGCCGCCGGGCAAACCACTTGTGCACCCCGATCACCGGCCGGTAATTCTGCTGGATTTGCTTTTCCCGCAACGCCAGAGACGTGGCGAACACCGCATCGAAATGTTTTTCCAGGCTCACTATTTGCCCTGCGCTCTCATTGTCGTTCAGGGTAGCAGATTCGCCTTATCTTCGCCATTGGGAATTGGTTCCCTTCTTCACTGTTGGCTGGCCAAAGCCTTGAAGAACGTTCCGGGATTCCATCTGACCAAGGTTCTGAACTTTGCTCTCCGAGGTATCTAAGACGGGCTCGGCTTCCAGTTGTCGTCAAAGCCCCAACTCAACCATGCAAGATACTGTTGGAATAGAACCTCCGCTGCTTTGACCACTTCCTCTGCCTCTCCCCGCGATACAAACCGCCCGTGCATCGCTTGATTGCATACGCTAAGAATCTTTTGGGCTAAGTGCTTCTGGTCTGGGGTAATACTCCCCGCCTCTCTAAGGCGCGCCAAAAGACGAGAAATCGGCTCAGTAAGAGCAAATTGCAACTTGAACCCGACGGCCACATTCCGCATCATGGTCTCCAAATCGATTCTCAAGCCAGCGAGAGCCAGTACGGGATCGGTTTCAGCCTTGGAGCGAAAATAGGCAACGTCAAGCCCACTCAACATTGGCGCTAGCCCCAACTTGAACATTCGTGCGTTCACCTCAGTCAACGGGATGCTCGGTGTCGTCTTCCGGCCGCTTGGAGGAGGAGTTGATTGAACTGTCTCTGATAACTCTTTTACGTCCTGCACTTCCTCCTGCAAATCGACGGATACACCCCCGGGGAGCACGGCCTTTCTAAGTCTGGCGAGCACTTTCTTGATTTCACCGCGGAAGAAAAGGGACAGGGTGAGGACGGTGAGCGGCCAAACCAAAGCCCTGACAAACTCGAGTACAAGCTTGGTGATCTCCATACTATTTACACGAATCCTAGCCCAAGGAATAGCGGATTGCCAGGAAAACTGGGAAAGCTTAGGGCCGATGCGGCAACAAAGCACATGCCAACACCATGGCGGGCGGATACAAAGCCCGCCGCCGTTGACGGTAGCGCTACCCCGGTTGCGTTGTACGGAGCCCTTTGCTGAGATGACCCCAAGACTTGAACGGTCATCGGCATTGCCTTAACGTGGAACGAGAAACGCGGAACGTGGAACGAGTTCTGCGGAGGAGTGCCCTTGAAATCACTTCGCAGGTTCTCCCAGTGGCAAATCACCTTTTGGCTTTGGCTCCTGATAGTTGTCGGGTTCCCGCTGGCCAGCCGGGGCCAAGAGCAGCCGGCTTCGCCCTCCCAGACGAATGATTCCACCTTCCCCGCGCTCCTGGTCAGCGACATACACTTCGATCCCTTTCATGATCCTGCCATGGTGCAGGATTTGATAAAAGCTCCGTTAAGCCAATGGGAGTCGATCCTTTCGGCGCCACCTTCACCCAATCAGCCGCAGGCGTTTGCGGCGCTGCAACAGACGTGTCATGCCGGCGGCGTTGACACGCCTTACGCCCTGCTGAGCTCCAGCTTGCAGGCCATGTGGTCCCGGCAACCCGATGCAAAGTTCATGACCGTTAGTGGCGACCTGATCGCCCACGCGTTTTCATGCAAATACACAACGCTGGTTCCCGGATCGAAGCCAAGCGACTATCAAGCGTTTGTCCTTAAGACCTTGAGCTTTGTGATGGGCGAGCTGCGCGCTCGTTTCCCGGGCATGCCGGTTTATGTGGCCCTGGGCAATAACGACAGCGCGTGTGGCGACTACCAGCTCGATGCCGGAAGCGATTTTCTGGTCCAGAGCGCCAAGGTCATAGCCTTGGGCCTGCCTCCATCCCAGCAGAACAAGGTGCTCAAGGAGTTTGCCCAGGGAGGCTACTACAGCGTCACGATGGAAGCGCCCATGCCTGACACGCGCCTCATCGTGATCAATGACGTCTTCCTGTCCCCCAAATACACCACCTGCTCCGGAAAGCCCGACCCCGCGGCGGCCACCGCGGAAATGAAGTGGCTGCAGGAAGAGCTGGACCAGGCGCGGCGGTTGGGACAAAAAGTTTGGGTCATGGGACACATCCCGCCAGGCGTCGATCCGTATTCGACCGTCGCCAAGCTTAAGGATGTTTGCGGGCGCGAGGGGCCGGAGATGTTTTTATCCTCAGACCGGTTGGCCGATCTGCTGATCGAACATGCCGGCGTCATCCGGCTCGGAATCTTCGCCCATTCCCACATGGACGAAATACGGCTATTGGAGCCCCAGAACAGCGGCCCGCAAGCCCCAAAAGGGGACGGCGTGGCGATCAAGTTGGTTCCCTCGGTTTCTCCGGTCGATGGAAACAATCCGGGATTCATCGTGGGCCGTGTCAGCCAATCTTCCGCCGGGCTGCAGAATTACCAGGTGATTGCAGCTTCCAACCAGACCGGAATCGCCGCCAACTGGTCAACCGAGTACGAGTTTGCCCAGACCTACCATGAAGCGCAGTTTTCGCCCTCGGCGGTGAAGAAGCTGATTGCCGAATTCGAAAACGATCACGGCGCAAAGACGGAGGCCAGCCGGGCATATATCCGCAATTTCTATGCCGGGGACCGCTCCTCCGAGCTCGAACCCTTCTGGCCGCTTTACGTCTGTGCGCTATCGCATTACACAGCCAAGGCATTTGCCGCCTGCGAATGTTCTAAACCGGTAGCTGGTCGCTAGTGGTTAGTAGCTAGGGACCACGTCGAAGCCCTTTGCGCGCAAATAGCCGATTCCTCCCGAATGATGCAAGTCTTTGGTTTTCAACGTGAAACGTGAAACGATCCCCGAAGTTGCCTGCTTGTCAATTCAAAAATCCCATACCTTGCATCGAAAGTCCGCTCTTTCACTTGGGGCCCACATCAGGGATAATGAAACAGAGAGAAATCTTGCCGGGATTTGTGTCTAATGAACAGTCTGAAGTCAAAAGAAGATGGTTGTTGCTCCTCCGTGCCCAACGGGTTACCTGAGCCGCAAGGCCTGTATCACCCTTCGCACGAGCATGACGCCTGCGGTATTGGCTTTGTCGCCAACATCAAGGGGAAGAAGTCCCACGATATCATTCTGAAGGGTATCGAGGTACTTAAGAACCTGACGCACCGCGGCGCCTGTGGCTGCGATCCGGAAACCGGCGATGGCGCCGGCGTCCTGATCCAGATTCCCCACAAGTTTTTCGCCCGCGAGTGCGCAACCCTGGGCTTCACCTTACCCGCTCCCGGCCGGTACGGCGTGGGGATGATCTTTTTCCCGGTGGAAAAGAATGCCCGCCTGCAATGCGAGGCCGTTTTGGAACGGCTGGCGCGCGAAGAGGGCTTGACCGTCCTGGGCTGGCGCGATACTCCGGTGGACGGCAGCGCTGTAGGCCGTGTGGCCCGCGCTTCGCAGCCTTACATCGAGCAGCTCTTTCTCGGATGTCCCGAGGGCATGACCGAAGACGCGTTCGAGCGCAAGCTGTTTGTGGTGCGCAAACGCGCCGAGTCGGAGATCGAGCAATCCGACATCGAGCACAAGGGTTTCTTCTACGTTTCGTCGTTATCGGCGCGCACGATTGTTTACAAAGGCCTGTTGCTGGCGCCGCAGATCGTGAAGTTTTACAGCGATTTGTCCGATCCCGAGGCCGCCAGCGCTCTGTGCCTGGTGCACCAGCGTTTTTCGACCAATACGTTTCCCAGTTGGCAGCTGGCCCATCCGTTCCGCTACATTGCTCACAACGGCGAAATCAACACCTTGCGGGGCAACGTGAACTGGATGTATGCCCGCCAATCTGTGCTGGCTTCCGAGCTGTTCGGCGACGACGTCAAAAAGCTGTTTCCCATTATCCAGCCGGGCGGCAGTGACTCGGCGATGTTCGATAACGCCATGGAACTGCTGTTCCAAGCGGGTCGTTCCGCCCCGCACGCCATGGCCATGCTGATTCCCGAGGCCTGGTCGGGGAACCCGCACATGCGGGCCGAGAAGCGCGCGTTTTACGAATATCATGCCTCGCTGATGGAGCCCTGGGATGGTCCGGCGGCGATCACCTTTACCGACGGCCGCGTGATCGGCGCCACCTTGGACCGCAACGGCCTGCGGCCCTGCCGCTATCTGGTGACCAAGGATGACCTGGTCGTAATGTCCTCGGAAACCGGCGTGCTTCCCATTGCGCCGGAAGAGATCAAGACCAAGGGGCGCCTGCAGCCGGGCAAGATGTTCCTGGTGGATACGGTGGAAGGCCGCATCATCAGCGACAAGGAGATCAAGCAGCGGCTGTACTCCCGCCAGCCGTACGGAGAGTGGCTCAAGCAGAATCAGATTACGCTGGAACACCTGGCGGAACCGCCCCGCGTCATTGGCTCGGATCACGACACGATCCTCTGCCGCCAGCGGGCCTTCGGCTATAACGACGAAGACATTAAGTTCATTCTCGCCCCCATGGCCGCCCAGGGCCAGGAGCCAATCGGGTCGATGGGATCCGATACGCCGCTGGCTTGCCTGAGCGACCGGCCGCAGCCCCTGTTCAACTACTTCAAGCAGCTGTTCGCGCAGGTGACGAATCCGCCGATCGATCCCATCCGCGAAGAGATGGTGATGTCGCTGATCAGCTATATCGGCACGGAACGCAACATCCTGGACGAGACTCCGCAACACTGCCACACGCTGAAACTCGAGCATCCCATCCTGAGCAATCGCGATCTGGAGAAGCTGCGCCGCGTGTCGCAGGGCGATTTCCTGGCCACCACCCTGCCCACGCTGTTTCAGGTGGGCGATGGCGAGCGCGGGCTGGAGCGGGCGCTGGACGGCCTTTGCCGCCGCGCTTCCCTGGCTATCAAGAGCGGTTACACGCTGCTGATTCTTTCCGACCGCGGGCTGGACGAGGAGTTTGCGCCCATCCCGTCGCTGCTGGCGCTCACCGCCGTGCACAATCATCTGGTGCGCGAGGAAACGCGCACGCAGGTGGCCCTGATTGTCGAGTCGGGCGAGCCGCGCGAGGTCATGCATTTCGCTCTGCTCATCGGATACGGCGCCAGCGCCGTCAATCCCTATCTGGCCTTTGAGACGCTGGAAGATCTCGCCGGCCGGGGCTTGCTGCCCGAAGGCATCACCGGCGAGAAGGCGACCAAGAACTTCGTCAAGTCGATCAATAAGGGCCTGCTGAAGACCTTCTCCAAGATGGGCATTTCGACCCTGCAAAGCTATCGTGGCGCACAGGTATTCGAGGCCATCGGACTCAATCATGCTCTGGTGCAGAAGTATTTCACCGGCACCGCATCGCGCCTGGAGGGGATCGGACTGGGCGTCCTGGCCCGTGAAGCGGAAATGAAGCACGAGCACGCCTTCCGCAAGGCCAGCGACAACGAAACTGAGCTGGCCATCGGCGGCAACTATGCCTACCGCGCCGGCGGCGAGTATCACCTGGTCAATCCGGACACCATCAGCAAGATGCAGCACGCGGTGCGCCAGTCCAGCTACGAGCGCTTCAAGGAATACGCCGCACTGGTGGACAACCAGAACACCCATCTTTGTACCCTGCGTGGATTGATGAAGATGAAGAAGTCCGCGCATCCGGTACCGCTGGATGAAGTCGAGCCCGCCTCCGTGATCGTGAAGCGTTTCACCACCGGCGCCATGTCGTTCGGCTCCATCAGCAAGGAGGCGCATGAAACGCTGGCCGTCGCCATGAATCGCATGGGCGGCCGGTCCAATACCGGCGAAGGCGGCGAGGACGAAGCCCGCTTCCAACCCCTGCCCAACGGCGATTCGCTCCGCAGCTCCATCAAGCAGGTGGCATCGGGACGCTTTGGCGTTACCGCGAATTATCTGGCCAACGCCGACGAGTTGCAGATCAAGATGGCGCAGGGCGCCAAGCCCGGCGAAGGCGGACAGTTGCCCGGCCACAAGGTCGATGCCGTCATCGCCCGCGTGCGGCACTCCATCCCCGGCGTGGGATTGATTTCGCCGCCGCCGCATCATGACATTTACTCGATCGAAGATCTGGCGCAACTCATTTACGACCTGAAGAACGCCAATCCGCAAGCCCGCGTTTCGGTGAAGCTGGTGGCGGAAGTGGGCGTCGGCACCGTGGCCGCGGGCGTTTCCAAGGCCCATGCCGATGTGGTGCTGATCAGCGGCGATAGCGGCGGCACCGGCGCTTCGCCTTTGAGTTCCGTCCGCCATGCCGGCGCGCCCTGGGAACTTGGCCTGGCCGAGACCCAGCAGGTGCTGGTGATGAACGATTTGCGCGGCCGCATCCGGGTACAGACCGACGGCAAGCTGCAAACCGGCCGCGACGTGGCCATTGCCGCGTTGCTGGGCGCCGAGGAGTATGGCTTTTCCACGATGCCGCTGATTGCGCTGGGTTGCGTGATGATGCGCAAGTGCCACCTCAATACTTGTCCCGTCGGCATTGCCACGCAGGACCCGGATTTGCGCAAGAAGTTTCAGGGCCAGCCGGAACACGTGATCAATTACTTCTTCTTCGTGGCCGAGCAGGTGCGGGAGCTGATGGCGGAGATGGGCTTCCGCAAGATGGACGAGATGATCGGCCGCAGCGAACTGCTGGAGATGCGCGAGGCCGTCGATCACTGGAAAGCGAAGGGGCTGGATTTCAGCTCCATTCTGCACCAGCCGCTGGTTCCCGAACGCGTGGCGCGCCGCTGCGTGCAAGCGCAGGACCACGGCCTGGAACAGGCGCTCGATTACCAGCTCATCAAACATGCCCAGCCCGCGCTCGAGCAGAAGACCCCGGTCCACGTGGATCTTGAAATCCGCAACGTCAATCGCACCGTGGGCACTATGTTGAGCGGCCAAGTGGCGAAGCGCTATGGCTCGGCGGGCCTGCCCGACGACACCATTCACTTCAAGTTCTCCGGCTCGGCCGGGCAGAGTTTCGGCGCTTTTCTGGCGAGCGGAATTACGCTGGAACTGGAAGGCGACTCCAACGATTACGTGGGCAAGGGCCTGTCGGGCGGGCGGGTGATCGTGTATCCTCCCCGCGCTTCCACCTTTGTGCCGGAAGAGAATATCCTGATCGGCAATACCTGTCTGTATGGCGCCACCAGTGGTGAAGGTTTCTTCAACGGAGTTGCCGGGGAGCGCTTTGCGGTGCGCAACTCCGGCGCCACCGCGGTGGTCGAAGGTCTGGGCGATCACGGTTGCGAATACATGACCAACGGTCTGGTGGTGGTGCTGGGCAAGACCGGCCGCAACTTCGCCGCGGGCATGAGCGGCGGAATCGCGTACGTCTTTGACGAGGACGGCGAATTTGCCCGCAAGCGCTGCAATCTGGCCGGAGTCGATCTGGAGCCGGTCATCGAGGACAAGGACGTGCAGATTCTGCGCGGCCTGATCCAGCGCCATGCGGAATTGACCGGCAGCCGGCGGGCCCGTTCGATTCTGGACGGCTGGGGCGAATCGCAGACGCGCTTCGTCAAGGTTTACCCGCACGAATATAAGCGCGTGCTGGGAATTCCGCGGGCCACGCACGCATTTGAACCGGCCCGCAGAACGGCGGACTCCGCCGCGGCCGCGGTGGCTAGTAGTTAGTAGCCAGGAGCCAGGGGCCGGGGCCCCTGGACACTAGCTGCAAACTGCCAGCTACCCGCAAAAGAACTTAAGAAACGGAGCAATGAGTGGTTACTAGGTAATTGCGGGGAAACGCGGTCCGGCGCCGGTTCCCTAGCGACTAACTACTAGCTACTAACTACTAACATGGGCAAAGTCACTGGCTTCAAGGAATATCAGCGGGAACTTCCCGCGCGCCGCCCACCGGCGGAACGCGTTAAAGACTGGTTTGAGATTTACCAGGAGTTTCCGGAAGAGAAGCTGCGTCTGCAGGGCGCGCGCTGCATGGATTGCGGCGTGCCGTTCTGCAATACCGGTTGTCCGCTGAACAACCTGATCCCCGATTGGAACGATCTGGTGTATCGCTCGCGCTGGCGGGATGCGCTGCGCCAGTTGCACGCGACCAATAATTTCCCCGAGTTCACCGGACGCATTTGCCCGGCGCCCTGCGAGGCCGCGTGCGTGCTCGGTATCAACGAGCCCGCAGTCACGATTCGCAACATCGAGAAGGAAATTGTGGATCGGGGATGGCGCGAAGGCTGGATTCTGCCGCAGGTTCCCCAGGTATTGACCGGCAAGCGGGTGGCCGTCATCGGTTCCGGGCCGGCCGGCCTGGCGGCGGCGCAGCAACTGGCGCGCGCCGGCCACAGCGTTACCGTATTTGAGAAGGCGGACCGCGCCGGCGGCCTGTTGCAGTACGGGATTCCGAATTTCAAGCTGGAAAAGCACCTGCTGGACCGGCGGATTGAGCAGATGGAAGCCGAGGGCGTAAGCTTCCGCAATCGTTCCCACGTGGGCGGAAACGTGCCGGTGTCCGACGTGCGCGAGGAATTCGACGCCATCCTGCTTTCCGGCGGCGCCGAGCAACCGCGCGATCTGAATGTGCCCGGCCGCGATTTGAAGGGTATCCACTTTGCGGTGCCGTTCCTTACCCAGGCCACCAAGCGTTTCTACGGCGATAAAGTCGCGAAACCGCAGGATGTGCTGGCCACCGGCCGCCACGTCATCATCATCGGCGGCGGCGATACTGGGGCCGATTGCCTGGGTACCAGCCACCGCCAGCAAGCCGCGTCGGTGACGCAACTGGAGATCATGCCGGTTCCGCCTAACGAGCGCTCCCCGCTTACCCCCTGGCCGTTGTGGCCCATGCAGCTGCGGGTCGAGAGTTCACACGAGGAAGGCGGAGTCCGCGAATGGGCCGTGGCCACCACCAAATTTGTCGGCAATAAATACGGACGCGTACAGGAATTGCACGCGGTCCGCGTGGGCCCGCCGCCGACCTTTACGCCCATTCCGGGGTCGGAGTTCGTAATCAAGACCGATCTCGTGCTGCTGGCCATGGGCTTCACCGGCCCGGTGCGCCCCGGCCTGATTGAAGAACTGGGCGTGGAGCTGGATGCCCGGGGCAATGTGAAGACCGACGACAAGCAGATGACCACCATCCCCGGCGTATTTGCCGCCGGCGACATCCGCCGCGGCCAGTCGCTGGTGGTGTGGGCCATCGCGGAAGGCCGCCGCGCGGCTACATCCATCGACTACTATCTGCGTAATAATACGGCCAGCTAGTAAGAGTCTTTTGCACCACGGAGGCACGGAGGAGAACTCCTTCGGGCTTCGTGCCTTTCTTGTTGGTGGACGACTTTTGCTGTCCGAAAGTCGCAGTCAGCCTGCGCGTGATAAAGTGGGCGGGCTGTTTAAGTTGGGAACGAGGTAAAGAAGGATGAAATCATTCATCGCTCTTATAGTCATGATTGTGGGCGGATTGGTCGCGAGTTCTCGCGCCCAACAAGTTGCAGAGAACGCTGGCGGTTCTTCATGCCAATTCTCGGAGATCTATCGCGCCGCTGGGTGGGAGGTCCCGGGACTGCCTGCGGCGACGATAAGCGCAGCAAGGGCTTCGGTCTGGAAAATGCCTGGAGTATTTGTGACAGCCTTGAAACCAGGAGATCGCGAAGCCTCAATTTTGAGTGTTTCTTGCCCCGGCCATGTCAAGGGAAGGCTCGTAATTGCGGATCAGCCCGTTAGCATTTGGGAAATCCGGCAGTACGATGTGGGCGGGCGTGTTTTCGCTTATGGGATCTCGTACGGTTACGAGGCGGTGGAAAACGGCAGGCGAATACAAATGGGCGCTGCATCGAGTGAAATCTTTTACGATACTGACGGCAGAGGGCGTTTTACGTTGCGGAAGTACGCCAGACCACCGATGCTGCCGGAGTTCGTGCCAGACTGGGCGACCAAAGCTGCTGATGTCAGATGAAGCGCAACGGGCGTGGCCCAACCTTAGTAACGCGAATAGGGCCCGCCGGTCAGGCGACCGGCTCTACAAACCCACGAAACGTGAAACGGTCTTTCTACCGCGCTTCGGCCTTGGCGGTTGCGGGTTTAACTTCGTCGTTGGCCTTGGCGCGCTGCCGGATCAGTTCAATGAAGGCGGTGGCGGCGCGGGGCAAGGTGCGATCGGCGCGATAGACCAGGCCGAGCTCGCGGGCCATGATCTCGCAACCCTCCAGGTTGAGCAATTTGGCTTCTCCCGATTTGACCTCGTCGCGGGCAAAACTGGAGCTGATCAGCGAGACGCCCAAGCCGGCGACCACGAAACTCTTGATCATGCCAATGCTGGGCAATTCCATGCGTACGTGCACCTGCGAGCTGTAGGGCCGGAACAGCTTGTCCAGCAGTTGCCGCGTATAGCCGGTCTTGGGAAAGATAAACGGCTGGGAGATGATTTCCGGCAGGGTCACCGATTTCTGCTTAGCCAGGGGATTGCGTGCGCCGACCATCAGCATCAGGCGGTCGCGAAAGATGGGATGCACCTTCAAACTGGGTGACTTCACCGGCAAAGTCACGATTCCGACGTCCACCGAGCCGTCCTCGACGCGCTCCAGGATCTTGCGGCTGAAATTCCGGTAAATCGAAATCTGCACCGCTGGGTATTGCCGGGTATAGTCGGCGAAAACATCCGGCAAAACGTAGAGGCAGGTGGCTTCGTTGGCGCCAATGGCCAGAATCCCGCGCGGGGTGGTGCCCTGGTCGGCGACCGCGCGCAAGGACTCATTGCGCAACCGCAACATGCGGTTGGCGTATTCGAAGAACACCTCACCCGCGGGCGTTAGCCGGACGGATTTGCCGGCGCGGTCGAGCAACTTTTCGCCGTACTCCTGCTCGAGCTGCCGGATCTGCGCGCTGACCGCCGATTGGGAACGGAACACCTTCTGCCCGGCGCGCGAGAAGTTTCCCAGTTTTGCGACTTCAATAAACGTAACGAGTTGATCAAAATCCATGGCGCCTTATAACTCCGGCGGAGTACCGCCGCGACGAGGCCGAAAACTACGGGAAAACTGAAATTATACCTAATTGTCTCACGGTGTCCGAATGAAGAAATACACGGTCATGCCGGCGCCGGTCACAATGGCAAACCAGCGAACATAATGCGAGGGCAACCGTTGGGCGTACCAGGCGCCCCCATATCCGCCCAGCGTTGCCCCGGCGATCATTACGGTGGCCTGGGGCCAGACGATGGTTCGCGCCAGAATGAAGGTGATCAGCGCCATGCCGTTGGAGATGGTGGCCAGCATCGTCTTCAAGCCGTTCACCGCATGGATGTTCCGCACTCCCAGGAGCGCCAGCAGTGCCATCGTCAGAATGCCGGCTCCCGGGCCAAAGAAACCGATGTACATGGCGATGAACATCTGAAGCAAAGCCGCCGCCAGCAACCGCCGCCGCGAAGGTTCCGCCATGAACGCCCCCGGTCCGGCATCGGAGCCGGGCGCCGCCATGCCCAGCCAACGGGTGATCGGGCCGCTAAACGCCAGCAGGAGCGTGGCCGACAACAGCAGCCAGGGAACCATGCGCAGGAAGGTCGTCTGCGGCGTATGCAGCAGGAGTGCCGCGCCCAGAGTCCCGCCCACGATCCCGGTGCCGGTCAAGGGCAGCAGCAAACGCCGATAGCCGGCGAGCAGGGAGCGATAGGCCGTGGTGGATGCCGCCGCGGCCGGCCACAGCGCTGCCGTATTCGTAGCATTGGCCTTGATCGGCGGCATTCCGGCGAAAAGCAATGCTGGAAAACAAAGGAACCCCCCGCCGGCGGCTACTGAATTCAGGACGCCGCCGAGCACCGCCATCGCAAAAAGAAAGACGGCCTGGTGTATGGTCATGGCAAGCTGCCGGGCAGAACTAGGCGCGCTTCTTGGCCGATTTCTTTCCCTCTTGTTCCCATGGCCGCTTGGGACGTTTGCTCTCCGGCAAGTCGCGATCCTGGATGCGGTCGTACAGATAATCCCCGCTGGTGGTGCCGAGCGCTTCGTTGTATAAGCTGGGCAAGCCGAGCGCTTCCTTGAACTCCTCGACAAACTGGTGCAGGGCTTGCAGTTTGTCGGCGGTGGCGGGCAGCTCCGCCTTGGTGGTTTTCAGAAACTGCTGATAGCCGCGGTTGACCAGTTTGGCGATTTCTCCCCCGATCAGGCAGCCAGGATAAGCGAGGATTTTGACGCCTTCATCGGCCGCCTTTTCGATGGCAGCCGAACAACTGAGCTTCTTCAGGAATACCCGGTGACTGGTGCCGGCGGGCTCCAAAATTTCAAAACCGTGGTTGCGAAACCATTCCAGGGCCTGGTCGTAAGTGGGAGTTGCATCTTTCTTTGCCATGATCTGCCTTTCGCTGGCGGTTGCCGGGCACGCATAGTGGCGGTAAGGGCCAGCGATACGATACGGATGCCGTCGCAATAGTTGCCTGGTCCGTGCCGGCCGGTCAACCCCGGCCCGTCGAACCGAAAACGGTACTTTCGCATATCTGCCCCTGATTCAGCAATACGCGGTTGCACTTACTCGGTGGCGATCTTCCACCCTTTGTCGGCGCGCGCCAGACTGATGGTGGCCTTTTGTGGATCTCCATGATAGAAATCCACGCCGTATTTCTCGATCAGTTTGGCCCGGTCCCAGTTGTTAAAGCTCTGGACCAGATTGCCGGCGGCGTCGAAATCGTCGCCGACGCGATTGGGTACCCATTTCCAGGTGTACTGGACTTTAGCCGCGTTGGGCGAGGTCATGGTGATCTGATCCACCGTGACCAGTTGGCGGCCGGCCAGCGGCACCACATAGCCGTCGGTCCCGTCGTCGTTCTTCACTTTCTTAACATCCGGCAACTTGGCAAACGTGCTCGAGCCCAGCGGCGTTAAGGTGACGCGGACGCCATCGCCTTTGATTTTGGCCAGTTTCACATATCCGGCTTTTTCCAGCAGCGCGTAGTTCGGTTCGTGCGGATGGACATCCGGGGCCGGCATCACGTCGCCAACCTCGAAGCTGATCTTCGGGGGACCCTGTTTGGCAAGCAGATTAACAATGATTGCGGATGCTTGATCCTGGCTGACCGGTTTTTGTGACGAGACGAGCAGATAAAAAGCCCCGGCTCCGGCCAGTATTACAACGAGCAGGATGATAAGAAAACGGGCACTGTCTCCGGTGACTGCAGCTTCAATCTTTTCTTCGTCTTCCGACATCGGCGCCTCCTGTGAGAGCTATTAGCGAACGAAGTTTTCCAGATGAGGAGTAACCGCCCCATCATATCCTCATTTCTCAGGTGAGGGCAGGGGGTTTGTGGGAGCGGGTGGCCGGATGATAACTGCCGGCCACTTGTTCCCGGGTGGGAGGCGAATTTAGACTGGAAGCATGGCGACCCACGGGCACGCACATCTGCATAATCCCGGTCGTGTCCTGCGCATCTCGCTGCTCGTTACTCTCGTTTATATCGTGCTGCTGGTGGTGGCCGGGCTGCGCGCGCATAGCCTGGCGTTGCTCTCGGAAGCGGGTCATAACGCTTCCGACTTCCTGGC
>Ga0326728_10008949_pt1 | contig 24438 bp, 23 predicted proteins | sample MB3enrmetagenome_FD_207602 | JGI IMG/M metagenome (GOLD analysis project Ga0326728, IMG submission 207602) | Lab enriched peat soil microbial communities from McLean, Ithaca, NY, United States - MB31MN | ecosystem: Environmental > Terrestrial > Soil > Wetlands > Peat | place: USA: New York... | reverse complement strand
CTAATGCCAGTCAGCTGCCGTAGACAGCTTTTCGAACTCTCCGATGAAATGGCCACCAAGATCGACATTCAGTTTTTCTCCGATGCCCGCGACGCCTTGTTGAAAGCAATTGGGGAATAGGCGGATTGTCTTCGGGAAGCCGTTGTGACCCTTAGGGTCTGTCTGCCCAACGGCCTCACAGAGAATCATTATCGCTACTTGTCTTAGCCGCCGTAATCGAAAGACAGAAATCGCACAACAACTTCAACGCTTTCGGGATTTGGGCCTATTGGCCGCTGAAGGTCAGGCCCGTGCCATATATTATGTGCTGCGCACGGTGCCGAAATCGACCGATAATTGACCGACGAATTTGTGCATTCGACCGATCTGTCATGTGAGGATCACTCGCTAATTGTCAGATAATCGTAAGGTCGAAATGCACAATCGTCAGATTCTTCTACAAGAAGCTTATCAGATTCACCGGAAACCGAAATAGTCGGGCTTTTCGGTAGCCTCGATGATAAGCGAATAGCAAATCAATCATTCCAACATGCTCCTTATGCGAGAGAATTTCACACCATCTTCCGCAAATATTTACCTGCCCGGCCCCGGGGATTGAACGGGACTCCACCGGCGGCGCTGTGCTTTCAGCCCCACTTGTAGGACATCTTTTTGCTTTGCAGGTGAATAAAAATGACCGGCAGGAAACCGGTCGTTCTTAATGGGACGGGCGTGGTCCCACGCGCCTCTTGCGCTTCGCGCACGGATAACAAGTATCCGGACCACCCACGGTTAAATGTATATGAAGCTGAGTAATTATAAGGGGTGATACTTATTAGAGCTCAATAAGAGCGGGAATGATAGCCCCGCGTTCCGCATGGCTTCAGCCTCAGGCGCTTATGGAATGGGCCAACCGACAACCCACACGATCCTGAGATGCGCATGTGGGGTTGCGGTTGATTTTTGGGCCCACTTCGCAAGCGCCACACTGAGCCGCGCAGCGGCGAGGGGTGTGGGGAGCCGGCTCCCCACGCTTTTAAAAACTCTCCGGGGGCGCAGCGCCTCCCGGACGAAAACTAATCGGCCTGCCTTCTGATAAAGGTCGGAATGCTCAAATCTTCTTCTTCCCGCCCCCGGCTGCTCCCGGTGATCATCTGGAGCAGGGTCCTTCTTTTCGGCGGTTGCTGTTGTTGCTGTTCGGTTTCCGTCTCTATCGGCTCCATTGCCTGGACTGATTCATTGCTGAGCGGAATTCGCTGCCGCACGCTCGGCGGTATCTGGAGCAGATCGTAGTCGATAACCGGCACGCCCCCTTCGGGCCGAAGTCTTCTTATGGGCCGAACCGTCGATGTTTCCGCCGTTTTTTGCTGTTCGATCCTCCCGATGCCGGTTGCAATCACGGTCACGCGAATTTCGTCCTGCATCTTTTCGTCTATGACCATGCCAAGGATGATATTGGCTTCCTCTGTGACCTCTTTTTGAATGATCGAGAGCGCTTCTTCGAATTCATGCATGCCAAGGTCCGGTCCGGCCGAGATGTTGATGAGAGCGGCGCGCGCGCCGTGGATGGAGATGTCTTCGAGAAGAGGACTGGAGACCGCCTGCTGCACGGCCTGCGAGGCCCTGTTTTCGCCCCTGGCGACGCCTGTGCCCATCAAGGCCAGACCCATTTCTCCCATGACGGTCTTCACGTCGTTAAAGTCAACGTTAATGTAGCCCTGCTTTATGATGAGGTCCGAGATCCCTTTTACGGCGTAAAGCAGTACGTCGTCCGCCCGCTTTATCATTTCCAGGAAAGTGGAGCGCTTATCGGCCAGGCAAAGCAGGCGGTTGTTCGGGATGGTGATAAGGGTGTCCACCGAGTCCTGGAGCGCTTTTATGCCTTCGTCCGCGTGGCGGAGCCGCACCCTGCCCTCGACGACGAACGGCTTGGTGACCACGGCCACGGTCAGCGCGCCCATCTCCTTGCATATCTGTGCCACGATCGGGGCCCCGCCGGTCCCGGTCCCGCCGCCCAATCCGGCCGTTATAAAGACCATGTCGCTTCCGTTGACGGCTTCACGAATCTTTTCGATATCTTCCTGGGTCGCTTTGGCCCCCATTTCCGGCAGGCCACCGGCGCCCAGACCTTTTGTAAGACTGGTTCCAAGTTGAATTTTTACCGGTGCGAGATTTCTCTCCAGCACCTGCCAATCGGTATTGGCGGCAATAAAATGAACTCCTTCGAGGAGCCCTCCCCTGATCATGTTGTTTAGGGCATTGCCACCCCCGCCCCCTATCCCCAGAACGGTGATCTTGGCCCTGCTGCTGACTCCGGTTTGCTCCATCGTCATCTGCTCCATTATGCACTTCCCCCTCTTGGTCGCTTTTCCCGCCATATCGTCTCCGCCTGAAAAGCTCTCTCCTTATATTCGGAACAGCCTGCCGCTCACCCCCCGCCGGCCTCGGAAGCCGGCCCCTCCAACGCGGATGAGCCGCCTTTTTACCAAAATTCCCTGCACCACCGTTTGAAAGTTTCCCATAAAGACCCCAGCCTGTTGCGGGAATCCCGCATCGGCATACCCCCTCCGTGGTCTTTCCCATAAAGCAAAAGACCCGCGGCAGTGGAGTATATCGGGTTTTTCACCACATCGCCCAGGCCGCCGAAATTGCATGGGACCCCGATTCTCACCGGCATGTCGAACACCCTCTCGGCCAGCTCGCGAATGCCCGGCAGCAGGGCGACGCCGCCCGTCAGAACCACTCCGGCGTGAAGCATTTCAATGAATCCGGACCGGACCAGTTCCCATTCGATAATGTCCAGAATTTCCTTGGCCCGCGCCTCTATTATCTGTGTAAGAATCGATTTGGCAAGCTGGCGCGGCCTTTGGCCGCCAACCGATCCGACCTCGACAATGTCCTGCGCATTGACCATCTCGGCCAGCGCGCACCCGAATTTTTTCTTTATCTTTTCGGCTTCGTCCATTGCGCACCGCAGACCTACTGAAATGTCCGAGGTAATATGGTTTCCGCCGAGTCCGACGACTGTGGAATGCCGTATTGCATTGTTCTGAAAAACCGCGATCTCGCTTGTCCCTCCACCGATGTCCACCAGCGCGACGCCGAGGTGCTTTTCGTCCGCGTCCAGCACGGCTCCGCTCGAGGCCAGGGATTCCAAAACGACGTCCAGGGCGTTGAGTCCGGCCCGCTCGCAGCACTTCACGATGTTTTGAATCGCGCTGGTCATTCCGGTTATTATGTGAACTTTTGCTTCCAATCGAACTCCGGCCATCCCGATCGGATGAAGGATGCCGTCCTGATCGTCGACAATGTATTGCTGGGGCAGAACATGCAGAATCTGCCTGTCGAACGGAAGGGCGATCGTTTTTGCCGCGTCCAGGACACGCGAAATATCCGATGGTGTGACTTCGCGGCTCTTTATCGCTATCACACCATGGCTGTTCAAGCTCTGGACATGGGTCCCGGCAACGCCCGCGAAGACCGACGAAATGTCGCATCCGGCCATCAGTTCGGCTTCTTCGACCGCTTTCTTGATGGAATGAACCGTCTGATCTATATTGACGACGACTCCACTCCTCAGTCCGGCCGATGGATAGGTCCCCACGCCTACTATATCCATTCCTTCCGTGGTGACTTCTCCTACGACGGCGCAGACTTTAGTGGTCCCGAGGTCAAGACCGACGATCAGTTCCTCTTTTTTTCCCATTACACAGGATCCTTTCAACCCTCCAGATCCGAAGTTCTTGCGAGAAAATCGCGCTGTTCGCGCCTCTCATCCCGGCTGCTTTGCCGGCGCATGGGCCGCCTTGGGCACCGGAAACCCTCCTTCGAGAAATGCCCTGCCCGGATAGTCGAGGTCGATCCTGGTCACCAGGTCGCCCCAATTGCGCTCGTTAAGGGTATTTATTACATTCCTCAATTTTGTAATCTTTTGCTCGAAAGCATCCTGCCCGATATCGACCGGAACGGCCCTTTCGCCAAGGACCAGGGTAAATCCGTTCTCGGTCCATGCGCATTCATTTATTGCGGTCCCGGCCAGCCAGCTTTTCGAATGCTCGACCGCCTCCAGGAATTCCTTTATCAAAGCGAGGCTGCGCGGACCGATCCAGTCGCCCGCCTTCATGTTCGAGTCGCAAAGTCCGGTTATTAGAGGCAGCCCCCCCTTCTCGCCGACCGTGGTCTCCGAGAACAGATTGCCGTCCGTATCCATCTGTATGTATCTTTCGCCGCATTTCACAACCGCTGCAGGCTCGCGCTCGACTATCGTCGCCACGATGCGCCCGCCCGTTTCGAACCTGACGGAGGCATCCTTCACCGCCGGGGTCCTTTTCAGACGCTCGGCCACCGATCCCACATCGATGCTCAGGGCGCATTGGCCTCTTCTCAAGCCCATTGTATTCAAAATCTCTATCCGGTCGAGCTTTTTAAGCCCCGTGATTTCGATTTCTTCCAACCTTAGCCATGGGGCTTCGATCATTGCGTAATAAAGCCGTGTAAGACCGGCGCCGACCAGCATAACCGAGCAAAATCCAAAGAAAACAAGAAAAAAACTGCGAAATGCACGGAGATTACCCCTGAGACGCCTGAGTGTGCTCTCCTGGTACCGGTTTCTTCTTCTTGCTCTGGGTTTTATCATTTGGCCGGGTTTCTTAAGAGTTGGTCCAGTATACGGATTTCCCGCTCCAAACGCACGTCAAAAGTTTCAAAAATTTCATTTTCTATCTTCTCTATCAGGCCGAGAATGTCGCTTGCCAGCGCGTCGCCTCGATTGACAATCCAGTTCGCATGTTTCCGGGAAACCTCTGCTCCTCCAATACGGCAGCCCTTCAGGCCGGCTTTTTCTATGAGAGCCCCGGCAAATCGGCCGGGCGGGTTTTTGAATATCGACCCGGCCGAAGGCCAGCGCAAGGGCTGGGTCCGCTTGCGATTTTGAAGCACCTGGGCCGCGCGCGATTTCAACAGGTCGCCGGGGCAGGGTTCAAGCCCGAAAAAGGCGCCAAGGATTACGCCGCCTTCCGGAATACCCATGGTGCGGTAGCCGGGGGCCAATTCCTTTTTCCGGATCGAATGCCTTACTCCATCCGCGTCCAGGAGATCGATTCGGATAAGGCTATCGGAAATTGAACCACCGGGTATTCCGGCGTTCGTCGTGAGCGCTCCGCCCACCGTGCCCGGTATCCCCGCCAGCGATTCCAGGCCTTTGAGGCCGTTTTCGATGCAGTATCCGATAAGGTCCTGGAGCCTGATTCCCGCTCCGGCGCGCAGGACCGTTCGCCTCTGGGCGTCCTGGCCGCTGCGAAGCAGCTTGCCGCAGGCGATATGGAGCTGAATGACAGCCGCCTCCAAAGGCTCGTCGGAGGCAAGCACGTTGCTGCCGCCGCCCAGGATCAGGAACGGAATGCCCAAATCCCGAACAGGGTCGAGAAGAGCGCAAAGAGCCCGTTCGCTGCGCGGACGCGCAAGCAGCCGCGCCGGCCCTCCCACTCTGAAGGTGGTATGCCGGGCCAGCGGCTCGTCGAACAGGAATTCAACGTCCGGGACCGGTTCAAGGGCGGAGCGGATATTCATTTTGCGCCCTGGCTTCAATGTGTCCGCGAGCATACCGTGCATTTTTCGTCCTTCAAACGGACGGCCCCCCGTCTTTGAGCTTGCGCAGAAGCGATTCCCCAACCTGCAGGATGTTGCCGGCCCCGAGTGTCATGACGACGTCGCCGGGTTTTACTATCGAGAACAGTTTTTCGCTCATCTCTTCCAGGGTCGGACAGAAATAGAGTTCGTGGTGGCCGTGAGCCGCTATTTCCTCGAGGAGCGCCCGCCCGGTCACCCCCGGTATCGGTTTTTCGCTCGCGGCGTAGATCTCGGATATCAAGAGCGTGTCGCAATGGTAGAAACACCTTGCAAACTGCTCCAGCAAGGCTTTCGTCCGGCTGTACCGGTGCGGCTGAAATGCTACCACCAGGCGGCGATCCGGGTAGCAGCTCGCAAGGGTTTCCAGGACCGCCCTGATTTCGGTCGGGTGGTGGCCGTAGTCGTCCAGCACAAGCACGCCCCCGGCTTCCCCCTTTATTTGAAAACGGCGCTGTACTCCGGTCATATCGTGCAGTCCCGCCTGGACCGCCGGCCAGGGTATTTCCAGTTCGTGCGCAACGGCAACCGCCGCGAGTGAATTGAGCACGTTGTGCCGGCCGGGAATCCGGATTTCCACTTCACCCAGTTCTTCTCCCTCGTGATAGGCCCGGTAGGTGCTGAAAAGGCCGCTGGTCGTGACCTGCCTGGCCTGGAAGTCCGCCTGGGAAGAAAATCCGTAAGTCGTAAACCGCTTCTCCACGCGGGGCAGAACGGCCTGGATGTTTTCGTCTTCGAGACACAGAATGGCACTGCCGTAGAAGGGGACCTTGTTTATGAACTGGATGAATATATCGCGTATGTGATGGATGTCCCTGTAGTAATCCAGGTGTTCGAGATCTATGTTCGTTACCACCGCGATGGTAGGGTGCAACATAAGAAAAGTGCCGTCGCTCTCATCGGCTTCGGCGACCATGAATTCGCCGCTGCCCAGTTTGGCGTTGGTGCCCCAGGCGTTGAGCCTTCCGCCTATAACGACGGTCGGATCGAGGCCGCCCCGCGCAAGGACCGTGGAGACCATCGAGGTAGTCGTGGTCTTGCCGTGCGCTCCGGCCACAAGGACGGAATACTTGAGGCGCATCAGTTCGGCGAGCATCTCCGCGCGCCGGATAAGGGGGACCTTCGGGAGCTTTCGCGCCGCCTGGAACTCGACATTTTCCTCCGAGATGGCCGACGACATCACCACGACGTCAGCCCCTTTGACGTTATTGGGGTCATGTCCCGAATAGATCGTGGCGCCTGATTCGGCCAGTCGCCTGGTCAGATCCGAAAGTTTCTGGTCCGAGCCGCTCACTTTATAGCCGAGGTTCAGCAGAAGCTCGGCTATGCCGCTCATCCCTATCCCGCCAATACCGATGAAATGTACATGCTGATATCGTTTAAACATATTTATCCATTCGTTTTTCGCAGCTCCTGGCTATGCTCATGAGAAGACCTATCGCAAAACAGTTGGCGGTAAAGGCGCTTCCTCCATACGAAATGAAAGGAAGCGTCATACCTTTCGTAGGGATCAGTCCAAGCACGACCCCCATATTCAGCAAAGCCTGCAGGGAGAGCAGCATGGTGAGTCCAAGCGCAAGTACGCTTCCGAGGAGGTCCGGAGAATGCCTGGAGATTTGCAGGCCCGTGCGGAAAAGAAAAAAGAAGAGCAGGCACGTCATGAGAATTCCGACAAATCCGAGTTCCTCTCCGATCACGGCCAGGATGAAATCGGTATAAGATTCGGGTAAATAGAGCAACTTTTGCTGGCCCGCCCCCAGTCCCTTCCCGAAAAAACCACCGGAGCCCACCGCTATCCATGCCTGGATGAGCTGATAGCCCGACGTGAGGGGATCTCCCCATGGATTTAAGAAAGACTCCCAGCGGCTGCGGCGGTACGGAACCAGGTAGACGAACCTGTAGAGGCCGAAGGCGGCCAGTGGCGCCATAAGGAGAAAATAACGGCACGGGACCCCCGCGGTTGCAAGCATAAGGATGGCAAGCACCAGGATCATGAAAGTGGTGCCGAAGTCCGGCTCCCTGAGCAGCAGAGCGGCAAAAACCCCGCACAGGATAATGAAGGGCCAGAAACTGACACGCAATTCCTTGATGCGGTCCTGCTTTTTCACGAGTGCATAGCTCAGGAATAAAACCCAGACTACCTTGGCGAATTCGGCCGGTTGGAGATGGAAGCTGCCGATGGCGAACCATCTGCGGGCATTGTTGTATTTCGCTCCAAGTCCCGGAATCAGGACCAGGAGGAGCAATAGAAGAACACCAAGCAGCATTGGGCCGGCGTATTTGCTGTAAGTGCGGTAAGAGGTGCGGCTCACCACATAGATGATCGGAATGCCCAGCACCATGCACAGAAGCTGGCGCTTGAGGTAATGATTGGGGTCTCCAAACCGGGTCAGGGCCGGAATAGAACTTGCGCTGTAGATCATTATGAAGCCGAACGCGATCAAAAGGGACACCTCGACCCAAAGCTGGATCTCCAATGTGAGGGGTTTCCACGTAGGGCCGTGTTTTTCCCTCGTATCGGATGCAGGGGCCGAAGGCGCGTCTATTGCCGGTCTGGACAATCTAATCCCCGCTCTGCGCTGTCAGGACGGGACGAAAGGAGAATGAGCCCCGCAAGGCAATCCCCCTCTCATCCCGTGAATGATGTGTAGTTGCAGGTTTACCTCTTTCCTCTACCTCGCCTCGCCCCACTTCCGGCCGGGACTTTGCCCCATCCGGGCCGAAAACGAAAATCATCTACCGTCTCCAAGCTCCGCCGCCAGTTTCTTGAAATGATCTCCCCTTTGCGCGTAGCTTTGGTATTGATCGAATGAGGAGCACCCCGGGGAGAGCAAAATGACATCTCCCGGCTCGGCCATGCTTACCGCATCCAGAAAGGCCGATCTCAAATCCGGCTGTAGTGTTGCCGGAAGTATTCCGGATAATTCGTCGAAAATCCTCGGACCGGCCTCTCCAAAGGCGAAAATCCCTTTGCCCCTGGCGGCGAGCGGCGCGATAAGGGGTTTGTAGCTTCCAAGCTTGTCCCTGCCGCCGAGCAGGAGCAGCACCGGCCTGTCGAATCCTTCCAGGGCTTTTACCACCGCGCCGACATTGGTGCCCTTGGAGTCGTCGTAGAAATCGATTCCATTCCAGTTGCGCACCCACTCGACCCTGTGGCTAAAACCGCCGAACCCGTCAACCGCCGCCTGGACGGCCTCGGCGCTCACACCCGTCGAAAGGGCGGCCAGGGCGGCGGCCATGATGTTTTCACGGTTATGTACGCCCTTGAGGCCGGTTTGCGCCAGACTGATATCGATTGTGCCTTTGCCCGGAACGGTCGCCTTTAGCCGTTCGCCCGAGACCCGGGCGTTTGCCGCCTTGCCCGAACTGCTGAAACGAAGGATTTGGCCCGGAATTTCCTCGATGTGTTCAAGGCAAACCGGGTCATCGGCATTGATTATGGCGAAATCCGCGCGGCCCTGGCGCCGGAACAGGGAGAGCTTGGAAGCCGTGTAGGCCTCGAAGTTCTCATACCTGTCGAGGTGATCTTCCGTTATGTTGAGCAATACCCCCGTATCCGGCCGGAATGTGGTGGCTGTGTCGAGCTGGAAACTGCTGACTTCCAGCACGATAATGTCGGCATCCCCGGCGCCCGAAAGTATCCACTGGCTGAGTGGGGTTCCGATGTTTCCTCCGACGAACGGATGCTTTCCCGCTGCTTTGAGCATTTCACCGATCAGGGCGGTTGTCGTCGTTTTCCCGTTGGTTCCCGTAACGGCGATCACGGGAAGACCTATCTGCCGCCATGACCACTCCATTTCACCGATTATTTCTATTCCCCGCCTTTGCGCCTCCCGGAGCGGTTCGATGTCCAACGGGATACCGGGGCTCACTATTATTCGGTCCGCTTTAAAAAAATCTTCCAGCCGGTGCGGCCCCAGGCTCAATCTGCACCCCGCGGCCTCGATGCCGTCCAGAGCGCCGTCGAATTCCCGGCGGCAACGCAGGTCGGTCCCCGTCACCTCGGCCCCCCGGCTCCCAAGCAGGGCGCATACCGCTCGGCCTGATATTCCAAGCCCGACCACAAGAGTTTTTTCTCCGGATCTCACTCAGACTCTCCGACCATTTCCTCAACCACCTTTTCCATTGTCATCCCGCGGGACCCCTTGACGAGGACCCATGCCCCATCGAGCATAATCCGCCTCAGGAAATCAACCGCTTCGGCATGATTTCCGGCGTGAAAACAGAGGGACTCATCCAGTCCCGCGGCCTGCGCTCCCTCCAGTATCCGGCTGCCCAGCGGCCCGAGGGTGATAAGCCCGCCCGGTTTTGCCGCCCCGATTATCCTGCCCACCTCGAAGTGAAGAGCGGGGCCTTCCTGACCAAGTTCGAGCATTTCCCCGATGACCGCCACAAAGGGCCGGCCCGAACTTGCGGCGAGGACCGCCTCCACGGCGGCAACTATCGAGCATGGATTGGCGTTGTAAGTGTCGTCGACCAAAAACCCGCCGTTTGGAAGCTTGAGGCAATTCATGCGCTGCCTCAAAGGCTCGTAACTGTTCAAGCCGGCTTCGATCTCCCCGGCCGAAGCCCCCGCGCCCAGGGCCGCGGCGGTCGCCGCAAGGGCGTTTCGCGCATGGTGCGCGCCCATGACCGGAAGCGATACGGGAATCTCGGCGCCGCAGGCTTTGATTCTAAATGAGGTGCCGCGCTCTGAAACAACGATCTGCGGGCTCGCGGATACATCGGCTGCGCCGTTTGTAAGGGAGCAGGTGATTTTTCGAGCCCTCATCCCTTCGGCAAAATGCGAAAGCATCGGGTCGTCCAGATTCACGACGGCTATGCCGTTCGGCCTCAGCGATTCCCAGAGTTTTCCCTTTTCCTCCATGATGCGGTCGATTGATTTGAGCCCTTCTAAATGCGCCGGATGAATATTGGTTAGGACGGCGACGGTCGGAGAACCGATCTGCGCCAGCCGCTCCATTTCTCCAGGGGCGTTTATCCCCATTTCAACCACGGCCACGCTGTGTTCTTCATTGAGACCCAGGATTGTGAGCGGAAGGCCGATCAGGTTGTTGAAGTTGCCATGGTTCTTGAGGACCTTGCGGTTCCGGTTGAAAATGGCCGCGATCATTTCTTTCGTGCTGCTCTTGCCGTTGCTGCCCGAAACGGCGATCACCGGGAGGTCGAACTTCGTGCGGTGCCTGCGCGCAAGCTCGCCGAGCGCATAAAGGGTGTCTTCCACCCTGATGACGGCAGTGGAAGAACCCGGTGGCATGACTACGCTTTCCGATACGATTACCGCGCCCGCGCCCTTCCTCGCCGCATCCGCGACAAAGCCGTGGCCGTCATGATTTTCACCTCGAAGGGCAATGAAGAAGTCCCCGGGCGCAATCTTCCTCGTGTCCGTGGAGACCGCCCCAACCCGGGCGCCGGGGTCTCCGCGGAGCAACTCGCCCCCCGCGCCTTCGGCCAATGCCGCCACAGTCCTGAACATCTTTGTACCTCAGTTTTTTCGGTTCTTAGTCCCGATCTTAGTCGCGTGCGCCAAATGGTTGTGCACAAACTAAAAACAAAAAACTGAAAACTAAAAACTGCTTTCAAAATACTCTTTTACGACCAGCCTGTCGTCAAACGAGTATTTGCGGGTTCCGATAATTTGGTAGGTTTCGTGTCCCTTGCCTCCAATAAAAACTATATCGCCCGGACGCGCAAGCCCCAGCGCAAGCTCGATTGCCTTTCGCCTGTCCGCTTCGCGTATATAACCTCTCGACGCGGTCCGCCCTTCCACGGGGGACAGGGCAGAGATCCCCGTCCGTTTTACGCCTTCCTCGATTTCGTCGAGGATATCTTCCGGCCGCTCGGTCCTGGGATTGTCGCTCGTGATGATTACCACATCCGCCCGCTCCGCTCCCGTCCCGCCCATTATCGGCCTCTTTCCCCTGTCCCGGTCGCCGCCGCAACCAAATACCGCAATAAGCCTTTTGGCCGTAATTTCGCGCAGGCAGGCAAGGGCCTTTTCCATTGCATCCGGAGTGTGCGCGTAGTCCACAATTACCTGAAAGCCGAATCGCTCGGGGATTGCAACGCTCTCAAGCCGTCCGTCCACGCGTGAGAGCAGCCGGATGCCCTCCTCGACGGCCCCCGGAGAAATATCGAGCGATACGGCAGCCGATATCGCGGCGACAACATTGCAGAGATTCAACCTGCCCATCAGTGGGGAATCTACCCTGATTTCCCCCAGCGGCGTTTGGACCTTTGCGGCAATACCCCCGGGGCCGAACCGGGCCTCCCTTACGAAAACCCTGTTTGCCCCGCCTTCAAAGGCGCTTCCCGACTCGATTCGTGGGGCTCCCGAAAGGGCCGCGCACGAATAACGGACGATATTGGCCGCACGGGCCGCCCCGTTCTCGATTATTCTTCTTCCGTAGCCGTCATCCTCGTTTATCACCGCCGATGAATCGCGCGGGTCGAGGTAAGATGAAAACAGGAGCTCTTTAGCCGCGAAGTACTCCTCCATCGTCGCATGGAAATCAAGATGGTCCTGTGAAAGGTTCGTGAAAACGCCGGTTTTGAACGCGCACCCGGCGATCCTGCCAAGCGCGAGCGCGTGAGAGGAGACCTCCATGACAACGTGTGTAACCCCGTCCCGGAGCATTCTTGAAAAAATTCTCTGGAGATCCAGGGACTCGGGCGTGGTCATCGGAGACGGTATTTCATTTCCCGCCCACCTGTAGGCCAGGGTCCCGAGGACCCCGGGATTCAATCCTCCGCACCGTAGAATGCTCTCGATGAGCAGCGAAGTCGTGGTTTTTCCGTTCGTTCCCGTTATTCCGATAAGATCCAGCCCGGCGGCCGGGTGATCGAAGAAATTAGCGGATATCGCCGCAAGTGCGCCACGCGGGTCCCGCACCCGCACGAAGCAGCCCGCCATGCCGTCAGGCGGTTCTGTCCGGGCGACAATCGCAACGGCCCCTCGCGATACGGCGTCGCCGATAAAATCATGCCCATCCACACGAGTTCCCGGCATGCAGACAAACAGGCTGCCTTTGACCGCCTGCCTGCTGTCATAGCATACGTCGGCAACCGGAAGGTCGAGGTCCCCGGCCGTTGCGGCAATTTCCAGGCCCTCCATCAACTGTCTAACCGTTTTCAATGGCTCATCCTGCTCGTCGGCCCGTCAAAATCCCCGCTCCCACTCGCGGTTGCGCCGGGCCGCCTGCAAAGTTGCCGGTAGCTGCAAGCGCCGAGCGCTCGGCCCCACGTGAAGCCCGTGTGGCCGAAACTTTGGAAGGGGTGGATAACATTCACCTCAGCCGGTGCTCTTCCAGGGGCATCGCGGCAGGCAGCTAATAAAGGGCCGCCGCGTCGCGCTCATTCAGCCCGAGCGAGTACTTCTCGGGCGATTCGAGGCGGATTGGCTTCTGAGCCGGCTGAGCCTTTTTAGCGTTAATCGTTACAGCTTCCGGGTCTTTCTTGGAAGCTGGTTTTTTCAAAGCCGTTTTCTGGGCGGGTTTGGCGCCTGATTTGGCCACTGCGGCCTTCTTGCCGCCGGAAGCCTGTTTGGGAGCGGTGGATGGTTCTTTAACCATGTGGATGTTGAGACTGGGTGCGGTATTTGGTGCGGAGGGCATTACCCCCAGGTAGGGAAGGGCTTTTGCGGCGATATTACGAAACACCGGCGCCGATACGACTCCGCCGTAAATTGAACCCTGTGGTTCGTGAACAACTACGGTGATTACCAGTTTTGGCTGCCCAACCGGGACGAACCCCGTAAAAACCGCGGTATATTTATTGGAAGCGTAACGCTTTGTCGCAATGTCCATTACCTGAGCCGTTCCAGTCTTGCCTGCCACCGTATAACCCTCGGGCGCCGCGCTGACCCCGGTGCCGCCCTCCTGAGTGACAAGAGCCATCATAGCATCAATCTGGTCGGCTGTCCTCTTTTGGATGACTTTCCGTATTTTGACCGACTTGAATTCCTTTACAGACTGGCCCTGGGAGTCAACGATGTTGGTAGCGATTGTCGGAGAGCCGTATTGGCCTCCGTTGGCCAGGACGGCAATGGCATTGGTCAATTGAATGCTGGTGACGCCGATGCTTTGTCCGAAACCGGTCGTCGCCAGATCGATGGGTCTCCACCTTTTCGCGGGTCTAACGAGCCCCTTGAACTCCCCCGGAAGATCGATTCCGGTCGGTGATCCGAAGCCGAAATCGTGGATATAGCGGGAGTATTTTTCCGCCCCGACGTGCAGCGCAATCTTGGCTGCTGCAATATTGCTCGAAAACTTGATCACCTCGGGCATGGTGAGCCAGCCGAAGGGGTGGACATCCTTTATGGAATGGCCGGCCAGCGTACAGTGGCCGCCTTCGCAAAAAATTTTGTCGTGCTCGCGCACCAGGTTCTGATCCAGGGCGGCGCTCATCAGGAACACCTTAAAGGTCGAACCGGGTTCGAAGGCATCCGAAATGGCGTGGTTGCGCCCGAGTTCCTCTTTCGGGTCCTTTTTTTCAGGAATGATGTTGGGATCGAAAAACGGCCAGTTTGCCACGGCGAGCACTTCCATGGTCTCGGCATCCATGACGACGGCTTCCGCCGACCTGGCGCAGTATTTCTGAGCGGCTTTTTCGAGTTCGCATTCGGTGACGTATTGGATGAAGGCATCCAGGGTGAGCTTCACGCCGTAACTCTCGGCGGGCTCCGGAGGGGCCGATGAGTTGAGCCACAGCCGTTTGCGTCCGCCGTCCCTGAACTGGCACACCGGGATGGGTTTGCCTTTTAGTACTTCATCGAAAGATTTTTCGATTCCTTCTATGCCGACGCCGTCAATATTGACGAAACCAACTATCTGGCCGCCGACCTGCCTGTAGGGATAAAACCGTTTGTATTCGTCGGTGAGATTGAGGTTCGGGGATTTCAGCTTCTCTATTTCAGCCGCCTGCTGATCGGTGAGCTGACGCTTCAGCCAGAGAAAACGGTTGGAAGAGGTGAGCTTTTTTTCGATCGTCCTGGCCGGCTCGTCCAGGATGAGACTGAGAGTAGCCGCCGTCTTAGCGGGGTTTTCGATCTGCGCTCCGTAAACATAAAGCGAACGTTGGGGGACTGAATAGGAAAGGACCCGTCCCTGCCGGTCATATATGGTGCCTCTGTAGGCCGGGACTGTAAACTTGGTGTTCAAACAGGCTTCGGCGCGTCCGACCCAGAACGAATGTTCGATCACCTGCAGGCGAAATGCTTTGCCTAAAATGACGCACAGGCCCGCAATCACCAAAAGGTGGAAGAGCACGCTGCATGACCAGTACCGGGAGTTCAGAAATTTCCGCGGCTCGCCCCTCTCCATCGTTGCCCCCGAATTCCTCAGCGCCGCATATCACGGGTTGAGCTAGCGCATCACCACTTTCTGATCGGGCCTCGGCGGCGCCAGGCCGAATTGGTTCTGGCCAATCTCACCCAGTCGCTGCGGGTCACGAAACCTGGACCATTCAATCACCAGTTTCCGCTGCACCGTGCTATGCAGTTCACCTTCTTCGTAAATCTTCGAGAGCCGATAGCCGTTCTGAACATGCTGAACGTAGAGCCAGACGTAAAAAACCGCACAGATAACGAAAACAGCCCCCAGAAAGACCGCCGATGCCAGCCAGGCCCACATGCGCGCGGGGGCCTGGTCCCGGAACCCGAAATCACCCTCCGGCTTCATGCTGAGAATCGCGCTTTCGTTGAATCTTCTCATCCGTTACCCGGTCTGTTCTCAAAGCATGCCCCGGATCGGACAATCGCATCCGGATGCAAGCTTCCTCAGATGTCCCATTCCGGCTGCTTGTGACCGGGGCCTGCACAGTGGAAATCCCGTGAAAGCACACGTCCGGTCAACCCGAAGTGCATATCCGACCGGGTCATTCGACTGAAGAAATGGAAATCGCAACAATCCCCGAGGCCTTGCCTGTAAGAAAGATAGGCCGAAGGGCAGCCGCCTCTTGAGAGTTTTTTCTTCAACGCCTTTGCTTGCATGTCTATGCCCTTTCCGTTCTAAACCGCCGTGAATTTCACCAGACCATACCCAGCCTGAGCATCCCCCCCCCAATTCTTCTCTCGCAGATGGCCATCCCTGCCGCGGGAAGAAGCTCCGGGCGGCCACCCCCGAGGCCGTCCGGAAACTCCTCACTTCTTCCCTCCCTCACCCCGAAAACCCTCACTTCCCCTCTCGGGTAAATCCGGCTCACTGTCCCTCCGGGTCCCCTCAAACCCGGCGAAAAGAGCCGTGTTGCCAAATCAAGCCTGCCTGCAGTCCCTGCGCTTAGCCGGCTTTAACCGCCCAGTTTCTCGACGGCCCTGAGCCTTGCGCTGCGTGCCCGTGGGTTGCGCTCGATTTCATCCGGCGAAGGCCGGAGAGCTTTCTTTGTCAGCGGCCGAACGAGCGGCCTGCCTTCACACTCGCACGCAGCGCGCTCGCGCGGACAGCGGCACGATCGCGCCCAATTTCTGAACGCTTCCTTAACAACCCGGTCCTCGAGTGAATGGAAAGCGACTACGCAAAGTCTGCCTCCGTCTCTCAGGACCCCAAAAGCCTCGGGCAGAAAACGCTCCAGGGAGTCGATCTCCCGATTTACCGCTATCCGCAGGGCCTGAAAAGTGCGTGTGGCCGGATGAATCCGGAAGGAGTCCTTTGTCCCCGGCACCGCCTTTCGAATCAGTTCCGCAAGTTCCAGCGTGCTGTCGATGCGAGCCTTCTTCCTGGCCGCCGCGACTGCGCGCGCTATCCTCCTCGATTGCCTGTCCTCGCCGTACCGGTAGATCAGGTCGGCAAGGTCCTTTTCAGGAAGCGTATTCACAAGGTCCGCCGCTGTTTGGGTAAAGTCGGGATTCATACGCATGTCGAGCGGACCTTCTTTCATGAAACTGAACCCCCGTCGCGGTTCCTCGATCTGAAAACTCGAAACTCCCAGATCGACTGCAATTCCGTCAGCCTGCCGGATGCCGTGCCTGGCCAGGACCGCGCGAATGTCGGCAAAATCGGATTTCTCCAGGATGAGCCTTTCTCCATATCCGCCAAGCCTTTCCCGCGCCCGCTCTATGGCCTCCAAATCCCAGTCCAGGCCAATTACCACTCCGTCCGGAGAGCTCTTATCGAGAAGGCATTCGGCATATCCTCCCCCGCCAATGGTGCCATCGACATAAACGCCGCCCGGTTTGCACCCGAGAAGTTCAATAACCGGTCCGAGCATGACCGGAATGTGTTGACTTTCCCTTGGGCTTCGGCCCATACTAAAGCCCGGTATCCCCTATTAATTCCATTAACTTTGGTTCGTTTTGCCTGTCCAGTTCATCCTGGAGGCCGTAAGTGCTCTTGTCCCAGATCTCGAAATGCGAAAGCATTCCGACAAGCACCAGCTCCTGATCCAGGTGCGCGTCTTCTCTTAGCAGGGGCGGAATCAGTACTCGTCCCTGATTATCGAACTCGCAGTCCTCAGCACGCGAAAAGAAGAGCCGCAGGAAGGATCGATGGTCGGGATGAACCTGAGAAAGTTGCTTCAACGAATTGGCTTCCATCTCATCCCACTTTTCGGGTGGATAAGCGACGAGACACTTCCCAAGTTGGGAGATAATGAGAGCGTCAGTATAATGTTCCTGGATTACTTCTCTGAATTTTGTGGGTATTCGGAGCCGCCCTTTGGCGTCGAGCTTTGTTGCTGAGCGTCCTCTGAACCTGGGTTTGATTCCCACATTTTGCCCCTTTTGACCACATTTTTCTACTTAGCCTCTCTTATAGAGATCAAATGCCATTTGTCAAGTGATTTTTGTAATCTAATTGCCAATTCATGCAAAATTATCGCAAATCCGCTCCCCCAATCCGCTTGAAACGGTTTGGCGCGCCTCGATGCGTCCGCATCTGCCGCTCGTGCCGGAGGGCGTTGCCCCCGCTTTCTTGAAATCGGGGATCTCGAGGACGCTTTGGAGCTTCGGCTCCGCGCCCGCCCCCGTAAAAAATCTCTACGACTTTGGAATGACCGGCCCGGACCCTCTGATGACACAGGAGGGTGGACTATAGTGAACGAGCTTCTTCCGTCTTCCGTCCTCCGTCCCCTGCCTAATCGTTTGTTGCCGGAAGCTTTTTGTGTTAAATTACAAATGGGCAACCGGATGCCTTCAAAGGGTATTTGACAGCCCAGAAAAGCCTCTGCTTGAATCCCGATGGCCTTCCTTACATAAAAGCAGAGGCTTTTTGACTTGAGACCAAAGAGAGGGGTTCGATGAACCAGGACGATGAGAAGATCCTGAAGGTTGCCAAGGAAGTTTTAGTAAAATTCATCGAAATGGGCGTGGTCTCGCCCACCAATTTCGATGAAAGATTCAGAAGCATCTATTGGACTATCAAGGACACGGTAGTGAGCGCCCGGCTGACCGACCTGATGCGGCCCACGCCTCCAAAAGAAAAAATTCCGGAAAAATAGCAGCCTTTTTCCTCGTGCCTCGATATAATCGGCACGACCTCCCGGGGGATTGGGAAACTTCATGGAGTTGGTCTTTGCCGCCTCATGTCCTGCGCCGATTTCCGTTGGACATCCGTCCCCGGAGCGATGTAGACCTGAAAAGTTTGCTGTATCGGGAACTCTGATGACGAGGAGATCCAATGGAGAAGACACTGGCAATAATCAAGCCGGATGGGGTCGGCAAAGCTCTGACCGGTGAGATAGTCAGGCGCTTGGAGCAGGCCGGGTTCAGGATTTGCGCGATGAAGATGGTCCGGCTTTCCCCGGATCAGGCGCGGATGTTCTACTCGGTCCACGCGGGACGGCCGTTTTACGATTCGCTTGTCGAGTTCATGACATCGGGTCCGGTCGTCGCGATGGTGATCGAGGGCGAAAAAGCCGTACCGAGGTACAGGGAGCTCATGGGCGCCACCAACCCGAAAGAAGCCCTGCCGGGTACGATCAGGCGTGATTTTGCCGATGGTCTCACGGAAAACATCGTCCATGGTTCGGATGCTCCCGAGACGGCGGCTCAGGAAATAAGGTTCTTCTTTAGCGATCTCGAAATCTACGGCTAGAGGCGATACCGGAAAAACGGAAAGAGGAGTTTACAGATGAAAGGCTGGCGTCAATTGAGGAGACTGGGGGTCATTGCTGCCACGGTAGTGCTTCTTTTTGGGATCTGTGGCTGCACTACGTTGCAGACGACAAACACGGAGCAGGAACCTGCCGTCACCGATGCCCAGGAAAAACCGCTGGTGTGCATGAACCCTGTCGCCGCGAACGCGACTTTGTGTTTTCCCTACATCGCGCCGCCCAACAGCATCGATCTGTGTGGCGAGCCGGTCCCCCTAAACAGGCAGGACGTGTATGAGCGCTTCGACAAGGAGTTCACCCTGGTCGTTTATAATCACGCCCAGGTCTACCTCTGGCTCAAGAGAATGGAGCGCTACTTTCCGGCAATAGAGGAACGGCTCCGTTACTATAATTTGCCTGACGACTTGAAGTACGTCGCCATTGTGGAAAGTGACCTGGTGCCCAACGTGTGTTCTCCCAAGGGAGCGGCCGGGCCGTGGCAGTTCATGCCGAGCACGGGGTCGGCCTACGGGCTTGGACAGAAGGGATCGGTCGATAAAAGGTACGATTTTGAACGCGCGACCGAGAGCGCGTTCCTCCTTTTGAACGACCTCTACAAAAAGTACAATAGCTGGTCTCTGGCGATTGCGGCTTATAACTGCGGAGACAGGCGCATCCTGGAAGAATCCCGCGTCCAGGGCGTGCGGGACTACTACGACATGAAGCTCCCCCAGGAGACCGAGCGCTACGTAATCAGAATTCTTGCGGTGAAGGCGGTGCTCAGTAACCCGCACCAGTACGGCTACGACCTGCCCAAAGGATGGGGGTACCAGGAACTGAAGCTGGACCGGGTGACTGTATCACTTGCCAAGCCAGCATCGATCCAGACGATAGCGAACGCGGCCGGAACGACCTACCGTGAGATCAAGCGCCTGAACCCGATTTTCCGCTCTGACAGCATCCCCGCCGGCAACCATGAAATAAAGCTCCCTGCCGGGGCGGGTCCGGTATTCGAACAAAACTTCAAGACAGCGGCGGCAAGCGTGGGTACAGGGACGGAAAACCTGATTGCCGAAAGGGTTGATCCGGAGGTCCCCGTAGCCGCGGCCCCTGCAACTGCTCCCGCTCCGAAGGCTGTCTCGGCGAAGGCCGCCACTCCGAAGGCGCAGCAGAAAACACAGGCGAAAACCTACGTTGTCAAAAAAGGGGACAGCCTTTCGGGAATCGCCTCGCATCACAACGTGAGCACTCATGAACTGAAAACCGCAAATAAACTGAAATCGGACACCCTGACGCCGGGACAAAGACTGCGAATCCCCTGATCACATACCGGCGCCGTATTATCGCGCCGGTCTTCCAGTTCCCCGGTATCCGGGACCTGCCCTCTTTTTCAGTCGGGCGGGCCGGATTCCGGGGGCGATTTATTACCCGACATCTGTTATCCGGAATAAGCGCGCCGAACATGAGGGAACCGGATGAGAAGAACTGGTTTGCTCTATGACGAAAGATTCCTGTTGCACAAAACCGGGCCGGGGCATCCGGAATCTCCCGAAAGGCTGATTGTAATCCACCGGGCCCTCGAAAAAGCCGATCTGCTCGGTAAGCTCATTCCCATCCCGGCCGTTCCAGCTAAATTGAAATGGATAGAAAAGGTCCACGCGCCCCGCTACATCTACAGGTTCGAGGAAGCCTGCCTGTTCGATCTTGGCGAACTGGACAATGCGGACAACCAGATAAGTCCCGAAAGCTACGATACGGCCCTGCTCGCCGTCGGCGGCATTCTCAATGCAATCGATATGCTGATGCAAAAAAAGATCGACAACGCTTTTTGCGCGGTGCGGCCCCCCGGGCACCACGCCGAAGAAAACAGGGCGCTCGGGTTTTGCTTTTTCAACAATGTCGCAATCGCCGCCCGGTACCTTCAAATCCGGTGGAAGGCAGGGCGGATCGGCATCGTCGATTTCGACGCTCACCACGGCAATGGAACTCAGCACATTTTCGACGAAGACCCGAACGTCTTCTACTATTCGATTCACGAACACCCCTCATTTGCATATCCGGGCACTGGACGCGAATTTGAGAAGGGCTCTGGCCCCGGTCTCGGAACGGCATTAAATTCTACCGTACTCCCCGGACAGGGGGACGATGAGTATAAGAGCAGGATAGCCCATGATCTCATTCCGGCTTTCACGGAATTCATGCCGGATGTGATCCTTGTCTCGGCGGGTTTCGACGGGCACGCCGAAGATGACATGTCGGGCGTCAAACTTTCGACCGAACTTTTTTCCTGGATGATGAAAACGATAATTCGATTAGCCGACCGGTTTTGTGGAGGCCGGCTGGTGTCGGTTCTGGAAGGTGGATATTCGCTCGGGGTGCTTCCGGAGTTGGTCGGGGACCATGTTCGGTTGCTTCTGGACCCGGGGCAACCGGACTCACTTTAAAAGGGAATCTTATGTTCATTGACAGATCGATGACCAGGGACGTCATAACGGTCGGCCCGGACGATGAAATAGCAACCGCGCGGGAGTTGATGGTCCGGCACCAGATCAGGCATCTGCCTGTCATTGTCGAAAATGGGGTCCTGGTAGGGATCGTAACCGACCGTGACATTAGAAGCGCCATGCCTTCAATGGTTCTATCCAAGTCTGAAAAACAAGATGAAGGCAGGCGGTTGGCCACAATGAAAGTCAAAGACATAATGACGCGCAACCCCGTAACCGTGTCTCCGGCCCAGACGCTTCCGGATGCGATCCTTATGATGCAGAAGCTAAGATTTGGCGCCTTCCCGGTCGTGGACCATGAAGGAAAGCTCAAAGGCATCATATCCATACGGGACCTGATGCGGGCGTTCGTAAACGTGCTCGGGTTGGAAGAACCCGGCGCCCTGATCGGAATCGTGGTCGAAGACAAAGTCGGCCAGATGAAAGGCATCGTGGACGCCATAACCGAGCAGGATGTTTCGATCGGCAGCATCCTTGTGGCGAGGACCTGGGAGGAAGGCAAAAGGGCCGTTTTCCCCTATCTTTTGACGAGCAATATTCTAAAGGTGAGAAACCGGCTGCTCGAACTTGGTTTTACGCTGATAGACCCGATGGAATGGTACCTGGACCAGGTGCCGAAGAAGTGAGAAGGGCGGTTTCTTCCTGGCGGATTCGCCTTTTCAGGACCCATAAATTCGCCGGGCCAAAGACGAGGGCGGTTGTCCAACAGCCGAAAAATAACGGATAAACGAAGATTTCAAGCGCTACGACGATGTAATTTGGGTGTTTCAACAACCGGTAGGGGCCCGTGCGAATCAATTCGGCCCCCGGGAGCGTAATGATCTTTACGTTCCAGAATCGCCCGAGGCAGAAGATGCACCAATACCGCAACGTTTGAAACACCAGGAAAACCGCTGTCAGCGTTACCGGCGAAAAGAGGAGTTTTGCTTCCCTTGCCGCGGCTTCGATCCCGAATGAAAAAAACCAGCACACATGAAAGCCGGTAAGCAGACTGGTGAATGCCGCAGCGTATTCTTTGCCCCCAAGCTTCCTGATATGAATTTCATTCAGCCTGGAGACAATCAGCTCGATCCCGCGCTCGACGGCCAGGACAACCAGGAATAGATGAGCCGGGCTGAATCCCATTTTGGTCCTCGACGCAGGCAATCCGCTGCCTGAAGTTTTGGGCGCCGCCTTCAGGCAGCGCCCACCTTGGCAGCGGTCCCACCGCCGTCCTCACACCTGCCCAGAAACACTTCGGACGAAAACCCCGGACCGAGCGCGGTGCTCAGTATGAAGTCCCCGGGCCGAAAACGGTTCGAATCGAGAAAATGTCTCAAAACGAAGCAAACCGTGGCGCTGGACATATTTCCGAATTTTGCGAGCACGGCCTGCATGCTTTCGAACTTGTCCTCTTCGATTTCCAGTGAGTCCCGGTAAGCCTCTATGACCTTGCGTCCGCCGGGGTGAGCGAGAAAATGAGCGATATCGGCGGGCTCAAGGCCTTGCGCGCTCAGGAAATTCAAAATGGCGGGCTTGGCGGCGCTGGAAACGACCGCGGGAATCGAGCGGGAAAATATCACCTTCAATCCCTTTTCAACGATTTTCCATCCCATGATGTCGAGGGTATCCGGCCAGATTACCGAGGAAGAGGCCTGAACGGAAATCCCCCGTGCCCCGTTCGCTTTGTGCGCATCTCCTGCCAGAACCACTGCGCCGCAGCCGTCGGCAAAAAGTGAGCTAGCCACGAAGTTGCTCTTGGACAGATCGCCCCGGATGAAGGTAAGCCCGCAAAGCTCCAGGGCGACTACCAGGGCCGCCGAGTCGGGATAGGCTTTGAGCCAGTCCGCGGCCCTGATGATGCCCGCGACGCCGCCGGCGCACCCCAGGCCCCATATGGGTGTCCTCCGGACGGCGGCATCCAGGCCCACGCGGTTGAACAGGTGAGCATCGATGGTTGGGGTCGAAATTCCCGTTGAGGAAACGAAAAAAATATGTCCTATGCGGTCTGCTGCGAGATTTGCTCGCAGGAGGGCTTCGCGGACCGCCTTTTCGGCAAGTTCGACCCCGTGCTGGAGATAAACCCGGTTTTTTTCGGGGAAAGTCTTCTCAGCTTCGAACCAGTCCTCCCCGAAGCAAAAATGCCGCTCCGAGATGCTGGTGTTCTGAAATATGGGGAGCAACCGGTCCAGCTCGAAGGAAGCCTTCCTGAATACCCCGCTGATAAAGTGTCTGATGTGGGCCTGGGTTACCTTGAAATCCGGAACGGCGGTGCCGACGTCGATTATGTAGGGCATTTCGATTCCAGGGATCGTCCCGCGCGCCCTTCTGGGCCGCGGGATGCTCGATGCGAGGCTGAAAAACAGAGCAGGGAATCGGTGAAATGGGTGATAATCCCTGCTCTTCGAATTGAACGTGTTTATATATTTAGGCTGCCCTCTGTATAACGGCGGTCTCTTCGTGACAGACCGGGCGAGTCAGGGCGTTTAGATCGAAATTTCTGAAGATTCGCTGCCCGTCAACATCGATGATTCGCAGGACATCCGATTGCCTGCGGTCGGCAAGAGTAACGAAATAATGTTGCCCATACCGGCTTTTTACAAGGTCTTCGGGAACTTCGAAAGCGATGTACTTGTTTATGCCCTTTTCCATGAGAGCGCCGACAAAAACGGGATCTTCGAAAGAATCACCGGAAGTGAGAGCAAGCATCGAACCGCTCCCGGTGATAATTATACCGGCTTTCATCTCTGCCCCCTTTCCCGCGCGCGAAATATGTATATCATTGAACATGCTTCGCACATGGCGCGCATAGATTGTTATCGTTTTAAATTAAGATGAGGCAATATCCCGGTCAAGGGCGCCGGTCTGTGCTGAATAAGGCAAGGCAAAGCCGGACTGTCGAAAAATCCTTTGATGAAGTATTTGGATCTATTCTTACGAGAAGGAGAAAAAGATGAAGTTGATATTACTCGCAGCAGCCCTGGTTTTTGCATTGACGATTGCCGGACGGGCGGCCGATGTGGACGGCTCGGCGGTATTCACGTCGCTTAAATGCGGCATGTGCCACAAACCGGACAAAAAATCCGCCGCCGTCTCGCTTGCGGAAATAGATCAGACTTATACGGATAAGGAAAAGCTCGTCAAATTCTTCAAAGGAGAGATCAAGCCGCTGATAGAAAGCGATAAATGGGGCATGATGCGCCCCCAGCTCGAAAAGATAAAGGCGCTTCCCGACCCTGAAAAAGAGGCCCTGGCCGGCTATGTGCTGAGTTTTAAGTAAAGCCACTTCTCATCACAAAGGGCGCAGAGAGTTGCTCCCGCGCGGGAG
>Ga0326728_10008945_pt1 | contig 24451 bp, 16 predicted proteins | sample MB3enrmetagenome_FD_207602 | JGI IMG/M metagenome (GOLD analysis project Ga0326728, IMG submission 207602) | Lab enriched peat soil microbial communities from McLean, Ithaca, NY, United States - MB31MN | ecosystem: Environmental > Terrestrial > Soil > Wetlands > Peat | place: USA: New York... | reverse complement strand
GCCGCGCCCGTCCGCAGCCGGCGCCGGCTACGACGGATTTGCCTCGGGCGGCTCCAACTACGGCCCAACGAATCAGCATTTGATTGATCGCGTCCAAGCCTCCATCGACCAATTTCGCAAAGATAATCCCGATTATCACGGCCCGATTCCAGCCGATCTGGTGACCGCCTCAGGGAGCGGCCTCGATCCGCACATCAGCCCGGCCTCCGCCGAGGCGCAGGCGCCCCGGATCGCCAAGGCGCGAGGCGTGAAGGTCGACCAAATTGAGCAACTCATCGCCAAGGATACCGAGCCGCGCCAACTCGGTTTTCTTGGAGAGCCCCGCGTGAACGTCCTCGAGTTGAACTTGGATCTCGACCGGTCTTTCCCCGCCGCTCGCTAGCGGGCTTGCTTCGCACGCCACGGGGGGCGGCCAGAAATTAGTAATCGTCGCGGGCGACGAAAGCCTAATCCGTAGACACGCAGAAGATCAGAGAACCTGTGAATCGTCTGACAATTCTTGGTTTGTTCTCGGTTTCGGCCATGTTGGTTTGCTACGCATTCGAGCGCCGCAGCCGATGGTTTATTCTGGGCTTCGCAATTTCCTGCGCGCTCGCTTCCGTGTACGGTTTCCTCCAGGGCGCGTGGCCCTTCGGCGTTGTCGAAGTGGTCTGGTCGGTCGTAGCCTTGCGGCGATGGTTTTCCGATTCCCCGAAGAAGAAGATCCCCGCGTCCTGATTCCGCATTCCTCCCGCCGGCGAGTCCCAGGCAGCCGGCGCTGGCTGCCGCACACGCCGGTTTTGCGTGTAGGGGTTTTGCCAAATTTGCTTGAACCAGCGAAGAGAGCGCGTTACCTTCGCTGCGTTTCTGCATGGGTGCCCCACACGCCGGGTTTGCGTGTGGGGGCTTTGCTTCCGCTGCGATGACGAGTTCACATTCCACAGTTCAGTGAACAAGGAGACGTCCTTGAAGACGAAACGGACTTTCGCTGCATGGCTGTCCATCGCTGCTCTCGCCCTGTTCGCATTCACGGCGACCAGCATCTCCACCGCAAATCAGAACAGCGATCACTGGGTGGGCACCTGGGCCACGTCGGCACAATCGTTCGATCCCACCAAAGCGCCGCCCAACGCCACGCCCCCGCCGGCATTCGCGGACAGCACGCTCCGCCAGGTCCTGCACGTTTCGATCGGCGGCCGGCAGATCCGCGTGCGATTTTCAAACGAGTTCGGCGCCGAGCCGCTGGTGATCTCCTCAGCACACGTGGCGTTGTCTGCGGGCCCCGGTGCGATCAAACCCGATAGCGAGAAGCCGCTGACGTTTGACGGCCAGCCATCCGTCAGCATTCCGGCGGGCGCGCCGATGTATTCCGATCCTCTCGATTTCAATCTGGCTCCGTTGTCGGACATCGTGGTCACCATCCATCTCACGTCCGTGCCGGCCATCATCACCACGCACCCGGGATCGCGAGCCACTTCGTATCTGCAATCGGGAGACGCCGTGTCGTCCGCCGACTTGTCTCAAGCCCCGCATTTCGACCGCTGGTATTTTCTGAGTGGAATTGACGTCATGGCGCTGGGCTCCAGCGAAGCCGTCGTAACACTCGGCGATTCCATCACCGACGGCGCGAGAACCACCACCAACGCCAACTCGCGCTGGCCCGACGACTTGGCGCGCCGCCTGCAAGCCAACAAGAAAACCGCGGACGTAGCCGTGCTCAACGAAGGGATCGGCGGCAATCGCATCCTGCATGACAGGATCGGAGCAAACGCGCTCGCGCGCTTCGACCGCGATGTTCTCGCGCAAGACGGCGTCCGCTGGCTGATCATCCTCGAAGGCGTCAACGATCTCGGCGGCATCCCCGGGGCCGCTGCAAGCCATGAACAGCCGCCGTCGGCCGAGGATCTCATCGCAGCATACGAGCAGATCATTCTCAGAGCGCACGCTCACAACATCCGCGTCTACGCCGCGACGATTCTGCCCTATGAAGGCGCGTTCTATTTTTCGGCCGAGGGCGAAGCCGATCGCCAGAAAATCAATAATTGGATGCGTACCAGCGGCAAATTCGACGGCGTGATTGACTTCGACGCCGCCACGCGCGATGCGAAGGATCCTGCGCATCTGGCCGCCGCGGCCGACAGCGGCGACCACCTCCACCCCGCCGATGCCGGCTACAAAATCATGGCCGACGCCATCGACCTGAAACTCTTCAAGAAATGAAGACTCCCAGAGAAATAAGAAAGGACGCAAGGAGGCGGGGAAACGGCGGTGGCCCGCCTTCCCCGCGCTCGGAATGTTCCATCGCCCGCTTCGGCGGACTTCGGCGCGGCAAGGGTGGTGGGGTAACTCGGAAGGTACTCCCCTCCCCCCCTCCCCCCATGTTTTTATGTAAGTGCTGAATCCAAAAGGGTTACGGGCGAAAATCGTGGATCTGCTGATTCTAAAGGGTTTAAAGTCATTTGTTTTCAACATCATATGAAAATGCTTGTAAGTGCTGAATCTAAAGGACTTAAAGTCCTTTGCTGTGTATGACTTTCGCGGGCTGCACAAAAATGGTGCAACTTTGGGGAGTGGGGTGGGGGACTTTGCAACCCCTTGCGAGGGGCGCTCGGGACAAGCCACGGATGGACACGGATGAACGGGGATGAAGGGAGCTAATGGCGCTGGGGAGGGGGCTGAGAGGCCCGTTCCCGCCACGGCGGGCAGGCGACTCGCCCCTCGGCTTGCGCTCCCCGGCAGGGCCGGGGCAGGCGGGACTCGCTCAGGGCTCGCCCCGCAAATGCGGCCGGGACGCAAAGATCGCGCGTCCTTGGTGGGACGCGAGAATTCGAAAAGTTGTCTTGAGCTCACACAACTAGATAACAGGAAAGTTAACAAATGTCAATACTAATCTTAGAGGTAACTTTTCGAATAGAAACCGGGCCGTACGCCTCGCCTGGCGGGGTCAGAATTCATCGAATGGGCCCAGGCCCTCCACTCCGTACAGTTTTTCAACCGTCCAATTTACTGCCAGCTCGATCCCGGCCAAGCAGTCGTCGGTCGTGTGAAACATCCGTATTTGTGCGTCGGGCCGGAGATAGCTAGGGGCCCTCATTTGTCTCTCGCTCAATGTCTTGCAGAATGAGATCAATTCAGCCGTGGGCTCCGCACTGCGCAAAGATAATTCTTTGGCCCCGACCGCCAGCCTCGCAAGGACTCCAAGTTCTGCTCCTTGCGAGCGCGTCGGAACGACAATCGGAGCCATACGAAGATCGTTAATCTCATAGGCTTCAGTATTTTTTATAAACTTTTTGATGATGAAGCTGAAGAGGTCCGAATTCAAGATTGCAAGAAATTGAAGGGCTGAGAAAAGATTGCCCACAGGCGTGAGGCGTGATCCGCCAGCATCGAAGACACAGGGTGGCTGAAGCCTCGCCTTGAGGCCCACGTGGTTTCCGAGCAGGGTCCAGGTGATCCCTGGGGTGAAATAGAGATGGGCATTTCGAATGACGGGCATGTTTGGTTCAGGGTGTCCGCTGTTCGCCCAGAGCCAGGCCGCGTTTGCTGTACTCCAGTCAATAAATAATGGCTCGACTGTCGTCCACTTGTTTCCTTCTGGATCGCCTTTGCGGTATGGGACCCAAGTTTTTTCTCCGGGTATGCCGGAGTAGATGGTGGCCACTCTTTGGTTATCGCTTGTGTTGCTGTAATCTTCCCCTGAGCGAAGTCCGAGCCGAGCAGGGCTCAAACCATGGCCCGCCGTGTCGTTTATCACTCTTGTGGCTACCTTGGAAAAATCGCCTCCCTGCTCGCCGTACAGCCGAGCATATAAATCGCTGAGGTCTTCAGATTTCTGCCATAGATTCTCTAGTTCCACTTTTCGAAACTCGAAGGCCCTTTGAAAGTCCTCGGCCGTCGCGACTCGATCTGTTGGGACCACTCTATAGATCTCCCCTCTCTGCAGCTTGAGCTCGTGGGTCCAGTCAAACTGTTTCTTTAGGCGCTCCACCGCCGACTCAAAGTCAGCATTAGGCTCCTGAAGCAAAGATCTGAAGACGGGTCCCACTCTTGGGTTCATTTCCCATTCGGTGATGAGGGACCGGCGACGTTCGAGGATGGATCTTGCTTGGGGAGTACCCTCCAAGTATCCAAGGAATCGCCCATTGTTCGCTGTGCGCATTCCTTGGCCTCCCTCGGCTATGAGCCCAACGAGTGTGATATCGCCATGGGCAAGGGTTTTTTGGTAATCAAGAATCTCGCTTCGTTTCTCTGCGAACCTTCTGGAGGTTTCAATCTTTGGCCACCATCTCGCCACGAGGCGCCTCGTGGGCTCATTGAAGCGATTGTAGAGACGCACTATCGCTTCAGTTGGCTCAAAGAAGGATCTCTTTAGGGCCCGCCGGTACGGCTCAATGACGGTGTGATGAATTCGGAGGCGATTCTGCCGGCCGTGAAACACTGGAAATTCATCTTTTCCTGAGCGGAATGACGTTGGTCCCTTCCGGACTTCGCGTTCACCAATCTCCATGAGTTTCGATAATTCGGCCTCTGGCTTGCTCTCATTGAAAGAATAGCGAGCCTGAATGAAGGTTAGTTTGTGGGAGGGGTCCTCTGTCGGGACGCTTTCGGCCACAAACATTGCTGCGTCAACCGTCGCCTCGAAGGGATCGCACTGGACCAAATAGTCGAGCCGGTGCATCTGAAGGAGCTCCCTCAGCCGTAGCTTACTGTTTAGCGTAAAGAACGTGTCGGAAATAATGAAGCCAAATCGGCCATGCTTTCTCAGTAGCCTGAAACCCATATCTACGAAATGCACATAAAGGTCATCGGCAAAACCAAATCGCTGCGCGAGTATGCCTCGATAGTCAAATTCGCTCGACGTCTGCGTCGAAATGTAAGGGGGATTCCCAAGTATTGCGTCGAAGCCGGGGGTTGCCTTGCGCCCGCCATCGTTCTCGTAAAAGACGTCTGGAAATTCCAGCTCCCAATGAAAAGGGGCGATGCCTCTTGTGAGGCTTGCGAGCTGCGTCTGGAGACGCTTGGTAGCTCCGATGAATTCCCGTTTCGCCTTCCCCGACCGCGTGTCATCAGCGAGGAGTAGCTGGCCGAGTTGACAGTAATCAAATTGAGTAATTGGAAGCCCGGCGATGCCGGCGATCCAGAGGTTAGCGACCTCTTTAAAGGGCTGGAGCTTCGAAAGAACGCGGTCATTCCATCGTTTTTCCTTGTCCTTCACGATTTCTATCTTGTCGCTGCTCTCCGTCTCAATCGAAGTGATTTCTCGAATGGCCGACGCAACTATCGATGAGAAAGTAATTCCTAAGGAGAGAGAGGCCTGGCTGCTTGCGTCTTCGAGCTTTGCGGGGGGTAAGGAGCCGAGGTCTGCGACTTTTGCTCCGATCAGTGAATTCCCGCACCTCAAGTGATGGTCAAGGAAGTTCAAGGGTTCCTCAGATGCTATGCATGTCAGCCAGAGCGAGAGCTTGGCCAGCTCCACGGCCAATGGGTTCAGATCAACGCCGTAGATGCATGCCTCAACCACCCGCCTCCGCCAGTAGGATATTTCGGCTTGTTCCTGTGACGTGCCGGGAGCCACCCGGTCTATCTGGAATTTTGTGGTGGGGTGGTACACGATTTCATCTGCGAGCCATTCGGTGGCCCGGACGAGAAAGTGGCCACTCCCCATGGCGGGGTCAAGGATGTTCAGCGCCAGGAGCTCGTTTGCAAAGGAATTGTCCTTGGCCTCGGCGTTATGCGAATTTTGAACGATTGGTGACAGTTCGATCCTCTCGATCAGCGGGCGCAAGGTTTTCTCCACGAGAAAACGTACGACCCAGTCGGGCGTATAGAAGGTGCCTGATTGTTGAAGCGCCGCCCGCTCGCCTAGGACTTCCAATTCGCCGGAGTCGGCGGAGACCGCCAGGTGGCCGCCGAGCAAGCCCTCGTAGATGTCGCCAAGCTGGCGGACCTCTAGATCTGCATAGTCAATCGTTCCCCATTCCATTTCGATTTGCTGGGCAGGCTGGTTAGACCCGGCAGAAAAAATCAGATCTCTCAGAACCTTCGCGAGCGATCTATCGCCGATGTGCCACTCCTCAAGATTTGGGTGCGCCTTGCGGTCAAACAGCCCGCCGTTGTAAAGGGGAACTCCGCACGCCTTATTCGCTGATGGCCTGTCACCGTTGATCAGATGGAAGAGTTTTCGAAGGTCTTCATAAAGGTCGGTGAGATCGTCGGACAGGAAATCGGTCTGTGACCTGAGTTTGCTCACGAGGCGTCCGAGAGAGTACCGTTCCCTGTAGTTCACGTTCGAGCCTGCCCCTGAGGGTTTCACAGGCAGGAGCCCACGCCCTTCCGCATACAGAACGAACAGGAGGCGGTAAAGCAGAATTAGGCACGTGTCATAGAGGTCGCGCAAGCGTCGAACATCGAGATTATTTTCTTTGAACGACCAGAAGCCGTTCGCAAGGTCCCCTATAACTGTGGCTACGCGCCGCCTGATGCTCTCTTCTAATTGTGCTTGGAACTGGAGCGATTCTTGCCGAATCTGATCGAGGAGGCATGCTCCGTCGGTTTCTACGAAAACTGTGGACGAGAACAGTGCGATGAAAGACTTAAATTCATCGAAATGGCAGAAGTGCGTTTTCGGGCCGGCAAGGCGAAACTCAAAATAGGCATCTGGGCGCGCATCTCTACAATATAGTCGCTAGCAATTACCGTTTGTGAGGATCGCCCACCGAAAATACGGTCGGCCAAGATGATCCGTTGCATTGCTCAGATAATCGCGCACTTGCTGGTGTGGGAAGCGGTGCTCCGATTTGGAAATGGCGTCGAGCGGGTGACCAACTTTTTTGGCTTCGAGAAGCGATGTCGCGGCTTGGTATTTCGCGTCTGGATCGGAATTGAATACGCTGTCCTTCGTCGCTTCATCGGAGAAAAGCAGGTAGTCGGGAACCATCCGGCTCGATGAGGCTGGGAGGTCTTCTTTGTAGAGGCAACTGAAACCTAAGCTGCTCAGAATCGGCTCTAAGAATTCTCGGCAGGTTGTGTCTTCGTTTCCTTTCTCGAGGCCAACATGCCGTCGCTGCCAAAGTTCTAGCAGGGAATCGTAGAGCGGGCGCGTCTTGGCGTCGTCCGTCGGCCAGCTTTCCACTTTGTCGAGCCTGGACTTCAGGAAGTGGTCTGAGAATATGCCGCGCGTTTCCCAGGGCGGTCTGAATACGGGGAAGAGGGATGGTGTTTCCTCTTGCGATCTACGGCTTCTGGGCACTAATCAGACTCCCGAACTCTAACTAAGGCCATATCTTGTGGCCGGAGAATTAGGTCGCGCCGGTACGCCAAGTGCCGACCTAATATAGTGCCGACGTGGAGCAGTGTCACGAGCAGTAGGTCGGGTAGCATCCTAATGTGCACCAGATGGTGGGCGGCGGAGGGGTGCGCGCGGCAAGCGAGCCCGCCGCGGCGGATCTTCGACCGCAGCTACATGTCGCGTTGCCCCCATTTTGAGCTTTCGATTTGAGACAAGCGCCGTAGGCGCGGCAGAAGTTAGCCCAGCCCGTAAGGGCTGGGAAACGTGGCAAAGAGAATCGCGAGCGCCGTAGGTGCGACACCTACCCGAAGACAAATTGGGGATCAAATTGGACGCCGTGTTTTCGCAATAGCGTAACAAGTTCCTCATCAAAGGTCATTTTTCGATGATGCGCTTCCTGATTTTGTATGTAACGCACGACCGCTGGAACGTTTGAAGCGCTGACGCTAAATGCCGCGTACCCTTTCTGCCAAGCGAGTTTGTGACCTCCCTCGTTTGCCCACCGCGAGGAATTTGATTTGATTGCGAGAATTGCGTTGGCCAAAGCCATGGTTGCGGGAAGTTGAATGAGGAGATGAATGTGGTCCTCCATGCCGCCGATGGCGTGGAGGAAGATCCGTTGCCCTTTGCAAATGCCCGCGGCGTAGGACCAGAGGCTCGGTTGGAATTCCGGGGAGATTGCCTTGCGTCGATCCTTGGTGCTGAACACGACATGAATCACGTTTTGCGCGTAGCTGTGAGACATGTGTCGCGCCTCTGGCGCTCGGGACTCTTATACACCACATACCCACCGCTTACCCGCCTTCGTCCGCAGCCGCCACGGCGGGCGGGTTCCGGACTATGGCGAGGCAAGTGCGGTGGGCTAACTTCTGTCGCGCCTACGGCGCTTGGGGGCATCGCGGGCGGAGGGGTGCGCGGGGAAAGCGGCGTCAAGCCGCCGCACTCCACCCGCCTTCGCCCAAGCCCGCCACGGCGGGCAGGCCCAGGGCTACGGCGCGGCGAAGCGGGCTGAGCGGCGATGTGGGGCAAGGCGACGGCCCGCCTTCGCCCAAGGTCAGGGCTATGGCGCGGCAAGCGGGGGAGGAGGCCGAGGGAACGGTACAGACCGGGCCGATCCCTGGAAGCGCTTCGTTCCACCAATCGTAGGCGGGGATGCCGAGTCGCGGAATGGCGACCGCGATGTTTTGCATCTGCGAGACTTTTTCCGCCAGCGTCATCCGCGTGGGCAATCGCGAGCGGCTCGCAACATCGGGTCGCAATTCGGGTTGCGGTTATGATACAAACGAGTTGGCGCCGCGTTGCTTCGGTGTGCGCCGCGCACTTGGAGGATAAAGTATGAAAGGCAGCCTCGTAGCTGTGTCGCTCGCCGCCGGTCTGTTGTTTTCCGCCGTTTTCGGGCCCGCCGGAGCCCACGCCGCAAAAAATCCAAAAGACATCAGGAGGGCCACTGTGCAAGTCAGCGAGTTTGGACATTTGCCGGATGGCACGACCATCCATCTGTATACGCTCACGAACGCGAAAGGCTCCGTTGCGAAGGTCATGACCTATGGCGCGACGCTGACCGAGCTTTGGATTCCCGATTCTGCCGGCCGGAAGCGCGATATCGTGCTCGGCTTCGACACGCTGGAAGGGTACCTTGGAAACCAGCCCTACTTCGGCGCCATCGTCGGCCGCTACGGCAACCGCATCGCCAAGGGACGATTCACGCTTGATGGCAGGCAGTATTCGCTGGCCACCAACAATGGTCCCAACGCGCTGCATGGCGGCATCAAGGGATTCGATAAGGTCGTTTGGCAAGGCCAGCCCGTGGATGGCGCGCATGGGGCCGGGGTGAAATTGACCTATCACAGCCCGGACGGAGAAGAGGGATATCCCGGAAATCTGGATGTGTCGGTAACGTACACGCTCACCGACGATAATGAACTGAAGCTCGACTACACCGCGACAACCGACAAGGCCACGGTCCTCAATGTGACCAATCACAGCTACTTCAATCTCGCGGGCGCAGGCACAGGAACGATCCTGGACGAGATTCTCTATTTGAACGCCGACAAGTACACGCCCACGGACTCCACGTTGATTACCACCGGAGAAATCCTCCCCGTCGCCGGCACGCCCTTCGATTTCCTGAAGCCCACCGCAATCGGCGCTCGCTTGGGCGCGGACGCACTTAAGGAGGTGGGAGGCTACGACATCAACTTCGTGTTGAACGGGCAGGCGGGCACGCTGCGGCTCGCGGCGCGGGTGAAAGACCCGAAATCCGGGCGCGAGATGGAAGTCTGGACGACGCAGCCGGGAATACAGCTCTACATTGCCATCGGTCTGAATGGCAGCATCATCGGCAAGCACGGCGCGGCGTATCCGAAGTATGGGGCGTTTTGCCTCGAGACGCAGCACTACCCGGATTCTCCGAATCACCCGAACTTTCCATCGACCGTGCTGCGGCCGGGCCAGGTTTACAGCGACCAGACGATCTTCAAATTCTCGGCGAAGTGATTCGCCGGGCGCACGAGGATTTCAAGCCTTCGGCTCGAACGCCGAATGCAGCGCGGGATAAAGACGCCGGTACGTGCCGTAATTTTTCTGCATGAGCGTCGAATTCTCCGCGTTTGGTGCGACGCGCCCCGCCGTTCGCACCACGGCGTCGCATGCATCGTCAACACTTTTCCAGGCGCCGGCGCCGACACCCGCTAGAATTGCCGCGCCGTATGCCGCTCCTTCTTCGGCTTCGAGCACCTCGACTGCGTGCGCGTAGACGTCGGCCTGGATCTGCCGCCAGAGCTTCGATCGCGCTCCGCCGCCGCCGAGGCGAATGCGCTCGACCGGAACCTGCATCTCATCGAAAATCGTGAACGAATCCTTCAAGCTGTAGGCTACGCCTTCGAGGATCGCGCGGATGACATGTGCGCGCGTGTGCGAAGCGGAAAGTCCGAGCAGCGCGGCCCGCGCATTCGGATCGAGATGCGGAGTCCGCTCGCCCATCAAGTACGGCAGCCAGTAAGCGCCGGCCGCTCCCGCGGGCGCGGAAGCCGCTTCCTCGGAAAGCCGATCGTAGGGGTCCCGCCCGTCATCGGTTCCGGCGCCGAACTGGTCGCGAAACCATCGCAGCGACAGCCCCGCCGCCTGGGTCACTCCCATGACGTGCCACCGGCCCGGAATCGCATGGCAGAACGTATGAATTCTTCCCTGCGGGTCGAGCGCGGGCCGATCGGTGGCCGCAAAGACCACGCCCGACGTGCCGATCGTCGCACTCACCGCGCCCGGCCGCACGATTCCCATTCCCACCGCGCCTGCGGCTTGATCTCCCGCTCCCGCCACCACCGGCGTGCCCGCCACAAGTCCCGTCGCGGCGGCGCCCTCGCGGCTCACCTTCCCGCAGACATCGGGAGATTCGCAAAGCGGCGGCAGCAGCTCGCGCCCAATCTTCGTGAACTCCATTACTTCGGAGGACCACTTCCGCCGCGCCACGTCCAGCAGCAGAGTGCCCGAGGCGTCGGCCATATCCATGGCGCGCTCGCCCGTGAGCCGGAGACGCACGTAGTCCTTGGGCAGCAGAACGTGCCGCACGCGCGCCCAAAGTTTCGGTTCGTTCTCGCGGACCCACAGAAGCTTCGTCAGCGTGAAATTCGTCAGGGGCGGATTGCACGTGAGCTGGATGAGATTCGCGGCGCCGATCGTCTCCGCCAATTCGCGCGACTGCTTCTCCGTGCGCTGATCGCACCAGATCAGCGCGGGACGAATCACTTCGCCGGCGGCATCCAGCAGAACCGCGCCATGCATTTGGCCGGAAAAGCCCACGCACGCAATCTCGCCAGCGCTCTTGCCCGCGGCGGCCAACGCTTTCTTCACTGCGAGCCCGCACGCGCGCCACCAGTCGCTCGGATTCTGTTCTGCCCATCCGAGTTCCGGCGAAGCGAAGTGTTCGTGCTCTTCCGTGCCCGAAGCGATTACGCGCCCCCGCTCATCCACCAGCAGCGCGCGCGTCCCTCCCGTGCCCACATCGATGCCTAGCAGCATGATCGTTTTCTCCTTGAAAATTCGGGCGCTGCACTCCTGCCAGGACGCGGGATTTCTCCCGGCCTCTTGCGGAACCGGCTCGAGCTATTTCAGATAGCTCGCCAGCCAATCCTGCACGGTCTTATACCAGAACTGGCTATCCATCGGCTTCAGCAGCCAGTGACCGTCATTTGGAAACACCACTAATTTCGACGGCACTCCTTGCCGCTGCAACGCCGTGAAGAATTCCAGAACTTGCGTGTACGGCACGCGGTAATCCATCTCCCCGGTCGTCAACAGAATCGGCGTCCTGAATTCGCCGAGCTTCGCGGCGTACGTGCTCGGCGACCATTTTGCGTAATCCTGCGGATTTGTCCAGGGCGTGCCTTTGAAATCGTGCTCCACAAACCACAACTCTTCGGTTGAACCATACATGCTTACTTCGTCGTACGTCCCTGCGTGGCTCACCAGACACTTGAAGCGGTTCGTGTGCGTAGCGATCCAGTCGATCATGTAACCGCCGTAGGACGGCCCCGCTGCCGCCATGCGGCTCGCGTCCACGAAGGAATAATTGGCCAGGACGTAGTCCACGCCTTTCATCAAGTCCTCGTACGGCGCGCCGCCCCAGTCGTCCTGAATTTCATCCACAAACTTCTGGCCGTAGCCGGTCGAGCCGTGGCGATTGATCAGCAGCGTGACATACCCCGGCGCGGCGAAAACCTGCGCGTTCCAGCGGTATTGCGAAGCCTCCCACGCGTCTTCCCACGCCGTTTGCGGTCCGCCGTGGGCCAAAAGCAGGAGAGGATATTTCTTCGCGGGATCGAATCCGGGAGGCCGGACGAGCATCGCCTGCACGCGCTCTCCCTTTGCTCCCGTAAACCAGAAAAATTCGGGTTTCGGCAAATCGAGCCCCGCGAGACGCTCGGCATTCTGATGCGTCAGTTGCTTCACTCCGGTGCCGTCGCTGCGCGCGAGATACACGTCGGTGGGCAAGGTCGCGGAAGACCGCAAGAATGCAAACCAGCGGCCGTCCGCACTGATCGAGAGGTTGTTGTTGAATCCTTCGTTGATGATCGCCTTCGCTTCGGCCCCCTCTTCCGGCGCAACTTCAAAGATGGGCTGCCAGAATTCCTTCTGCGCGTGGAAATAGATTTTCTTGCTGTCCCGCGCCCAAACGATCGTATCCACCCAGAGGTCGAGCGACCTCGCGAGTTGCACGGAGGTTCCATTCGCCCGGTTATAGAGCATCAATCGAAATAGGTCGCTCTCATATTCCGGTGTGGCTTGGGAGTGGTAGGCGATGTAACGCCCGTCCGGCGAATACGCGGGATGGCCGTCGAACCCGGGATTCGTCGTGATGCGTTGGCTCGCGCCGCCCGTGGCAGGGACCGTGAAAAGATCGCCGTTCGTGCTAATGGCCTCCGGGCGGTCGGTCACGGCGGCGTAACAAAGTTCCTTGCTGTCGGGCGACCACGCAATGTCGCCCGGATCGCCGCGTTCGTCGGGGGGAACGTCGTAGTCCGCGCCGGCCGTCAGATCGCGAGTCTGTCCGTTCTCCACATTCACCACAAAAAGATGGCTGCGCCTTCCATCGCTCCAGTGAGTCCAGTGACGGTAGAGAAGATGGTCGTACACGCGGGCTTTCACCGGGTCTTTAGCCGCCGCATCGAGTCGCGCGCGATTGCAGGCGTCGTCGGGACAATCGGGAAACACGCTCGACGTGAATGCGATCCAGCGGCCGTCGGGCGACCACTGCTCGTTGTCCGCATCGCCGGAAAGCGCCGTCAGCTTCTGCGGATCCCCGCCGCGCGGCGACACAAGGTAGATCTCCGACGTCCCGTCTCGCTGCGAAAGAAACGCGATCCGCGCACTGTCCGGCGACCACTGAGGCAGAGAATCCGAATCTCCCTTCGTGAGCTGGCGCGCGTCTCCGCCGCCGGTCGGCACGATCCAAATGTTGTGGAGCGTCTTGTTGTTCGCAACGTCCGGCGTCTGCACGGTGTACGCGACCCATTGCCCATCGGGAGAGATTTGCGGCTGCTGGACCCGCGCCATGTGGATCAGATCGTCGATCGCGATCGGCCGTTTTGTCTGCGCCCCGCCCTGCGCGCCGGGTCCGCCCGACGCGCCCGTGGCCGCCGGTGACTGCGCGCGCGCAACGCTTGCAACGAAACTCAACAGTAAGAACGCAAGAATGAATTTATCGGTTCGCTTCATCGTAAACCTCTCGTCCGCGAAACGGACTATGCCCGTCCAGCCCACCGAATTCTAAGGCCAATTGGCGCAGGAGGCCATTCTTATGGCGAGTCTTGCACGTCCATTATCGAATCGGAGCCCCCAGTTGCCACTCGAGAAACGCGAAGATGCGCGCGGAGTCCGTGACCTGCTGGCTGACCGGAGTTCCGCCCGAATGCCCGGCGTGCGTATCGTAGTGGAGAAGGATGGGACGCCCCGGCGCGGCGTTCGCCTGGAGCAGCGCCGTCATTTTTCTGGCGTGCAGCGGCGCGACGCGCGTATCGGAATCTCCCGTCAGAAGGAGGACCGCCGGATACTCCACGCCCTTCTTCACATGTTGGTACGGCGAATACGCCAGGAGATATGCGAACTGCTTGGGATCGTCCGACGAGCCGTACTCGGGCACCCACCACTTTGCGACCAGGAATTTTTGATAGCGGAGCATGTCCAACAGCGGAAACGCGCACACGACTGCGCGGAACAATTCCGGCCGCTGCGTCAATGCCGCCCCGACGAGCAGTCCCCCGTTGCTCGCGCCATAGATTGCCAAGCGCGACGCGCTGGTGTAGCCGTTTTTCTCGAGATATTCCGCCGCGGCGATGAAATCATCAAACACGTTCTGCTTGTTGCCCAGCATCCCTGCCTTGTGCCACGCCTCACCGAACTCGCCGCCGCCGCGCAGGCACGCAGCGGCCAACACGCCGCCCGCTTCCACCCACGCCGCCGCGGTCGTAGTGAAGGCCGGCTGCTCCGGCACGTCAAAGCCGCCGTAGCCCGTCAGCACGGCCGGATGCGTGCCGTCGAGCTTCATCCCCTTCTTGTGGACTACGAACATCGGCACGCGCGTGCCATCTTTCGAGGTGTACCAGACTTGCTCGATGACGTAGTCCTTCCCATCGAATGCAATCTGCGGGCGCCACCACACCTCGCTCGCACCCTTCGTGAAATCGAAGCGATAAATGGCCTGCGGAATCGTGTAGGTGCTGAACGTGAAGAATGCTTCTGAAGAGCCCCATCGCGCGGAGAGCCCATACACCGAACCGATGGCGGGCAGCTCGATCTCGCGGACCAGTTTTCCCGCTGTCGTGAACACGCTCAATCGTGAGCTGGCGTCCTTGGAATAGCCGACGACCAGCATTCCACTCGCCGGCGACACCATTTCGATCACGGCGTCGCCCTCGGGCACGGCGACCTTCCAGTTCTCGCGTTCCGGGTGATTCAAATCCACGGACAGCACTCGACTTTTTGGCGCGTCCCAGTTCGTGGTGAGGAACAAATGGTCGCCGGCAAAATTCGCGTCAAATCGCGCGTCAATATCTTTCACCAACGGACGGATCGGACCATCGTGCGCGACGTCTTTGATCCAGATTTCCGTTTTGGTCGCGGCCGCGCCGTAGTTCACTTCAATCGCCAGCCTCGGAGAGATCGCATCCGATCAGCACCGCGGCGTCGTAACCTTGGCCGAAGATCATCTGGTCTGTCGCGACGTCCGTCCCAACCCGGTGATAGAAGACGCGGCTGCCTTCCGGCAGCGACTTTGCGTAGTAAATTCCCTTGCCGTCCGGTGTGAGGGAGAGGCTCAGGTAAAGCGCGCGCGGCAGCGCATCGCTGAGTTCGTGGCCCGTGTCCACGTCAAGCAAGTGCGGCGTCGTTTCGTCCTCTCCGCCCTTGCGCAGACTGTAGGCGACGAGCTTGCCGTCCAACGAGACATCCTCCAGCGCCACCGAAGATCTGTGGTCCGGGTCCAGCGCGTTCGGATCCACCAGGAGTTCGTCCGGCGCTGTCACTCCCCGCCGCACATAGAGCGCCGCCTGGTCCTGGTCGGCGCGCCGCTTTGAGTAAAAGTATCGCCCGCCGCGCTCGACGGGCAGGCCCGCCGCATCGACCTTGAGAAATTTCGCGAGTCTCGCCTTCAGCGCGTCGAGTCCCGGCAGGGAATCGAGCATGCCGTTCGTATACGTATTTTCGTCGTCGATCCATTTTCGCGTGGCGGGAGAATTCTGGTCCTCGAGCCAGCGGTAAGGATCAACCACTTTGGTGCCGAAGTAATCGTCCGTGACCTCATTCACCGGCGTCGCGGGCGGCGCGGAAACATGGTCCGGCGGAGGCACCGCCTCCGCATCCGCCGCCTTCACGCGCCAGATCGCGGGCGCCAGGAAAATGCACGAGAGCAGCGCGAGGCTCCAAAGCGATTTGCCGAGGACGCTCGAATCCCTTCGTTCGGATGGCCGATTCCTGGTCATGCGTCTCCTTCAATAGGAATGCGAGTGGCGCCCCAATGCCGGCTACGGGGCGGGATTCGCGACGAGCGGTTGCATCGTTTCTCCCAGCAGATCCGGCTTGGCGGCGTCGCGCACGAGATGCGGGTAACGCAGTCCGAGGTGGTAGTGCACGCGATACGTCTGCGAGTACCCGTCGTTTTCCACCAACAGGACGATCGGCTCCGCTGAGCCTTTCGCAGAGCGAATCGCGTCACGCAGCGCCTCCGCCGACCACTCGCGGCCATTGACTTCCTTCAATTTCATTCCCGGCGCCAGGCCGGCCTGCGCCGCCGGCCCGCCCGGGATCACGTCGGAGAGCGTGCCGTTCTTTTCGCCGCTTTCGGAAACGACCTGCAGCCCCAAAGTGAAATTCTCAATCACCACATTTTCGGAGGTCTCGACCGATTGAATATATCGGTTGGGCTTGTCGTCGAACTCGACCTCCCAGCCGCCTCCCGTGATTCCGCCGGCGGGCGGATGAAGCGTGATCACATCGAGGCGGTCATGGAAGAATTTCTGCCAGTCGTAGGGCGCGATCTGATTCAGGGCCGACGTGACTTCCTCAAACGTGTAGGGCACCATTTCGGGAGGCGTCGAGGGCGCCCCATAGAACATCCGGCAGAAATCGTCCAGCGACTTCTTGCTTTGCGTGAGCCGGCGAATCGTCACATCCGCTTCCAGCCACATCAGCGCGCCTTCCTCGTAAAAATCCACGGATCGCCGCAAGGAGCGCCACTGGCGACTCGGCACAACGTAAAGGAGTTGCGCGGCCACGGCCGTGTCCTCGAGCGGCCGCCAGGTTCGGCCCGGCCAATTATTCAGGTACGCATCCGACCAAGCGAGCCACTCCCGGTAATCGTCCGGTGATTGCGAGCCACTGCGCGTTGCGAGCACTTCTCCCAGATACTCCGTCAGCCCTTCGTAAACCCAGAGCAAATCGGTCTTCATCGGCTTCTGGTAATCGGGAGTGGCCAAACCTGCCGGCCTGCGGTATTTGCCATTCCAGGAATGCGTGAATTCGTGGCTCAGCAGATCGGCGTTGTTCAGCATCAGCAAGGAATCCAGGAACATCCGCTCCGGCGCCCGGTCGTCGCTGGACTGGTGATGCTCGAGCCCGCTATCGTCCATGTGATCGCTCAGCGCCAGCAGGAAATCGTAATGGTTGTAGTGGCGCGCCCCAAACAACGCTCCGGCCTCTCGCACCAACTGGTTGTAGCCGTTCAGTTCGTCCTTGGAAATATCCAGCGCGTCTTTCGAGTCTGCGGCGATATTCAACCGGTGCGGCGGTTTGATTTCCGTGGCGAGCGGAATCGAGCGAAAGTACTCCCCCGCGAGCACCGGCGAATCGATCAAGTTGGTCAGCGTCACGGGGCTGAAATGAATGATTTGATCGTCGTCTTGATTCACCGTTTCGAGAGCGGTTCCATATTTCCAGTTCCCCGGGAGCTTCAACGACGGCACGTACGTCAAATCGTCGGATTTCACACCCTGCGGATACAGCGTCACCAAGCACCATTCCAGAAAAACCATTTTCGGCGTGGCCGATGGCCCGCTGGAATATCCCAAGCCTTCCGCGGGCGTCACGTAATCCAGCCAGACGCTGAGTTCCGCCGCGCCGTCCGGAATCGTCACGTGGAACGCGTACATGTCCACGTCGTCGCGACGCCATTCCAGCGCCTTGCCTCCCGCCATGAATCGCAGCCCGACCAAATCCGCGATCGGCCCCGTCGGGCCGTGTTCGCCGGGAATCCATTGCGGATATTCCAAGGTCATCGGCCCCGCGGATACGGGGAAAATGATGTGCGCGTGAAAGATCCTGCGCGGCGCATCGGACAAGTCCGCGTAGATTCGAATCTGAGTGCGATTTGCGTTTCCGGCGGAAGGAGTATCGGGAGTCGCTAGAGTTTGAGCGGTGATTCCGCTGGTCAGAAAGAGCAGCGCAAGGGCCGTCAATAAACCAAAGCCCAGCCTGCCGCAAGAACTGCGGGGCATGAAGCCTCCCTGTTCGTCCCGGACGCTCTCTGTGAGGTGGGACATTGCGGGCGCGTGCGTTCCGAGTCGGACAGCTTAACACACTACGGTTTTGCACCTGTAGCGGCCACTCCGCGTCGTGCGGCAACCGCGGCGTGGTTGTTGGCTGTGCGCGCCGCAAGCTACAATATCCGTTGCCGCCGTTGCCCGCCGGCGCGTCCCGCCGCAAAAAGGAGTCACTGTATGGCCGCAGCCAAGTCCCGCGCACACCGCCGCCCATTCTCGAACGAACCGCTTACCGATTTCTCCAAGCCTGCGAATCGCAAGGCCATGCAGGCTGCGTTGAGAAAAGTCGCGAGTGAATTGGGCCGCGAGTACCCGCTGTGGATCGGCGGCCGCGAAGTGCGCACCGAAGACAAACTGCACTCGCTCGATCCCTCGAAACCTTCGTGCGTCGTCGGAGTCTTCTCCAGGGCGACCGCCGAAATTGCAATCACCGCTGTCGAAGAGGCCGCGCGGGAATTCGAGAGGTGGCGGCGCGTTCCCGCGGCCAAGCGCGTCGAATTGCTGTTCCGCGCCGCCGACAAGATTCGCAAGCGCAAGTTCGAATTCTGCGCGTGGCTCGTCTATGAGGTCGGCAAGACGTGGCCCGAAGCCGATGCGGACATCGCCGAGCTAATCGACTTCTGCGAATTCTACGCGCGTGAAATGCAGCGTCTGGCCGGCCCGCAAGGGGTCACGCCGGTCAAAGGCGAAAAGAATTATCTGATCTACATTCCCCTCGGCGCGGGGATCGTGATTCCTCCGTGGAATTTCGCCGCAGCGATCATGGGGGGAATGACGGCCGCGGCGATCGTCACGGGCAACACAGTGGTTCTCAAGCCGTCGAGCGACTCTCCCACGATCGCTTACAAATTCGTGGAGTTGCTGTACGAAGCCGGTCTTCCAAAGAACGCGCTGCAATTCTGTCCCGGCGCGGGGGCCGCGGTGGGCGATCTTCTGGTGCAGCATCCAAAGACGCGGTTCGTCGCGTTCACGGGCTCGAAGGATGTCGGCCTGCGCATCGGCGAACTCGCCGCCAGACCGCAGCCGGGACAAATCTGGATCAAGCGCACCGTCCTGGAAATGGGCGGCAAGGACGCCATCATTGTGGACGCCGATGCCGATCTCGATTCCGCCGTGGAAGGCGTCGTGGCTTCCGCCTTCGGTTTCCAGGGACAGAAGTGCTCGGCATGTTCCCGGGCGATCGTGGTGCGAAGTGTCTACGACTCATTCCTGCGCAAGCTCGTGGACCGCACAGCGAAGATCCACGTTGGCCCGGCGGAAGATCCCGCGAATTACATGGGGCCGGTAGTCAATCAGGCCGCGATGAAAACGATCCTCGGCTATATCGAAGTGGGCAAGCGGGAAGGCCGCTTACTGATCGGCGGCGGACGCGCCCCCGGCGACGGATACTTCATCGAACCGACCGTGATCGCCGACGTCGCTCCCAAAGCGCGCATCGAACAGGAGGAAATTTTCGGCCCCGTTCTCGCGGTGATTCCGGCGCGCGATTTCGATCACGCTCTCGAGATCGCGAACGACACCGAGTTCGGTCTCACGGGCGGGGTCTACTCCCGCGATCGGGAAAAATTGGAAAAGGCCGCCAGCGCGTTTCACGTCGGCAATTTGTACTTCAATCGCAAGTGCACCGGCGCGCTCGTCGGCGGCCACCCGTTTGGCGGATTCAATATGTCCGGCACGGATTCCAAAGCGGGCGGGCGGGATTACCTGTTGTTGTTTCTGCAGGCGAAATCCATCGCGGAGAAGAAAAGGGTTTAGCTGGGCCGTTCCACCGCGCTGCGGCGGCCTCCGGCTCGCCTGAGACTCCCGGCGAGGATCGCCGTGTGGCTCTGCGGCTGGCCGCCGGCCGGGTCTGAACTCTGCGCCGGTCCCTACCAAGTGCTTCAGGCCAACTCACTCGCACCCTCCTCGTGTGCCATTCCAGCGCACAATCTAATTTCGGGCTCCTGCCTCGTCCATCCCTCGAATGTACTTGTCGCATCCTAGACTATTGGTACTTCTGGTTGGCACAGGCCTTGGAATTGACTTCTGGGTGTGCGAGGAGTACACACATACAACTACTCTCTCTCTGGAGACCGAAATGACAATACGCCGCCGAGATTTTCTCTCCGGTGCCGCAACAGGGGCTGCGGCAGGAGCAGCTCTTCCCGCGCTTTTGGGCCCCATGATGGCGTTCGCGCAGCAGCAGCAAAACGCAAACCCCACTCCGGTCGTTCTCGATGAGGATGTGATCAAGTTCTGGACGCAGCAGGTCCGGCGCGACACGCTCCAGCGCGGGGGTCCAGAAGAGCCGGAGAACGAAACTCTCCTGCCCGAATTCCTTATTTACACTGAGGAACACGGATTTCGCTCCATCTCCGAGGTTCCGGATGCGGAGCTGGCACCCGAGGGAGACGTTGCCGTCAACATGTGGGTGAACGGTTTTCGGCCCGCCGGTAGAGAGCTCGAGAAATTTGAGAGCCAGAACACGGCGTCTCTGCGCATAGACATCCAACAGCGCAAGCCGATCATTCCCATCCTCGAGCCGATGGCCTGGGTCGCGGCCGCGGCGATGAACCCGACGAAAGGCAAGAGTTCGGTTCAGATGACGGACCTGAATTACACGGCGAACGGCAGAATGCAAAACGTGCCGCTTCCCGCCGGATACGGCCGCTGGTCGTGGAATCTGTTCTTGCAGCGCCCTGAATCATTCCTCAGCAAATTCATCGGTTTCACGCTGCAGGAGGCGGTGAAGTTTTCGCCGCTGTTCACGCTGCCCGCAGTCGCCACTCCAGCGCTGCACGCCGTGGATAGCGTTTACGCCTACTGGATGGCGGTCTCCCATACGGATTGGGTCTTCAAAGCGCCCAATGTGGATGTGTTCGCCACGCAGGACACTAAGGACCTCGTGAACACGGCCACGGCCGTGCCTCTCATTGACGGAACTTACGTCTTGGTCCCGCGGACGTCGCTCGCGCAGTTCGACAAGTCCAAGGTGAAAGACTTTGAAGTGCAGCGCGGCGTGATCGTGCCCAAGGGCACGGCGGCCACCGACGTCTTCGAGGCCTGCAAGACCTGCATGCCCGAATTCACCTACCTCACGGTCAAAGTGACCGTCAAGAAACAGAACTTCGGCGGAACATCGGCCTAGACTCGCCAATACCATTCGGGCGCGGCAAAGGGGGCCGTTGTGTGCCCGCCGGCGGCGGGGCGATTTACAAGGCAGAGTTTTGCGGGCGCGGGCATCGCCGGGTATGCTCTCCCCGTGACGACTATTGAGTTTCCGCGCAATGATTTCCCGCATCGGCCGGCGGCGAACGCCCTGATCCATTTCGGCTTTGTCATCGCGGGCGCCGTCACGATCCTCCTGGGTCCCATCCTGCCCATTCTGGTCGCGCGGTGGTCGCTGAGCGACGAGCGCGCGGGGTTGTTTTTCACGTTGCAGTTTTGCGGCAATTTGCTCGGAGTCGCGTCCCTGGGCGCCTTGCTCTCTTGGCGCGGCTACAGGACGACGATAGCCGCAGGTTACCTCATGATCGCGCTGGGAGTTGCGGGCCTGAATCTCGGAAGCGAGCGCCTGGGCTTGCTGGCAACGGCGGTGTTTGGTCATGGCCTGGGCCTGGCTCTTTCCGCTTCGAATCTTTGGGTTGCGGAGATTTCTCCGGCGCGTCGCGCCGCCGCGCTTAACTTGCTGAATGTGGCCTGGGGCGTCGGCGCAATCGCGTGTGCACCTCTGGTGATGTTCGCGCAGAGGACCGAAAGGTTCGGGACGCTGCTGCTCTGTCTCGCGGGCCTGGCCGCTCTCGTGGCTCTCGGCGCCGCGGCGATGGATATCGAGCCTCACGCACAAAAGGCAGCCGAGCCGCCCGAGCCCAGACCGGCAATCGGCATGCAAACGGCTCTGGCTCTGGGTGGTCTCTTTTTTCTGTACGTGGGCACCGAAAGTTCGGTGGGCGGCTGGGGCGCCGCGTTTGCGAAGCGCGTGGGGCCGAATTCCGGGAACTTGTGGGAGCTCGCGCCCATGTTCTTTTGGACTGGCCTCATCGCGGGGCGGGTTCTCGTGTCCGCTGTGCTTCCTTGGATTAGCGAAAGGGCCGTTCTCACCGCGGGACTGATCCTTGCGGGCGTTTCGAGCGGGGCGCTGTTGTCGGTGACGGGGTTTCGCGCAGCCGCAGCCTACTTGGTGGTGACCGGCCTTGGCTTGGCCTGCGTTTATCCGTTGATTGTGGCGTGGATGGTCGGGTATTTCGGCGCGCGCGCCCGCCGCAGAGGCAACATTCTTTTTGGCCTCGGGTGCCTCGGCGGAGCCACAATGCCGTGGCTCGTCGGCTTCATTTCGACGCACGCCGGCAGCCTGCGCGCCGGTCTGCTGGCGCCGCTGGCCGCGTGCGTTGTGATGTTGGGGCTGCAGTTCCTGCTGCGCACGCCCGGTAGTAGTTCAATCTCCCGATAGCGCGTTGTGTCCAGGGCTGCAGAAGCGTACGATGCGCACGCCAGAGGTGCAAATTGAAGATTCCGATTCTGGGGGCTAGAGCCAACCATCGCTCGGCCTCGGGACAGAAACCATGACAACGTGGGGCAAACTAATCGCGTTGGTCATCGCGTTGTTGACCGCAACGCCTGCCTTCGCCAGCCTCGCAGATATCCAAAAGGCGAAACTGCCCCAAACGAGTGTTGTTCAGCAAGCCTACAACGACGTCCTAGCCATCGAGCCCATGGTGGTGGGGTGGAGCAACCACTGGGATTACCCGACTCCGAAGAACGAGGTCGTCGCGCGGCTGCAGGCGGATCTCAGCGCGTTGCAGACGGCCGCCCTCGCTGCCCCGGACAACGAAGAGATCTTATTGCTGACGGGCCTGGTGGCTCACTACGCGTATAACGTTGACGTCGAGGCCGCTTACGATGTGGCCGTTGATTTCTATGAGAAAGCCGCCAAGCTCGCGCCCGACGACTACCGCCCGGGATGGTTTCTCGGCATCCATCAGTGCGAGGCGAGCGAAACTGAACAGGGGATGAACGGTCTCCTTTCTGTCGAGCAGAAGATCCCGTGGCAGAGCCTGCCGATCAATTTTTGGGGCGACTACATGTTCTGCGCTCATGTTTCTGATATGCCCGCGCACGCACTCCGAGCGGCCGCGCACATGCAAAGCCTGAACGCGCCGCCTTCAGCAATTTCAGAGGCCATCGTCAGCACGGCTCGCAATCTTCTCCAGCGCCCGGACCTCTCCTCTCCCATTCCCGCGAACAAGATATGGGAGAGCAGCGGGTCCGGCACTAATCCGACGTTTACAAATCTCGCCTTCGGATTTGCCTTTTCGATTCCAGCAAGCTGGCAATTGACATTTTCGGATGTGAAGAAAGGGACCTGTACCGTTCAAATCGAGGCCGGGCCGGAGCACGGAAGGAAGGGCGACATTTACCCGAATATTTTGATTGTTTCGCGACAGGCGAAGAGTGGAGAAACACTCAACGATTTTGCAAATCAATTCTTGCACACGGATCCTTACAAGCCGGTCACCGCGGAGGGCTGCCCGTTCAAGGGGTGCTTGGCTTTCGAGGACGTGAGCGCTGGGATGTACGGAGCGGATGGAGACGGATATGCTTTTGTATGGGTTTTCGAGGCGGAAGCCCCAGAATTTCCGGGCATCCTATTTGAGAAGCCCGCCGTATTCCCAAAATCAAACTCGGCGAACGGCCAGCCCACGATCTATCGGCCTCTTCCTCGTTTCGTTCGGGCAGGCGGAACTCTCTACTATCTCGTGATGCTCGATACGGCCGGCTCCGTGCTTACCCAAGCGAAGCAGGACTACGAGGCGCTCCTGAAAAGCTTGCAGGTCGAGTGACCAGCGACAAACACATGCTGGCCTGCTTCACGCTCTCACGTCAGGCCGAGAACCATGATCTCTACGGAGCGCAGGCGCGGCCCATAAGACTCTGAACTCCCCCGGCGCTCGCCGTCCGCTTCACGGGGGAACACATTGCCGCAATCGGCCCTTTGCCAACCCGGGCGATCACGCATCAGAGTTGTTGCGGATTATTTGGCTCGTGACTGCGTTTGAGATATTCTGGGGGACAGAGGACGCGATTTCGTCTTTCACCGTGGCCAGAGCAACACGGTAGCCAATCGCAAGCCTCCCCCTTTGCATTAGATTCAAGACGATTTTCTTGGGCGGGGCGGATCAGATGATCGATCAACTGTACGAACTCGTCGGCGGGAAGCGAACCGTCTGGGCCGCCACCGAAGCCTTCTATCGAAGAGTTTTGGCGGACGACACGCTCAGCCCATTCTTCAAGACTGCCGATATGGCGCAATTACACGTTCGGCAAAGCATGTTTATCTCCATGCTTCTCGGCGGAAAAGTCGTTTATACAGGCAAGGATATCGCTGCCGTCCACGCAGGTGCGCGGGCGCAAGGGCTGAACGACGGGCATTTCGATAATTTCCTGAAGCACTTTCGCGAAGCGCTGATTGAAGTGGGCGTTCAGCCTGACAAGGTGAAAAAGATCGTGAAACTTCTCGAAAGCAGACGCGGCGCCGTCCTGAATCCCTCAGACTGACTCCGGAATTCCTGCAACGTGACGCCATGCGCGCGACAATTCCCACAGGTTCCGGTCAAAGCACTCGGGAAATAGCTGGAGCTTGCGCCGTCGGGTGCGCATGTCAAGGACGTGAAAGTAA
>Ga0326728_10008943_pt1 | contig 24455 bp, 20 predicted proteins | sample MB3enrmetagenome_FD_207602 | JGI IMG/M metagenome (GOLD analysis project Ga0326728, IMG submission 207602) | Lab enriched peat soil microbial communities from McLean, Ithaca, NY, United States - MB31MN | ecosystem: Environmental > Terrestrial > Soil > Wetlands > Peat | place: USA: New York... | reverse complement strand
GGCGTACCGGATGTCGCCACGACGGTAAGCGGCAGCACAAACAGCAGCCTGCGCAGCCACGGAGTCAGCACATATGTGCAGGACGATATTCACGTGATTCCGCGCTTCCTGCTGAATGTGGGCATGCGCTATGAGTACAACACCCCGCCGGTAGAGGCTCTGAACCGCTTTAGCGTGCCGGACCTCATTCCGTGTCCGGGCGGTCCGGCGTCCCCTTGCCTCACTGTGCAGCCACAGTTCATCCAAGCGGGCACGGACGGAGTTCCTCGCGCCACGTTTTCGTCCACCTACACCAATTTCGCCCCGCGTATCGGCATCGCCTGGCGGCCGCTGAAAACGGAACGATGGGTAGTTCGTTCGGCATACGGCATTTTCTACGATTCCTCCATTGCCAATATCAACGTGTTCCCGCGCAATAACCCGCCGAATTACAACCTGACGGAGTATGCGCAAAATCTGAACGCGCCGCCTCTTTACACATCGCAGAGCATTTTGAGCCAGCCGTGCCAGGCCCCGAGCCTGGGATGTGGGCAGGCCCTGATCAACATGATTTCCCCCAAGTTCCGCGATGGATATATGCAGCAGTGGAACACCGACCTGCAGTACGAAGTGCTGCCGAACTGGATGGTGGATGCAGCGTACGTCGGCTCCAAGGGAACGCGTTTAAGCGACGTGCGCGATCTGAACCAGCAGGATCCCTCGACCGGCTTGTCCCAGTATGCCGAGTTTGGGCCGGCGCTTGTTCCGGCTTCGATCCTCTATGTGGAATCGGATGCAAACAGCAGCTACAACTCATTGCAACTGCGCTCGGAAAAGCGGACAAACCGCGGTCTGACGTTGCTGCTCGCGTACACCTACTCGAAATCTATTGACGACATTTCATCGGTGTTTGGGGGGAGCGTCGGCTCTGGGTTGGCGCAGAACTCGCAAGACCTTCGAGCCGACCGCGGGCCCTCGGACTTCAATGCCGAGCACCGATTTACCGGCAGTTTCGTTTACGATCTGCCGCTTCGCCGCTTGTCAGCACATGGCCCTGATTGGAGTGGAAGAGTCCTGGATAACTGGCAGGCGGGTGGAATCATATCCGCACAATCGGGATCACCCTTCACGGTCGTCCTGGGCGGTGGGACGTCGGCAGCGTCAGCGGCGTTCGGCAACCCCGCGCGCCCGAACCAGGTTGGCAACCCGTTTCAACCAGGGACATTGGAAGGGAACCTCGGCTGCCAGGGGCCGGATCAAGTAAGGACGCAGCAAAGTTGGTTCAATCCGTGTGCGTTTGTAGAGCCCCCTTCGGGCCCGACCGGCCTTCCTCTTTTCGGGAACGAGGGCAGAAATGCTCTCACCGGGCCGGGCTATACCGATCTCGATTTCTCCTTGGCCAAGAATATTATTCTTCGCAACGAGAGCCATCGCCTGCAACTTCGAGGCGAGTTCTTTAACCTGCTGAATCATCCCAACTTCGATACGCCGGACCATGTCTTCGGTGCGGGCCATTTCGGTTCGGTTCTTTCGGCAAATGCTTACGGCGATAAGCCACCTCGTCAGATTCAGCTGAGTGTTAAGTATCTGTTCTGAGAGTGATCGATGGGTCGGACAGGGAAGTCCGCTTGAGGAAACTAGAGGCTCGCGGACTTTTCGTAGATTAGTTTTTGTGGAAACGTTGGAAGTCTTACTTCTGGCTTGGGTTCTGAGGAGTTGCGGGACCGGAAGGCGCCGGGGACTTCGAGTTCGTTTGCGCCGGCTTCAACCCCGAAAGCACCGAAGAAGGGCCCGTACGCCTCGCGGCATAAATCGACAGCGTGATCGAAGTGATCATGAAGATGATGGCCGACCAAGTAGTGGCTCGCGAGAGGGCAGAGGCCGCGCCACGTGGTCCGAAAGCCGTCTGGCTGCCTTGCCCGCCGAAAGCCGCCGCCAGGTCGCCACTCTTGCCGCTCTGAAGCAACACCACTGCAATTAAGAAAAGACACACAATCACGTGAATAATAGTGATCAGAATCGTCATGACAACAGAACTCCCTGCGGGCCGTGGCCCCTCATGAATAATTTTCGCTTTCCGCTAAGACAACTGGGAAGCCGCCGATTCACCTTCAAAGGCTTATCGCTGCCCTCAAGCCAATCCGGCGAGGACGCGAATGCGCCCTCGATAAGCGCTATTTCATTGTAGCGGTGGTGATAAGGTCCTGTAAACCACCTGCCTAAAGCGAGCCGGACGCCGCAGCCTGACCAACCAACTGTCGCATTCACGACACCTGCTATTCGGGACGTTCGATCTTAACCGACTTCACCACCACGTCTTTATTGGGACGATCCTGTTTGTTCCGGGGAGCCTTGGAGATCTTTTCCACGATTTCGTACCCCTCCACGACTTCTCCGAAGATCGTGTGCTTGCCGGTCAACCACTCAGTGTTGCCGACCGTGATAAAGAACTGCGACCCATTCGTGTTGGGTCCAGCATTGGCCATCGCCAGCTTGCCGGGCTTGTCGAACTTGTGCGGCGAACCCTTGGTTTCGTCTTCGAACTGATATCCGGGCCCGCCAAAACCGGTTCCCATCGGATCGCCGCCCTGGATCATGAAATCGGGAATCACGCGGTGGAAAACGGTTCCATGGTAGAGCGGATCTTTTGTCGTTTTGCGCGTCGTTGGATGCTTCCATTCGCGCTTGCCTTCGGCGAGATCCATAAAATTGGCGACGGTCTTGGGCGCATCTTTTTCAAAAAGGCGGCAAACAATGTTCCCCTCGCTTGTTTCAAACACTGCATAGGTACCCGGTGTGCGGCTCATAGGCCTCCCTTCAGATTACAATCACGGTTCGTTTTGCCGTCTACGTCGGCGGTTTGGTGGAAAACTTGTCCACCACCGGCTACTTGGTAGCGGCCGCGCCGTTGTGAATCTCGATGTGCTTGATCTTCACGGGATCTTTCGGCATGTCATTGGCGCCACGTGGCATCCGCGCAATCTTCTTCACCAGTGCTACGGCAGCATCGTCGCATTGGCCGAAGATGGTGTAGCCGCCGTTTAAGCTGGGGTAGGGAACCTCGGTGATGAAGAACTGCGAGCCGTTCGTGCCGGGACCAGCGTTTGCATAGGCAAGACGCCCGGGGCGATCGAAACCAAGACTGGGCGAAGTCTCGTTCTTGAATTGATAGCCGGGATCGCCCGTGCCGTTGCCGGCGGCATCGCCGCCCTGGATCATGAAGTCGGGAATCACGCGGTGAAAAATCGTGCCGTCATAGAGCGGGACGCCATGCTTCTTGGCGTGCGTGACCGGGCTGGTCCAGTCCTTCGTTCCATCCGCCAGGCCGATGAAGTTGGCCACGCCAATGGGCGCGACCTTGGGAAACAGCGTGCAGTGCAGATCACCAGCGGTGGTTTGAATAATCGCTGTAGGGTCGGAACCTTGTGCGCCGCATAGCGCGCACGCGGCGAGAATTGCGATCGACATAAAGAGAACAGTTCGCATCGGAACTCCTGTCAGAATTTGGAGATTAAAATCTACGACTAGGATTGTACGACAATGAGGTGGCGAGGTGCTGCGCTGGATCTCATAGCCGGGCGAACACGATGGCTAACGCGCCGATCTAATGCGGGCGCGCTTCGAGCGCCGCCATCGCTTGCTTTATGCACAGGTCCAACGGTTGGTCGGTCGAGATCACGGTTTTCGTGTGGCCGATCGGTTCGAACCTCGCTTTGACCTCCAGGAAAAGCGAAAAGCTGCGATTCCGCGCCGGGTGGCTGGGATCGCGTTCAACATCGAGCCGGTGTCGCGCTGAGTCCTCAGAGCACACACACTCGAGGATTCTCCACTGTTGGTTCAGTTCGTTCGCCACGGCGACTACCCGATCAATCTGGTAGCGCTTCGAAAACGTCCGGCCGTCAAGGAAGAGGTGACGCGCAGGATCTTTCTCGAGCAGATAACGCGCCGCCAGCAGCATCACATCCATGACGAAATCATCCTGCGCGGTGGAGAATTCGATGTCTTCGTTAGAAAAGATGGCAGCTCGAATCTCGTCCTTGCCGAGCACGCAGCCGCCCAGCCGGCGCGCAAGTTCCCGCGCCAACGTTGTTTTCCCGGTTCCGGGCAGCCCAGCCATCAGAACGATCATGTCAGCGATGCAGCGATCGAGGAAGATTCCAGCCTTCTTGTTGCGCAACATTGCGGCAACTACTTCGAAGCGCCCATTGCGACGTTCGTGTCCGCCGCCGGATGGAGTGGCAGCAGGGTCTGCGTCTGGCGCCACTCTTGGTAGCGGTCGGAAACCATGATGTGGAAGCACCAGTGGCGGCGCTCTTCTTCCGGTTCCACCAGGCCCAGCGCGCGCAGATAGAAAAGGTAGTATTCGATAAAGTGGATCTCATCTTTCGTCAGTCCGCGGCGCTGCAGGTCGACGGTGATGCCCGCCAGATGCGATGACGCGTCTTCACCTTCGGCCGGCGCGGCATTACGATTCTTTCGCCGCAATTGCTTCTGTACTTTCACGGTTCGCACCGCCGAGTTCACCTGGATCTGCTCGTGAAAACGGTCGTAGTAAACCTCGGAAAGATCCTCGACGAAATCGCGCGTCCACGGCCGGCAGTAGCGTCGCGAGGGTTCGAGTGCGCTCTGGATCCGCAACGACTCGCTTTCTTCAATCGGCACCAGTTCGTGTGAGGCCTTCAATTCTTCCAGTTGCTCGTCGTCCACAATGCGCGGCAACGCCAGCCGGTCGATCTCTTCATTCTGGCGGAGCAGGGAATCGTGCGAAGGCCGAAACAGCGGGTTCCAGAGGATGCCGCGCATATGTTTCAGCACGCGGTGCGCGCGTGCCAGCCTATGATGCGGTGCGACCCGGTGCAGGGCAAAGGAGGTGCCGCTTGCGCCGGTCAAAATCAGCGCAAACGCCAGCGTCCACCGGATTGTGGAAACCCATCGCCCGTGGGTCATAGGGAAGCCCTCCCGCAATCGGGAAATCCCCGAAATTCCGAGAGGAAGTGTCATTCTAAACCAAAGATGAATCTCTTTGGGAAAGAAATCGCTGTAAACTCTATTACGAAAGGAAGTTACGGGTAACTGTTACCACGTGTTTCCAATAGAATCTGGAACCCAAGCCGCCCGAAATCGCCCGACGGATGCCCAAAACCAAAAGCTGAGCGCCGAAAACCCAGAGCCGAAAAGCGAGAGGCGAGCGGCTATCTTCTGAACAGATCCACAATCGCCTGCTTCATCACCTGTCCGCCGACGTCCGCAATCGATGTGGTCAACGGAATATCCTTCGGGCAAATCTCCACGCAGTTCTGCGCGTAGCCGCATTCCTGGATGCCGCCGTCGCCCATCAGCGCCGTCAGGCGTTCGCGTTTCAGCGCCGCGCCGGTCGGGTGCGTGTTAAACAACCGCACCTGCGAAATTGTGGCCGCGCCCACAAAGCCCGTGTCCTCGGTGAACTGCGGACAGACTTCCATGCAGCAGCAGCACGAGATGCAGCGCGAGAGCGGGTAAGCCACTTCCTGCATTTCCGCCGACTGGCGCGGGCCCGCGCCCAGGTCATACGTTCCATCCACCGGAACCCACGCTTTGACCTTTTTCAGGTTCTCGAAGATCACGCTGCGGTCGACGGCCAGGTCGCGTATGACCGGGAACTTCGATAGCGGCTCCAGCTTGATCGGCTGATCGAGATGGTCGATCAGAGCCGAGCACGCCATCTTCGCCTTGCCATTGATGAGCATGGCGCACGACCCGCACACCTCTTCCAGGCAATTCGAGTCGTAGGTGATGGGCGTGGTCTTCTTGCAGTCGTGCGTGACCGGGTTCGCCGCGATATCCATGAGCGCCGAAATCACGTTCATGTTCGGCCGGTAGGGAACCTGGAACTCTTCCCACGTCGCCGGAGCGTCGGGGTTGAGTTGACGTTTGATCTTGAAAGTTACGGTTTTGTTGTTAGCCATTATGACTTTCCTTGCTCGCGGCTTGGGTCGATGCCGAGGGCCTGAAAATACGAAAAAGGTAATACAACAAAATGAAGCACCAGAATACGCATAGGAACCATCCAAGCTCGTCATGGCGGGCAATGCGCCCAACTCCAACATAAATCCAGATCGCGGATGCGATGATCCATATAGCGGCGTATTTCCGAGAATACACGGACATAAGCCCTCAGCGGCTAAAGCCGCAATCCTGACCAACGATTCAATCGGCACGAGTGGAACTCGTGCCCTTCCCAATTCTCGTTCTCTTCGATTTCACGATGCCAACTCATCGATGGACAATGCATGGAATGCATCCTCTCCTCGTAACCTCAGCCGGATTGGCGGTTAGCTCCGAGTGCTGCAGCGTCACAAACGACTCGCTATACGTTTTCCCGAAACGAAAATCCTTCATAAGAAAAACTACCGGGAAGGGCACGAGTTCCACTCGTGCCAGTTTAGGCTCTAAGAGAGATAGCGGCTTCCAGCCGCTGAGGTAGCTCTTGAGGCCTTCACGACTCTTCTCTCCTCCCGGAACCTATTTCATAACGTTCAGAACCTGGAATTACAGACGACTGTTCCAAGTCGAGAACAACGCGCGTTTACTTCTGAAAACTCTGTTCCACTACCGGCGCGAAGGACGCTATCTGTTACACGCCTTTGTCGTCATGCCTGATCACGTGCATCTCTTGCTCACTCCAACTCAAGACGTAACCCTTGAACGCTGCGTACAACTAGTCAAAGGCTCCTATTCACACGAACTCGGAACGCTCATCGGCCGCAACTCCGAAATCTGGCAGCGCGGATTCACGGATCATCGAATTCGCGATGCTCGGGATTTCGTTCATCATCAAAACTACATTCATCAAAATCCGGTCGTTGCCCGCCTAGTTTCCAATCCCTCCGAGTATCGTTACTCCTCCGCATTCCCGGGATTCAAGCTTGACCCTTGGCCCCCAGCGGCTAAAGCCCCAGTCTCGGCAAACGCTTCAACCGGCACGAGTGGAACTCGTGCCCTTCCCGGTTCGAAATAACAACGGTCAGTACTTCCTCGGCCGCGGCGGAATCAGCTTCGCGTCCACCGGCTCGAACTCGAACTTGGGCTCATCCGCATCCGGCGCGAACGACGCTTTCGTTGTCTTCATCCAGTTCACATCGTCGCGTTCGGGGAAATCTGGCTTGTAATGCGAGCCGCGCGACTCGTCTCGCATCGCCGCTCCCTGCGCGATCACGCGCGACAACTGCAGCATGTTATAAAGCTGCCGCGCAAACGCTACTGTCGTGTTTGCCCACTGCGTCTTGTCGCTCAGGTTGATGTTGCGAATGCGCTGCAGCAATTCGACCACTTTGGCATCGGCCGCCTGGCATCCTTTGTTGTAGCGGATGACCGTGCATTCCTTGGTCATCACGTCACCCAACTCGCGCCAGATCTGAAAAATGTTCTCGCTGCCGTCTGCCTTCATCAGCCCGTCGTTGATTTCTTGTTGCCGCTTGCGCTCGGCGTCGAAGTGTCCGTTCGACGGCGCCGCCTGCAAATTCTTCGCGTACTCCACGGCGTTCGGGCCGGCAACAAACCCGCCAAAAATGCAGGACATCAGCGAATTTGCGCCCAGCCGGTTTGCCCCGTGATATTGGTATTCGCACTCGCCCGCGGAGTAGATGCCCGGAATGTTCGTGGCCTGTTTGTAGTCGATCCACAACCCGCCCATGGTGTAGTGCATGCCGGGGAAGATCTTCATCGGCACATCGCGCGGATCGTCGCCGACAAACTTCTCGTAAATTTCGAGAATGCCTTCGAGCTTCTTATCGAGAATCTTGCGGTCGATGTGCGTCAGGTCGAGATAGACCATCGGCTTGCCATCGATGCCCAGCTTGTTCTCGAACACGACTTTGAAGATCGCCCGCGTCGCCACATCGCGTGGCACCAGGTTCCCGTATTTCGGATACCACTCTTCCAGGAAGTACCAGCGCTCTTTCTCCGGAATCGACTTCGGATCGCGCTTGTCGCCCGCAGTCCGCGGAACCCACACGCGCCCGCCTTCGCCGCGCGCCGATTCCGACATCAACCGCAGCTTATCCTCGCCGGGAATCGACGTCGGGTGAACCTGAATGAACTCGCCGTTCGCGTAGTAGCAGCCCTGTTGATAAAGCGCCGATTGCGCCGATCCCGTGCATACGACCGAATTCGTCGACTTGCCGAAGATGGCGCCAATGCCGCCCGTGCAGATGATGATCGCGTCGGCAGGGAACGTCCGAATCTCCATGGTGCGAAGATCCATCGCGCAGATGCCGCGGCAAACGCGCCCGCCGTCGAGCACCGCCGATAAGAACTCCCAGTGCTCGAACTTCTTTACCTTGCCCTCGGCCTCGTAGCGCCGCACCTGCTCATCGAGCGCGTAAAGGAGTTGTTGCCCGGTGGTCGCGCCGGCGAACGCAGTGCGGTTGTACAACGTGCCGCCAAACCGGCGGAAATCGAGCAACCCTTCCGGCGTGCGATTGAATGGCACGCCCATGCGGTCAAGCAGGTCGATGATGCTGGGCGCGGCGTCGCACATGTCTTTCACCGGCGGCTGGTTTGCCAAAAAATCGCCGCCGTAAATGGTGTCGTCGAAGTGCTTGTAGGTGGAATCACCCTCGCCCTTCAGGTTCTTGGCCGCGTTGATGCCGCCCTGCGCGCACACCGAGTGGGAGCGCTTCACCGGGACGATCGAGAACAGATCACACTCGCCGCCCATTTCCGCAATCTTGATGACTGCCGATAAACCAGCCAACCCGCCGCCAACTACGATAATCTTCGGAGCTGCCATCTGAATGAGTCCGATCTTCTTCTAAGTGTGGTCTAAATGTGATCCCGGGCTTGCCCGGGCAATTTCCAATCTCACTTCACCTGCATCGCAACATTTTCCGGAGCATTGGGGTCGAGCGCTTGCCTCGGCGTGCTCAGGAACCCATACATACTTAACGCGCCCAGGCCAATCAGGCCCAGCGCCAGCACCAGGCATATATAGCCAAACCGCTGCCGCGCTTTCTCGCCGGTCGTGATGCCCCACTTCGCGGCGAACAGCCACAGGCCGTAGGAGAAGTGCCATGACGCTGCGATGATTCCGATGGCATAAAACGCTACCATCAGCGGGTTCGACAACTCACCCTGCACCTTCGCGAACGACTGCATCGGATGCGTCGGCAGATGCACGCCCGTGAAGCGCAAGTAATACGTGTGCTGCGCCATATAGATGAGCGCGATGATGCCCGTCCAGCGCTGCGCCGTATACAGCCAGTTCCCCTGCCACGGATAGTCGCCGACGTTCGTATCGCCGCGCCACCAGATCCAAACACCGTAGAGTCCGTGGTAGAGAATCGGGATCCAGATGAAGAACAGTTCCAGCCCCACCACAAACGGCAGGCTGTTCAGGAACTTCACTTGCGCGCCATAGGCCTCGGGTCCTTTGAAGGCCTCGTAGTTGGAGATGAAGTGCTCCAGCAGAAACGCGCCGATGGGCACGATGCCGGTCAGTGAGTGCAGACGGCGCAGCAGGAACGAAGTGCCTTCGCCCGCGCGCAGGGGAGCAACGCCGGGCTTGATGCGGGGAACGGCAGAAGCGGATGACGCCACGATAAGGCTCCTCTGTGAAGTCGCTTTAGATAAGCGAACCGCACATTATCTTCGCCTCTCATAACCCAAGTCAAGGCTGATGTCACACTTAAGCGTGACGCCCGACACAAGTCGCTACGTTTTCTTGCGAGAGGCAACGACACAACAGGAGGACGATGTCTTGAGCCCGCGAAGAGCTTCAGTGTGGCGGCCGTCTCGGCAACCCTCACCGCGCACTCGAGTCATACCACTCCAGGAACGCCCGGAACGCTGCGCCGCGATGGCTGTATCGAGACTTCTCCTCCGCGCTCAGTTCAGCAAATGTCTTGTCGATTTGCGGAAAATAGAACAACGGATCATAGCCGAAGCCGTTCGCGCCTCGCGGAGCCTCGAGAATGATTCCGTCTGCCGTGCCGCGAAATATCGCCACGGTCCTGCCCTCGCGCGCAGCCGCAATCACGCAGACAAATCGTGCGCTCCGTTTTTCCCAGGGAACGCTTGCCAACTCGCGCAACACGCGAGCGTTGTTCTCTTCATCGTCGGTGTTGCTGTTCGCAGCATGCGGCTCGTCTGCCCCATATCGAGCCGAGTGCACTCCCGGCGCCCCGCTCAGCGCGTCAACCTCCAGCCCCGAATCGTCCGCAAGAACCAGTTCGCCCGGAACCGCCCGGCTGTATCCTTCCGCTTTCTTGCGCGCATTCGCTTCGAAGGTAAGCCCATCCTCAACCACCGGCGGCAGGGAAGAGAAGTCTGGAATGCCGCATACCTCGATGCGGTGCACCGCCGCCGCTCCAGCAAAATCACGCAACTTCCCGGCGTTCGACGTAGCAATCAGAACCCTCGCCCTCGTCACGCATTTCCTCCGCTCGCCGTCCGCGTCCAGCTCCATCCAAAAGCCAATACCATCACACTGAACACTGAAATCCCTGTGCCCGCCCACTGGTCCACTGTCCTCGTAAAACGAATCTCAACTTCGCTTTCGCCCGCCTGCACCGGAATCACCATCAATCCCGTTTCTTCCGTCGTCTCGATTGCGACCGGTTGTCCGTTTACCATTGCTTCCCATGCCGGGTAGTTAAACAGCCGAAGCAGCACTTTCCAGCGCCCTTTTGCCAACACTCGAAATTTCTTATCCGTTGCCGCCCACCGCTCAATCTGCACATTCAATAGGTTTGTATCAGCCGATTTGCTAGGGCTAGTTTCTGAGGCGGCTGGCTCGGAGGCGCCAAGGCCAGCATCATCTTCTCCCTCAATTCTTGCTCCTGTTCCATCGCTCACCCGCGGCAGGTTTTTGTTCAACTGGTAGGGATCGGCCGCCACCGGCACATACTCATCCACGCCCTCATTCCCCCTACCGTCGGCGACCGACTGCCGCATCTGTTTGATGTCATCCGCGGTCACCCACCACGGCAGTTGCGTCCGCCACCCACCGACGACCAAAGTCGCAAGCAAGACTATGCTCACAAACCCGCGCACCATCCACCGCCATTTGCCTCTCCCGCCTCCCGCCATTGCCAGGAGAAATGCTGTCGGTACATTCACACACAGCAGCCAGCGAAATGGCAGTTGCGTAAAGCGGAACTCGGGAAGATGCTCCCAAAGAAAGTTGCTGAATCGGAACATCGCCAGAGCCGACGCTACTCCCCAGAGTGCGGCGGCCATCCATACATTGTTGCCAGTACGTTTTTTCCGCGATGCCCAGATCGCATATGCGAGCACAACCATCTCCGTCGCTCCGACCAGCGACACCAGCAGATTGAAGTGATCGTGGTCCGGGTCCATGTTCTTAGTGAAAAGAAAATTGTCCTGCGGCCTTACTCCCGGACTCAGAACTTCTCCAATATGCACCCAGCGCTGCTCATAGATCGCGGGCAACAGGTAAATCGCGGCCAACCCGGCTCCCAGCAGAACCGCCGCGCCAAGTCTCACGAGCGGTCGCGCCGATTTTTCTCTCACCGCAATAAACAGCGCAAGGCCTGCCGCCGAATAGTGCAGCATCACCGCAACCGGCACATTGACCAGCCACGATGCAGCCAGAATCAGGCTCAACCACGGCACCGGCCGCAGATTCTCGTCTGCGAGTTTCGCCACGGCAAGCACAAGCAGCGGCAGCAGCCCCGCTCCCAGCAATTCCGCGTAAGCGCTCCGCCAATAAATCACCAGCAGGTGATATGGATTCAATGCATAGAAAATGGCCGCAAACAGCGCGTCCGAGGGACGCAGCCATCGTTCTGCCAGCCGGTACATTCCCGCGCCCGCCAGCGCCAGCGCCAGCCAGCAATACACACCCGGCACAATCTTCCACGGCAACACCGAGCCGAGCGCCGCGCCCAACATCCACGAAACCGGGGGATAGAACAAGAACCTCGGCTCCCCATATCCCCAATGTGCCGAAGGCGCCCAACGCGGATAAATGATGCCCTCGCGCCACTGCCCCAACGCATCCATCCACGAATACATGTGGATTTCGAAATCGTGTCCCGAAGGGATGCCCCAATAGAGAAAAGGAAGCACGGCCGCCACGCACAAGACCATGATCGTGACGAGGTGGACACTCCGGCTCTGCAGCAAGGCAAAGTACCTGATGTGAAATGGCAAAAGCCGCTCGCTTCTTGGGTGACGCAACCGGGCCTTCGCCGCTGTATTTTATTTGATTCCGGGCAGGCAGCGTGTGGAGAAACGTATTCACTCTCGGCTGCCATCACGCCGATTGTGCCTGCCCGATGTTGTGGAGGGTTTGGGCAAAGCAGAGCGTGGCCGCTGCCACCAGCTAGTTTTCGACCGGTGTCCGTTGGCGGAGCAGTTCAGCGAGGAAATTATCCTGGTCCATTACGCTCCCGGTGCGGATCAGAATCAGCAAGGGATCGTGTTCTTCCTCGTTCATCCCCGCCCATGGATCTAAATCGTTCGCGCCAGTTCCGAACGAGCGTGGCGAAACCTGGAGTTTCGGCTCCGACCCGGGGTGGCTGGATAAGCAGCCGATAAATTCTTCGACGCGTTGGCGCTGTTCCTCAGTTCGTGCCGGAAACTCAATACCCATCCCGTGGCCGGGATGCATGACTCGCACCAGCCCCTCGGCATGGACTTCCATGTCGCTCACCTTGAGGCAAACATCCACCACCGAAGACTGGGGAAAGGGGGATTCGGTTTCAACGTAGCATCCACCCAGGCTCAAGTCAGTCAGCTTGCACTCGATCCTGCCATCATCTTCCGCGGGATCCGGTTCATGGAAACGAGCCTTCAGCCATTTGTCCAACTGCATACGACACTCCGAAGACATATCCAGAAAATGCAGACCGAGTTGACCGCTGGGAGCGGTCCATGCGACCTGCGAATCGGCCTCAATCGTGATATCGCTGTCTGGCAAGTGAAACGAAACATGCACGAGCAACGAAGAACAAACGGGTTTGGCGGCAAGCACCAGCACATCCAGGCCACCCATGCTCAGGTCGAGCAGGATGCCCTCGATGACGTTGTCGGAATCAAGGCGCAGTGATACCGGTGCCTGGACCGCAACGCGCGACGACTGCCGTCGTTCGCGCTTGAGCATGGCTGTGGCGGCACGAAGAGCATCGCTGGCTTGCTGCGGGCGGACAGGTTTGGTCAGCACAAAATGTGCTCGACCGCCTCCCATCGCCTTGGCTTGCCCCTCGTCGGCGACTACGGCAACCGTCACCGGAGGAGACCAGTCCGGCCTTGCCAATTGCCGGCAGCTTTCCAGGATCATGGACGCAGTCTCCGGATCCTCGAAATCCACCACCACCTGGTCGAAGCGTTCCTCTCTGAGCCGGGCGCCAACGGCATCCGCAGCGCTCGACCGGACCACACCAACGCCAAGCTTTCTTAGCACCTGGGTCAGCGTTTCCGCAGTCTGGTCGTCTTTTGACACCAGTAGAGACTGCAGCAGCATCATGGGAAACTCCCCCTCCACATGCTCCCTACGGCCAGCGCGGGGTCGTGCGAACCGGCTTGGGCGCGGTAACCGACTGCGCACCAGCCTTGGCTGCCATCGCGTTGTTGCCGTCGTCAGCGACCTCAGTCAGGACCATGCTTTCGTCAGCCGCATCATTTTCCGCCAGCAGAGGAGCCACTTCGCGCAGCTTTTCGGCCGCTTGCTGCAGCAGTTCTATTTGCTTTCCCAGTGTTGCATACTGCGCCTGCTTCCGGCGCAGAACTTCGTGGATGTCCTTCATTAGAACCCCCTGCGCCTGACTCTAGGTTTGAGGGCCCCGGAGGTCAATGTCAAAGTCATCAAGCGCCGTTACCCGCGTAACCGGGAATTCCTCTGCGGCAAACGCCTGGCGAGGTTGGATTCGACGCTGTGGGCAGCTGACTTACCGGGAAAGCAAAAACCCCGCCTCGCGGCGGGGTCATGAGTGAGTGGAAACCTAATCGAATCGTTTAGGCTGATTTCTTACGGCGGAAGAGGCCCGCGATACCAACCAGTCCTGTTCCCAAAAGACCTAGAGTGCCGGGCTCCGGCGAGGCCGTCAGCTGAGTGTTGCCGTTGATCAGGTGGGCAATACCTCTGCCGTACTGGTTGCTGTAGGCGTAGAAGTATTGCGTTGTCGTTCCCGTTGCCTCATGGCCGTTGAGCAGCATGCCCTTGACATCACCAGTCAGCGTGAACGTCATACGCGCACTGCCCGGGGCGCTGGTCAGCGTCCAGACGATTGGGCCAACAAAAGCTCCCGCAAAAATCATCCCTTTTGGCGTGCCGTGTTTCCCGGTCGAGTAAATGTCAAACACCGAACCGGTAGACGAAAATGTTCCGTCCTGGTTAAGCGAGGCTCCGGAAAACGCGCCCGTCTTGAAATACACATATCCCAGCGAGCTTTTACCCGGCGCCAATATCCCATTGTACGAATTCATCCGTGATTGCGTTGACGTGATTCCCGACAAGGTTACCGTTGCCGTGCCGAACTCATTCGTCACGTCGATTCCGCTTGCCAGCGCCGATACCGGTAAAGCCAACGCAAGAAGTGCCAGAACGATCACTCGCCTCATGTTAGTTCCTCCCCAAGATTCGCATTATTAACTTCATTTTTTCAGAATTGCCTTGGGCAAAAGGGATCAAACGTACCTAGACTCCCCCCCACCGTTTCCAGCAGTTCGGCTTCCAAAAACAGCAGAAATCATTTCTCTTTATTATCAACAACTTAGCGAAAAAACTCGACATCTTCACTGACTGCTGACTGCAATGTCCTGCACACTAGGAACAACCCTCTTCGCTCTCCGACTATCGCTGCTGCAAGTAGCTGTTCCCCGCAAGTCCGGACAAACTCCACCCTTGTCCTGTGTTTTGGAAGAGGATGAGCTAAACCCAGATAACAGTACCTAGGTGATAGTACCAAAGTTTGTCGATTATACAATCACCTCTTTTGTGCTACTTCCGTGTCTCGATCGTGTCATTCCATTCTTGTCGGGAGGGACGTATGGTTTTCGTGAGCAGTTCTGGGGGAGGGCTGTTCGGGCGTCCCGCGATTCAAACCGAATCCGGGACGTTCTTTATTTTCCGCCACATTTCAGTCAGACATCCGCCAATCCCAGGGCCCACGCCGGCGTTGAGTGACCACGGGCTCGCGGAATCAGCCTTTCTCGATGCTTCCGATCACTTTCTCAATGCGGGGGAAGGCCCAGTCGATTTCTTCTCGCGTGATCACTAGTGGCGGCGCAATGCGAATCACGTGGTCGTGGGTTTCCTTACAGAGGATTCCCTCTTCCTTCAGCGCTTCGCAATAGGGTCGCGCCGGACTGTTTAGTTCGACGCCGATCCAGAGGCCCAAGCCGCGGACTTCTTTCAGATCGGGAGATTTCAGCGTGCGCAGCAGACCGAGGAAGTAGGCGCCAAGTTCGGCGGAGCGCTCGACCAGTTTTTCTTCCACCAGCACTCGCAGCGCGGTGCGGGCGACGGCGCAGCCGAGAGGATTGCCTCCGAAAGTGCTGCCGTGGTCGCCGGGATTAAAGACGCTCATGATCTCGTTGGAAGCGAGAATGGCCGAGACCGGATAATAGCCGCCGGCCAGCGCCTTGCCGACGATCAGAATATCGGGAGTGATGCCTTCGTGCATGTAGGCGAAAAGTTTGCCGGTGCGTCCCAGGCCGGATTGAATTTCATCGGCCATCAGTAGAACGTTGTTGTGACGGCAGATTTGGGCGGCATCTTTCAGGAAGCCTTTTGGCGGCATGATGATTCCGGCTTCGCCCTGAATGGGCTCGACGAGGAAAGCGCATGTGTTGGGCGTGATGGCCTCACGCAAAGCCTTGGAGTCGCCGAAGGGAATAACCTTGAACCCCGGCGTGAACGGGCCAAAGCCATCGCGATACTGCTCATCGGTGGAGAAGCTGACGATGGAAATCGTGCGGCCATGGAAATTATTGGCGCAGACGATGATTTCGGCCTTGTCCTGAGGAATGCCTTTAACTTTGTAGCCCCACTTACGGGCGGTCTTGAGGGCGGTCTCGACGGCTTCAGCGCCGGAATTCATGGGCAGAGCTTTGTCGAAGCCCGTGAGGCTGTGCAGATCCTGATAGAGAAGCGGAAGTTGCTCATTGCGGAAGGCGCGCGAGGTAAGCGTCACCTTCTGTGCCTGCTCGGTGAGCGTGCGCATGATGGTGGGATGGCAGTGACCCTGGTTGACAGCAGAGTACGCGGCCAGGCAGTCAAGATAGCGGCGGCCTTCGACGTCATACACCCAAACGCCGTCGGCGCGTTCAATGACGACATCGAGCGGATGATAGTTGTGCGCTCCGTACTTGTTTTCCAGCTCTACAAGTTCGGACGTGCGTAGGGCGTGATCAGACATAGTCGTGGTCATAGGATTCCTTTCGATGAATGTCTCTATTTTATCTTGGCAAGCGCGGTCCCCGCGAGCCGCCGGGGAGCAACTAACTTCCTTCCAGAAGCATGGTCAGGATCGCCATGCGAACGAACAGGCCGTTGCGCGCCTGGCGGAAATAGAGCGCTCTGGGATCGTCATCCACGGAACGGTCCAGCTCCGCGGTGCGGGGCAGGGGATGAAGAATGAGCGCATCCGGCTTCATGCGGCGCACCATGGCTGAATCGATGGAATAACGTTGAACCGCCGCGCGGTTGTCGCCGCGCAGGCGCCCGGGATGAATGCGGGTCTGGTAGATCACGTCGACTTCCGGCAGAACGCGCTCCAGGTTGGATTCCAGCTCGAAGGCGACGTCGTGTTCGTCGAGATAAGCAAGAATGTCTGGCTTCATTTGCAGCTCTGGAGGACTGACGAAGAAAATCTTCACGCGGTCGAATTTGGCCAGCAGATAAGCGAGGGAGCGCGCGGTGCGGCCTTTATCGAGTTCACCAATGATGGCGACACTCAGGCCATTGATGGGGCGCTCGCGATAGATGGTGTAAAGGTCAAGCAGAGCCTGCGTGGGATGCTGGCCGCCGTTGCCGTCGCCGGCATTGATGACGGGGATGGCGGAAACCTGCGCGGCGCGTTTGGCGCCGTCGGGCGCATGGTGACGGATGACGATGACATCGCAATAGCCGCCGAGGATGCGGATGGAATCCTCGACTTGCTCAGACTCGATCTCGGAGGAAAAGACGCCGGCCTGCTCGGTGGAAAGAACACGGCCGCCGAGGCGGTGCATGGCAGCTTCGAACGAGAAGCGGGTGCGCGTGGACGGCGCATAAAACAAAGTCGCCATGATGCGGTTCTGATAGTCGAGTGTGCCGCCGCGAGCAACTACACGCTCCATGCCGCGCGAGCGCTCGAACAGCTCCATCAGCAACGGGACGGTGAATTGCTGCGATTCAACGACGTGCCGCAGCCGGGCGCCAGTGCGTGCGTCGACAGGAGCGGTTTCTGTTTGGCCGATGAGATGAGTTGAGATTTTTCGGGGAGTCATGATCGGCGTCCTTTAGGGAGATGGGAACTCTTCGCCGCCTCAAGTTTGGAGGCCGTTTTGTCGGGGTACATATGACTTCCGCTCTCGCCGGCAACGGCGAGGCGCAGATTCTCGGCTGAGGCGATGATAGCTTGTGTACCGCCGTTGCGCAGGAAGCGCAACGCGGATTGGATCTTTGGCGCCATGCTGCCGGGAAGGAAATGGCCTTCGGCGAGGTGGCGTTCCAAGTCGGCGGCGTGGACCTCTTTGAGCGCATGCTGCGTCGGCTTCTTGTAGTCGAGATAGACGTAGTCGGTATCGGTGGAGATGACAAACAAGTCGCAGCCGAGATGGGAGGCGAGCAGGGCGGAAGCGCGGTCTTTGTCGATCACCGCCTCCACGCCGATCAGTTGATCGCCGCGCCAAGTTACTGGAATACCGCCGCCGCCGCAGGCGATGACCAGTGCGCCGCTCTCGACCAGGTTGCGGATAATTTCAAGTTCGATAATCTCCACCGGCTCGGGGGAGGGAACTACGCGGCGATAGCCGCGGGCGGCGTCTTCCACGATCTGCCACCCAAGCTGGCGCTTACGCTCAGCCTCCTGCCGGGAATAGAAAGGACCGACAGGCTTGTTGGGCTGTTTCATGGCGGGGTCGTCGAGCGAAATCATGGTCTGGGTGATAACGCTGACAACGGGCACCTGGAGCTTTGCCGAGCGTAACTCGACAGCAAGCGCTTGTTGCAGGATGTAGCCGATTTCTCCTTGTGTGGCAGCCCCGCAAACATCGAGCGGAAGCGGCGGAACCTGCGTGGCTCCCGCTTCCGAGCGCAGGAGCGCGGCGCCGACCTGAGGTCCGTTTCCGTGGGTGAGAACGATGCGAAAGCCGTCGCGGAGCAGACCCACGATTTCGCGGGCCGTACGGCAGGCGTTGGCCATCTGCTCAGCCATCGTGCCTTTTTCACCAGCTCGGATGAGAGAGTTTCCGCCGATGGCCAGAAGGATGGTTTTCATAAGAGTGGCGGTATCAGTCCCCCAAATTTGCCTTCCTCAGATTGGCACCCGAAAACTGGGCGCGACCACTGGGGCTGAAGCCCCAACTGATTCAAGGCGACTTACACGGCCCTAAAGGGCCGCTCTTCCACGGCGGCGCTTAGACATGCGCGATGCCGCGCAATTCCTCCAGATCGGGGAGCTTCACAAATTCGTCCTTCATCAGTTCGAGCATGATGGCTTTCTGCGCGTGCAATCGGTTTTCTGCTTCCTGAAAGACGACTGAGCGTGGCGAGTCGATCACCTCGTCGGTCACTTCGTCGCCGCGATGCGCAGGCAGGCAGTGCATAAAGATAGCATCGGGCTTGGCCTGGCCGAAGAGTTTCTTGTTCACCTGATAGGGTGCAAAGATCTTCGCGCGCTGCTCTTTTTCCGCTTCCTGGCCCATGCTGGCCCAGACATCGGTATAAACGACGTCAGCGCCGGAGACGGCTTCCCGGGCGTCATTGGTGACGTTGCATGTGCCTCCGGTGTCGCGGCCGCGTTTCGCCGACCAAGCCGTGGCTTCGGCATTAGGCTCGTATCCTTTTGGCGTGGCCACCCAGACGTGGGCGCCAAGCTGCGCGCCTGCGAACATCAGTGAATGGGCGACGTTGTTGCCGTCGCCGACGTAGGCGACTTTCAGGCCATCGAGTTTGCCCTTGACCTCCCACATGGTCATGTAGTCGGCCATGGCCTGGCAGGGGTGGCTGTAATCGGTTAATCCGTTGATGATCGGGATACTCGCATATTCCGCCATTTGATCGACAATCTCGTGGGCAAAGGTGCGGATCATGATGCCCTGGACCATGCGCTCGAGATTCTTGGCAACGTCAAAGACCGATTCACGCTTGCCGAGGTTGATCTCGGCGGGCGAGAGGTAAATGGAAAAGCCGCCGAGCTGTTGGATGCCCACGTCGAAGCTGACACGCGTTCGCAGGGAAGGCTTTTCGAAAATGAGGGCCAGCGTTTTGTGCCTGAGAGATTCGCTGTAGGTGGTTGGGTGTGCTTTCACCTGCCGGGCCAGAGTGAGCAGATATTGGATGTCGGAGGGCGAAAAGTCCTTGATCGAAAGAAAGTCAGTTGCGTTCATAAAATACCCTTTTCCAGAAAGTGATACAGAACTCGCGTTTAATTTCCACCGATGAGCGGATCATGACGACGACGCCAATGAGGTGGAGTGCCGGGCGTTCCCGCCCGGCGGACTCTATCCAACTCCACGCATTCAGCGGAGACGGCGAGACGCCCGTTCCACTCTTACACCAGCACGTGTTCTTTCTTTACCGCTAGTTTACTTAGTTGTTCGGCCAAGCCGGGCTTGGTCAGCTCCTCCACTTCATAGCTAACTCGGAGGGCCGGTTTGTCGATCTTGATGACACGCGCCAGGTCGATCGGGGTCGCCACCACGACCAGATCGCAAGGCGTCCGGCGGATGGTTTCTTCGAGTTCGGCTCGCTGGGTGGCGCTGTAGCCCATAGCCGGGAGTAACGTCTTCATGTGGCCGTAGCGCTCATAGGTGCTGCGAATCGAACCAACCGCGTAAGGTCTCGGGTCGATCAGTTCGGCCGCTCCGGCTTGTTTCGCGGCGACCACACCAGCGCCGTACGCCATTTCTCCGTGAGTGAGAGTGGGGCCGTCTTCAACTACGAGGACACGCTTGCCTTTGATCAGCTCCGGCGTCGGCACGGATACACGGCAGGCCATCTCGATTACGGCGGCCTTTGGGTTGGCCATCCTGATGTTCTGGCGTACGGTTTCGACGTTCTTGGGATCTGCGGTATCGACCTTGTTGATGATGACGACATCGGCGCGGCGCAGATTCACCTCGCCGGGGAAGTAGGCCAGTTCGTGGCCGGGACGGTGCGGGTCGACGACGACAATCTCCAGATCGGACGCGTAAAACGGCGTGTCGTTGTTGCCGCCATCCCAAAGAATGATGTCGGCTTCCTTCTCCGCCTGCCGGACGATTCTTTCGTAGTCCACGCCGGAATAGATGATGGTGCCGAGCCGGATGTGCGGTTCATATTCTTCCCGCTCTTCAATCGTGCATTGAAAGCGGTCTAGATCCTCCATAGTGGCGTAGCGCTGGACGGCCTGCTCGGCGAGGTTTCCATAGGGCATAGGGTGGCGGATGGCGACCGGCTTTCGGCCCTGTTCCCGCAGACGGGCGGCCACAAAGCGCGAAACCGGACTCTTTCCGCATCCCGTGCGAGTGGCACATACCGAAACGACAGGCACAGCAGCCTTGATCTGCGTGTGCTCGGTGCCAAGCAACCAGAAGTCGACGCCGGCGGCGACGGCGCGGGAGGCCAAGTGCATCAAGGTGGGATAGGAGACATCGCTGTAAGAAAAGACAACGGAGTCGACGTTGTATTCGGCGATGAGCTTCTCCATGTCCCTTTCTTCGTAGATCGGGATGCCGTTCGGGTAACGCTGCCCCGAAAGTTCGCGAGGATATTGCCGTCCGGCAATATCGGGAATTTGTGTTGCGGTGAAGGCGACGACTTGATAATCAGGATTATTTCGGAAGACGACGTTGAAATTGTGGAAGTCGCGGCCTGCGGCCCCCAGGATTATGACTTTCTTCATGAACCCCCCAATGCAATTACAATCTATGTTCCTCTGGCGCCCGTCGAATGGGCAGTGTCGGCGGTCACAAACGGGTGTGAGCCAGCCAAGGCAATGAGCATAACCGATTGCAAAAGAAGGTGGAAAGGGGTGACCAAAAAGGGCAGGGGCGGGATGCGGCGGCTACGCCATCAGGGCTAGCACGCGGCAAAAAATGGGGAGGCCAAACTTACCGGCCTCCCATTTTGGAGGGTAGCTATTTGTATTCTTCTACTAGTCCGTGCTCGGCTTTTTTGGCGTCAGGTCACAAGCTTCCTTAACCCTTCCAAGGTTGAGTCCGGCAGGAGAAAACTCGGCAATTTGCCGGCCGCTGCGGGTGGGCAACTCGACGTTGAACGTCTGGGCGCCGATCAGGCCACGTGCCGTGCCTTTGTCCATGGAGAGGAAATGACCGCGTTCCCAGTTCCAGCCCTTGTTGTAATGGACGCTGTCCACTCGGACCATAACCTCGAGTTGAGGCTGTCCCCAGAAGCCGGGACGGTTCGGGGGAGGCAGCCGGACGCCAGGGTTAAAATCAGCGAGCTTCAGCTTGCCGTTTTCACAGATCAGGTTGACGCGCGGCTTGTAGTTCGGGTCCTCGCGAAAATAGTTGTTCGATTGAAGTTCGAAGCGAACCTTCCTGGCACCGGTCATCTTGTCGTCGGAACGGAATTCAAGCCATTGACCGCCGGCACTCACGCCGTCGGATTCACCCTGATAAGGGCTCATGGCGCCAGTCTGGGCGGACGCGGCTGCGACCCAGACAATACTCAACAGAAATAACAAAACAGCCTTCGCGACCAGGCCTAAACGAAACAGGGGGCTCAAGAAACGAAATGCTTGCAAGGTTTCCTCCCGGCAGTTCATCCTAAGTATATGGAACCCAAAACTCGCGGGAAAGTTGCTTGGAAGGCACGTGAAGCGGGGAAAGGAACAGACCAATTGTGAAGGGCGGCACATGCTTCGGCTGCTCGCTTTGTTTATAGCTAACAGGTGAGTGCACCAAGCCCGGATGGCGTTCTAGCGGAACCGGCTGACCAGGAAACGGATGTGTAAAATCGGGCAACGTGCCCTATCATAAGTAAGACAGCCGCGCGCGGGCGTGGCGGAATGGCATACGCAGCGGACTTAAGGAAAACTTGAGTGCTAGCCGGGAAACCGGCGATGCAGAACTGCTCAAATTCGGGGAAACCTTCAATGGCAATCCCGAGCCAAGCCCGGAGAGACAGCAACCGGGAAGGTGTAGAGACTAGACGGGCAGCACCTAAGCTTCGGACGTTCCGGGGGAGGGTGAAGGGATAGTCCAGACCGCAAACCTGACGTGAGCTCTCCAAAAGCGTCCCGTCCGGGCGGCGAAAGCCGTAGACGGCATGAAAATCCGCAGGGCTTAAACGGCCCATGAGGGTTCAAGTCCCTCCGCCCGCACCACGTTGTGCTCGGGCAACCGAACCGCCGGCACGAACGCGACGAATCTTGCAGGCGGTGTCTGCAAAATGTTGTCCGGCGGCATATGCGAGGGCGTTTCCTGTTTGAGCTTCACCTCTGCCACAGCACCCTGTCAATTTCGAGTGGCAGGGCCTTTGGATGGTACGGGACGATACGCGGCGTGAAATCGGTTTCTGGCCGCGTGTCTGGCATTGTTGCCGAATAGGTGTACGGAAACGATGTGCCCGGGTGAAATGCCTTGCGATGCATCGGCTGGCGAACCGGAGCTTCGCCATCTCGAGCGTCCGCAAAGAGCTCGACCCGCACGAAACTCGGATCGATCCCCGCAAGCGAGACCTCGACCTCAAATATCATCTCGTTGCCTTGTCTGATCACCTTCAGCCGTCCGAAGCGAACGTCTTTCCAGCGCCGGTCGATATCGTATCGCCAGGCAAGCACACTAGAGCCTGTTTTCCCGAGACTCTGGGCACGCGCGCTGTAAGCAGCAGCGGCAGGAAGGTAACGCTCTTCAGTGTATTGCCGGACTGCGCGATTGGCGGAAAATGCCGGCGTGAGCAGCGCCATACTTTCTCGGATGCGCGCGATCCAGGACGCTGGCATTCCATTTTCATCCCGGTCATAAAATCCCGGGGCAACTTGGTCTTCCAAGAGGGCGTACAGTGCTTCCGCATCTGCACGGTCCGCGGTAGCGTCATCCGGAAATTCGGCGCCGTTGCCAATGGCCCAACCTACAGCTGGCGAGTATGCTTCCGCCCACCATCCGTCAAGCACGGAAAGATTCAGGCCGCCATTCACCAGCACCTTCATTCCGCTGGTGCCGCAAGCCTCCCATGGGCGCTTGGGCGTATTGATCCAAACGTCGACGCCCGTGAGTAGGTGCTGGGCGAGCAGCATATCGTAGTCACTAAGAAAGACGACATGCGAACGAACATCCGCTCGACGGGCAAATTCTATCCATTCCCGGACCAACGCTTGTCCTGGGATGTCCTGGGGATGGGCCTTCCCAGCTAGCACCAACTGAACAGGTCGTTCGGGATTCGTGAGGATGCGTGCGAACCGCTCCCGATCGTGAAGCAGAAGTGTGGGACGTTTGTAGGTAGCGAATCGTCGGGCAAGGCCGAGCGTGAGCACGTCAGGATCAAGGACGGAGCGAGCCTCCTGCAACTGCAGAGGCGAAGCGCCGTGGCCCGCCTCCTGGCGCGATAATCGATCGCGCGCATATTCCACCAAAGCGGTTCGCCCTGCGTTCCGCATGGCCCAGAGTCGCTGGTCATCGACCGCACGGAACTTTTGTTCCGTACCAGACAGATCGCTTCGCCACAGGCCTTTGCCGCATAGGTCGGTCCAGAGTTCGTCAGCGCCGGCCGAATCCCATGTAGGCACATGGATTCCGTTGGTCACGTGGCCAATGGGAACGTCTCCTTCCGTAAACCTGGAAAAGAGCGGTTGAAACAGGCGTCGGCTGACATCTGCATGAAGGCGGCTTACAGCATTGACCGAGCCGCTGCCCCGAATGGCCAGGTACGTCATATTGAAAGGCTCGGAATGGTCGTCCGGGTTGGCACGTCCCAGTGCAAGGAGTTCGTTCATCGTGATTCCGAGGCGTTCAGCCAGGAGTGCTGAATATTGGCAAACAAGTTCCGGGGTGAACCGGTCAAAACCTGCGTCCACCGCAGTGTGTGTGGTGAACACGTTGCCGGCCCTGGTCACAGCAAGGGCGTGTTGGAATGGCACACCAGTCTCTTTCATGTAACTGTGAGCGCGCTCGAGTATCGCAAACGCTGCATGTCCTTCGTTCAAGTGGCAGACGTCCGGTTTTATGCCGAGTGCTTCCAGTAACTTCCATCCTCCCGCTCCGAGGAGCAATTCCTGCTTTAGGCGCAGTTCCGATCCGCCGCCATACAATTCGCTGGTGATGGCTCGATCGTGCGGGAGATTGGCGGGATCGTTGGTATCGATCAAATAGAGCTTGGTTCGTCC
>Ga0326728_10008941_pt1 | contig 24461 bp, 20 predicted proteins | sample MB3enrmetagenome_FD_207602 | JGI IMG/M metagenome (GOLD analysis project Ga0326728, IMG submission 207602) | Lab enriched peat soil microbial communities from McLean, Ithaca, NY, United States - MB31MN | ecosystem: Environmental > Terrestrial > Soil > Wetlands > Peat | place: USA: New York... | reverse complement strand
CTTTCTCAAGGCCACCGGATGGAAACTGATTTGGGGGTTGGACCTGGGCAGAGGCTCGCAGTCCGAGGCCATCGCAGAGGCCAAGGCTGTGCTGTCGGTTGCCGGGGAGAGACTGCTGGCCATCGAGATCGGCAACGAGCCGGACCAGTTCCCTGGCCATCAGCACCGCAAGCCGGAGTATGCCTATGAGGATTGGCTGGCGGATTACCGCCGCTACAAGACAGCGCTGCGCGCGCAGTTCCCGCGTATCCCGTTGGCCGGGCCGGACGTGGCTGGAAAGACCGATTGGGTGACGCGCTTTGCCGCCGATGAAGGTGAAGATGCCGTCCTGCTCACGCATCACTACTACCGTGAAGGGCAGAACCCGACGAGCACTGTCGAGAAGTTGCTAGGTGTCGATCCGAAGCTGCAACCGCAGCTCGATCAGTTGAGCGCCGCCTCGCGGAGTTGCCGCCGGCCGTATCGCATCTGCGAGGTGAATTCCTTCTCCGGCGGCGGACGGCCGGGGGTGAGCGATACCATGGCAGCGGCGCTGTGGGTGCTGGACTACATGTATACCCTGGCGGCCAACGGCTGCTCCGGCGTAAACCTGGAAACGGGCGTGAATCACCGCGACTTTATCAGCTCCTACTCGCCCATCGGTGACGACGAACATGGCCATTATTCGGCCCGGCCGGAGTACTATGGCATGCTGGCCTTCTCGCTCGGTGGCAAAGGGCGGTTGCTGAAGGTGGAGATGGATGCCGCGTCGCCCGGCGTGAAGGCCTATGCCACCCAGTTGGACAAGGGACCGCTCACGCTTACCTTGATCAACAAACAGGCCGGGCCGGCCGCTTTGACCGTCAGTGGCATGCCAGGCAGCCGGGCCGCTGTCATTCGGCTGAGCGGCCCGTCGATCGATGCGAAGTCGGGCATTACGCTGGGCGGAGCGGAAGTCGCGCCGGTGGGCACCTGGAAGCCCTTGAAGCCGGAAGTCCTCCGCGTGCACCGCGGACAGGTCGAAATCAAGCTGCCCGCGGCCAGCGCGGCGATCGTCTTGGTGGGGCAGGCGGTGCCTCCTGGATAGCGTCAGCGGTCAATCCTCGTCGTGATCTTGTCGAGCGCGGCGCGGTCGAGCGGGTACCCCATGCCGGGATCGGTGGGCGCGGGAACGTAACCGTCCGGGTCGATCCGGAACTTGTACTTCACGTATGGGCGGTCCGGGTACTCCCACGGCCAAGGCATCTCGAACCAGTAGCAGTTGGGCAGCGCCAGCTCCACCTGGAAAGCCGCCGCCAGATCAAAGAAGGCGCCCCAGTTGTGCGGGGTGCACGGCATGCCGAAGGTGTCGGCCAACTGACCCACCCGGAACGAGCCGGTGATGCCGCCCAGGTTGTCGGTGATCAGCCGTGCGATGCCCATGGCGCCGCGGCGAATGAACTCGCCGTAGTCGTAGATGCCGATGATGAATTCCCCCACCTCGGTGGGAACGTCCAGGTGCTTGCGCAACTCAACCAGCCCATCGATGTCGTACGTCTGCATGGGGTCCTCAAAGGAGACGTACCCGTACTCGTCGAGCGCGCGGCCGACCTTCAGCGCCTCGTAGTAGTTGTAGCGCTGCACGGCGTCGTAGAGCAGGGTGTAGTCGTCTCCCACGGCCTTGCGGACCTCTTTGATCTCGTCGATGTGGCCCAGGTAGGAGGGGATTGGCGAGCCGCTCGCGTGCTGGCCATTACCAGGGTGGATCTTATAGGCTTTGAATCCCGCGGCCTTGGCCTTGAGGGCGTCCGGGCCGAAGTCCTCGACCGTGGCCAGATGCTGCGAACTGGCATAGGCCAGCACCTTGTCCTTAGTTCCGCCCAGGATCTTGTAGATGGGACGGTTCACGGCCTTGCCCAGGATATCCCACAGGATGAAGTCGCAGGCCGCGGCGTGCACATTCGGCGTGGTTCCATGCGGCCGGCTGGCGAAGCCGGGGTTGAAGCCGCCGATAAACGCTCCCCCTCGGCCGCCTCCACCACCACCTCCCGCTCTGCCGCCGGCCGGCGGCGCTGCTCCGCCGCCGCGTCCACCTCGGCCGCCGGCCGCCGCACCGGGCATGGCTGCTCCCGCGCCGCCACCCAGGCCGCCTGGGCGCGTCTGGTTGGGTATGTAGGAGATGGTGGGAAGGATATCGTACAGGTTCTTGCCCACGCAGTTGGCCTTGGCGAAATCAACCCAACCCGGAGGGTTTCCCCGGTTGCCGAGGGTGAAGTTGCCTTCAATCCCGCTCGCGGTCACCAGGGAGGCGATTTCGTTTCCGCCGCTCAGACCTGCCCCGGCGTTTCGCCAACTGCTAGGATCGGTGACGTAGATTTTTGCCTCTTTGATGGTGAGGTCCGGCAAGTCGCCGGCCTTAACTCCGGCCGACTGCGCCGCCAGGCTGATCGGGTGGGCAATGGCCGCCGCGCCCGCCACGGCCGATGCGCTAAAGAAGCCGCGTCGTGATACTTCGCGTTTTGACATGAAACTCCCTTCTGGCCTTGCGGCCCGCATCAGGATACCACAGCCGGAATGCCGGCTTATGCCGATACGGTGAGGTTCCCCTTGCGTTATCGTAAGATTGTCTCATGAAGTGGCTTCTCGGGGTCTGCGGCCTGGCGCTCACGCTGCTGTCGCCGCCCGCGCACGCGCAAGCGATCGAGTACGAGTCGAACGGTCTGAAATACCAGACGCTTTCAAGATCCGGCGTGACCATCATGTTCGCCGTTCTTCCGTCCCATCTGCACGAGTACACCACCATCCAGGTAGCCGTCTCGAACGGATCCGAGGGACCTTACGTGATCCGGCCGGAGGATTTCACGTATGTCCGCGACGGCAATGTCGCCGTTCGCGCGGCGCCGGCGCTGACGGTGGTTGCCATGTTGCAGCGAAAAGGCAGTGGAAGCGATGTCATCAAGCTGGTCGGCAGCTACGAGGCTGGGGTCTACGGAAACGTGCACCTCAGGTCCATGACGAATGGATATGAGCAGCGCCGGCTGGCGGCCTTGTCCATGGGATCGACGAAGCTGAAGGCTGCCGCGACCGCCAGTGCGATAGCGCTGGTGCAGACCAAACTGGCTCCCGGCGAATCCACCGATGGCGCGGTTTTCTTCCCCACCGGGGGCAAACCTCTGGGTCCCGGCCGCGTGGTGGTCCGAACCAACACCGACGTCTTCGAATTCAACCCGGAGCAAGCCGGCGGCGGGCACGCGGCTTCGAGTTCGGACGCGCCGGTACGATGAACCCCTACTTCAGCGGGTAGCCGTGGATCAAGTTGAAGGTCCGCGACCAGCGCGTCTTGGTCGGGAAGTGTATCACCACGTCGATAATGTGATCGAGGCCGATGTTGCCGTTGGTGAGGTCCTGTGTAGGGGCCTCGAACGACCAGTAGATGATGAGCGGAGTGCCCTCGATGTTCTCGCGCGGCACCAAGCCCCAGTAGCGGCTGTCGTCGGAGTCGTCGCGATTGTCGCCCATGGCGAAGACGAAACCCGGCGGCACTACCAGTTCACCGTTCACCACGTGGTTCTCGAGCATTTCCGCAGCTTGCGGCCGCAACGGCATATTGGGGGGCGTGGTGGGGAAATTGTCGCGGTAGAGATCGGGGTAAGCGGCGGAGTGGAGGGTGTACGGCTCGTTGACGGGCTTGCCGTTCAGGATGAGCTGCTGGTTCACGAAGTGAATGTGGTCGCCGGGCACGCCGATGGCGCGTTTCACGTAATCCTCTTTGATATCGAGCGGGTAGCGGAACACGATGATGTCGCCCCGCCGCACGTCGCGATACGGCAGCAGGTGGCGGGAAAGCGCCCCCGGAGGCGCGTAGACCAGCTTGTCCACCAGTACGTGATCGCCAATCAGCAGCGTTCCCACCATGGAGGCGCTCGGTATGACGAAGGCCTGCACCAGCGAGGTGGTGGCGAACAGCAATAGAACGATGGTGACCGTCCATTCGGCAATGAAGCCGCGATGCACCTCGTGCGTCAGTTCCGAAAAGCTGCCCCGCAGGCGGCGCCACCGTTTCTGTTTCTCTGTGTCCACAGCAGTTATTGTAACCAATGAGACGCGTGGGAATCCGAATGGCTATAATTCTGGGTTGACACCCACGATCGCATTTCTCTTCCCCGGCCAGGGCTCGCAGTTCGCGGGCATGGGCAAAGCTCTGGCGGATACCTGGCCCGCCGCGCGGCGCATTTTCGAGGAAGCCGACGACGCGCTCGGCTTTCCCCTCTCGCGCCTTTCGTTCGAAGGCCCCGAGGACCAGCTCAAGCTCACCGAGAACACGCAACCGGCGCTGCTCACGGTCTCCATGGCCGCCTTCGCCGTGCTTCAGGAGCAGGGGCTTGCGCCCGATTACGTCGCCGGCCACAGCCTCGGCGAATATTCGGCGCTGGTGGCGGCGGGAAGTCTGCGGTTCGCCGACGCCCTCCGGCTGGTCCGCCAGCGCGGCCGGTATATGCAGGAAGCCGTGCCGGCCGGCGTGGGTGCCATGGCGGCGCTGCTCAAGCTGCCGGAAGGAAAGCTGGAGGGGGTGCTCGAGCAGGCCGGCCAGGGCGAGGTGGTGAGCGCCGCGAACCTGAATTCGCCGGACCAGATTGTGATCGCGGGCCACGCGGGAGCGGTCGCCCGCGCCATGAATCTCGCCAAGGCCGCGGGAGCGCGCCGCGCCGTGCTCTTGCCCGTCAGCGCGCCCTTCCACTGCGCCCTCATGAAGCCCGCCCAGGAGCGCCTGCGAGCCGATCTCGACTCGACCGATTTCCGCGACCTCTCCCGGCCTCTGGTGAACAACTGGCAGGCGCGCGAAATCCGAACCGGCGCCGAAGCCCGCGAGGGACTCTACCAGCAGGTGCCCAACCCCGTGCGCTGGTTGGAATCCATTCGCCATCTGGCGGGACTGGGCATCGGGCACTACGTCGAGGTGGGGGCCGGCGGCGTGCTTACCGGTCTGCTGCGGGCTATCGACGCCTCGCTCGCGGGGCTGAAGTTTGGCGAGCCGCCGGACCTGGACCCGCTCCGCGCCGCGGGGTGGCTGGCCCGGAATTAGGCCCGAATTCGCCGTGACAGGGCGCCCATAGTTTTGCTAAGCTCACCATATCGAGGACACTGATTACGGATCGCGAGGTTAAAATCCGGTGTCCGCGCTGCGGCGGCCTGGACGTCCGCCATTCCATGCCCCATGGATGGAAGGACAAGTTCATGGTGGTGCTGAGAAGGCATCCCTTCCGCTGCCGCGCGTGCCAGTGCCGCTTTTACCGGAGTGGCCCGCCAAGAAGCGGCGAGCACCCGGCAGACAAGCCCGTGGGCGCCGGCGGTTTCAAGGCCTTCTAGACGCGGCGCACGCGGACGCGGGCCTCGCCGAATAATACCTCGACCATTCCGAAGTGCTGGTCGTAGTATTCGCTGGAATACTGCGCCATGCGCTGGGAGGAAACCACCACCTCTGTGATGCCGGCCTGCACGATGGCGCGGGCGCAATCCATGCACGGCATGATCTCGACGTAAACGGTGCACGCCTCGGTGGCGGTCCCGGCGCGCGCCGCGTTGCAGATGGCATTGCGCTCGGCATGCTCGATCCAAAGGTACTTGGCGGGCCGCTCCATCCGTTCCGGGACGTCGTCCCGGATTCCACGCGGGAAGGAGTTGTAACCGGTGGACCGGATTTCATGGTTCGGCCCCACGATCACGCAGCCGATTTGGGTGTTGGGGTCCTTGCTGCGGCAGGCGACAACCTGGCAGATATCGAGGTAGTATTGGTCCCAGCCGGGGATGCTTCGCATGGCTTCCCAACAACTGTACCAGAGTCGAGTGCCGCCGGGAGCTATAATAGCCTCCCGAAAGGACAAGTCTTGAGACTGACATTCACAATCGCAGTCCTGTTCACACTCACGATGCCTGTGTCCGCCCAGCAGGCGCCGCCGCCGATGCAGCCGCTGCCGTTCACGGACACGACCCTCGACAATGGTCTGCGGGTCGTCATCGCCGAAGATCATTACGCGCCTGTCTACGCCCTCGCGATCAGCTACAAGGTAGGCTCCCGCGACGAGCGCCAGGGCCGCACCGGTTTCGCGCACTTGTTCGAGCACATGATGTTCAAGGGCTCGGAAAACGTGGGGCCCGGCGAGCATTTCTACGACATCTTCACCAGGGGCGGCACGATGAACGGCACCACCGATACCGATCGGACGCTGTACTTCGAAGAGCTGCCCAAGAACGAGCTCGACCTGGGCCTGTTCCTCGAGGCGGACCGGATGCGTTCGCTCAAGGTCACCCAGGAGAACCTGGATAATCAGCGGCAGGCGGTTAAAGAGGAGCGCCGGCTCTCGGTGGACAACCGGCCCTACGGACAATCCGGGGAGAAGATGGACGAATTGGTTTACGACAACTTCGCCTACCACCACTCGGTAATCGGCGCCATGGCGGACCTGGACGCGGCTTCGGTGGATGATGTGCGCCAGTTCTTCAGGACGTACTACGCGCCGAACAACGCGGTACTGGCGCTCGCGGGCGACCTCGATGCGAAGGACGCCCTGGCCCGGGTGCGGAAGTATTTCGGGTCGATTCCCAGGCAGGAAGCGCCCAAGGCCGTGGACTTGGCCGAGCCGGAAAAGAACGCCGAACGGCGGGCCAAGGTCGACGACAAGTTGGCGCGGTTGACGCAGCTTGAGATCGCCTACCGGATTCCCGAGGCCACCAACCCGGATAGCCGGGCTCTCTCGGTTTTAGGCTCCATCCTGGGTGGCGGCCAGAGCGGACGGCTCTACCAGAAGCTGGTAAAGGAAAAGGAGGTGGCCAGCTCGGCGGGATGCGGGCTGGATAACCGGTCGGGGCCCTCCAAGTTCGAATTCTACATCATGGTGCGCGCCGGCAAGACGCCGGAGGAAGTGGAAGCGCTGCTGGCGGAAGAAATCGCCAAAGCGGCCGCGGAGCCGGTTACGGAAAGTGAACTCGCGCGGGCTCGCGCCGGAATCCGGCGCAGTGCCGTGAGCGCTCGCGGCTCCACGCTCTCGATGGCCATTTCCCTGGCCGACGACGCCGCGTTGTTCAACGATCCCGGCCGGATCAACACCGAGTATGGGAAGAGGATGGCAGTGACGCCGGGCGATATGCAGAAGGCCGCCAAGACGTATTTCCGGGCGGCGAACCGCGTCGTCGTGGTGACCGTTCCGGCCGCGCCGGGCGGGCCGGGGCCAGGGAGAGGAAACTGAGGAGGCTGCCATGAGGAAATCATTGGTTCTTTCGATCGCATTGGCCGCGCTTGCCACAGCGCAGGCTCCGCAAGGCCAGGCGCCGCAGTCGCTCGCGGGGGTCGTCCGGCTCAACAAGGCTCCCATCTCGAACGAAGTGCTCCAGGTCAAGATGCCGCGGCCGGTGGAACGGCAGCTCTCCAACGGTTTGAAGTTGCTGGTGGTGGAATCGCACCGCGTTCCTACCATCTACCTGCGCCTCATGACGCCAGCCGGCACGCTGCGAGTCCCGGAAGGGATGGCCGGCCTGGCCGACGCCACCGCGGACATGATGCAACTGGGGACGAAGACGCGCTCATCGAAGGAGATCGCCGAGAGATTGGCCGAACTGGGCGCGTCCATCGGTTTTGCGTCGTACCAGGAGAACACGATCGTTTATCTGACCGCTCTGACCGAGAACTTCGACGCGGCCCTCGATCTACTGGCGGACATCATCCTCAACCCGACCTTCCCGCAGGATGAACTGGACAAGTGGAAAACCCGGCAGCGCGCGGAGATCGAGCAGTTCAAGACTTCTCCCGGCGCGCTCGGCGAGGAACGGTTGATGAAGACGCTGTTTCCGAGCGATGTTCGCCGGTTCGTCCGGCCCACCGCGGAATCGCTCGACAAGATCACTCGCGAGAAGTTGATCGAGTTTCACCAGGCGTATTACCGGCCCGCGGGTCAATGGGTTGGCATGACGGGCGATGTCACGCCGTCAAGCGCCGCCGCCAGGCTGGAGAAGGCTCTCGGAGCATGGAAGGGTGGTCCTGTCCCGCGAATCTCAGCGCCGACCCTGCCGCGAATCGAGAAGAAGCAAATCTACCTGGTTCCGCGCCCCAACTCGGTGCAGACCTACCTGGTAATCGCCAATCACGCGGTTGAGCGGACGCATCCCGATTACTTCGCCTATTCCGTTCTGAACCGGGTGCTCGGCAACGGTCCGTCGTCACGTCTGTTCCGGACCATCCGCGAGGAAAAAGGCTACACATACGGAATCAGTTCCACGTTTGTCAACAGTCCCAGCCTGAACTATTTCATGGCCGCCACATCGGTCAGAACGGAGGTTACGGAACCGGCCCTGGCGGCGATTTTCGAGGAGTTCCGCAAGATCCGCGAGACGCCCGTTCCGGCCGGCGAACTGGCCGACGCCAAAAGCGCCGTCATCGGAAGCTTCGTGCTGGCACTGGAGCAGCCCGCCACGGTGATCATGCGGTGGATGGATCAGCGCGATCTGGGTCTGCCCGAAGATTACTGGGATACCTTCGCGGGAAAGACCCAGGCGGTGAGCGCGGAAGACGTGATGCGCGTGGCGAAGAAGTACATACCGCTGGATGACGCGCAGATCATCGCGGTGGGCGAAGCATCCAAGATCGAGGAGCCGCTGAAGAAGTTCGGGCCATTGGTGGAGGCGCAGCCGGACCAGAATTAGACGACTGCCGGGTGACCCCGGCGCAACCACCAGTTGCATTTTTCCGCGAGTTCAGGCAAGCTGATAGGTTTTCCACAGTTTGCTCATGCTGGAACGCGTGCTGTACCACGATCACTGTTTTGATGGGGCGGCGTCGGCTGCCTTCTTCAGCCGCTTTATCGCGGGCGCGGTTCACCCGGACGCGGAGTTTCAGTACACGGGGATGGCGCACCGGGCGTCCCAAGCCTTCGATCCGGCGCTGTTCGACGGCGACGAGAACGCCATTGTGGATTTCAAGTATTCGAGCGATCCGCGTCTCACCTGGTGGTTCGACCACCACCAGAGCGCGTTCCTCACCCCGGAAGACGCGGAGCACTTTCGCCGCGATACCAGCGGGCGCAAGCTCTACGACCCCAGCTACAAGTCGTGCACCGCGTTTATTTGCACGGTGGCCGCCGAGCGCTTCGGCTTTCACGCGCCGGACCTCGCGGACCTGGTGCACTGGTCGGTGACGATCGACGGAGCGCAGTATCCGGATGCCAGGACGGCCGTCGAGATGGGTGAGCCGGCGATGAAGCTGACGCTGGTGATCGAAGCGGCCAAGGAATCCGATATCGTGCGGAAGATCATCGGCTGGATGCAGTTTCGCCAGCTCCCGGAAATCATCGCCGAACCCGAAGTCCAGGCGCTCTTCGCACCCCTGTACCGGCGCCACCTGGATTCGATCGAGATCATCCGCCACCGGGCGCGGCAGGAAGACGGCGTGGTCTATTTCGATCTGGCCGGCTACGAGATGGAAGGCTACAACAAGTTCATCCCCTACTACCTGTTTCCGGCTTCGACGTATACGGTGTCGGTGAGCCCTTCCGCCTTCCGCACGAAGATTTCGGTGGGCTCGAACCCGTGGGCTCCGGCCGAGCCGGCGCACAATCTCGCCACCATTTGCGAGCGCTACGGCGGCGGCGGCCACGCGCGCGTGGGCGCCATCAGCCTGGAGCCCGGCGCGCTCGAGCAGGCCCGCACCTTGGCGGCGGAGATCGTCACCGAGCTGAAGTCCTGACTTGTTCGGTTCTACAACAGTCGTAATCTTCGTGTTACCAAACGGGTACGTTGCATTTTTGGGCGGACGGAGTCTACCCTAAGATTGGCACCACAGGATCTGTTCGGGCGCTCACCCTAATTGGGAGCGGAGAATCCGCCGATTAGTGGGCTGTGCAGCGTGAGGCGCAAACGGCCGCGCGAAGCTTCGAGGGGGAGATGACGGTCCAAAGCGGCTCGCCGCAATGAAGAAGCGCATACAAATCTGGATGATTCTCGCTTTCCTGAGCCTCTGGGCCGGTGCCGGAATACTCCATGCCGACGACCGGTTCCTGTGGCGCTCCTGGGGTGTGCGCGAAGGCTTGGCGGAGACCTATTCGTACGCCGTGAGCATGACGCCGGACGGGAGCGCCTACATCCGCCACGGCGCCGTACTCTCGATGAGCGTGTTCGACGGCTACGGCGTTACCCGCATACCGGACCCTCGCGGCAGCGCGCAACCCGACTTTCCATCCACTAAGCGGGTGTACGCCGACGCGGGCGGCGCGCTATGGACCACTTCTCTGGACGCGCTGCTGGAGTACCGCGACGGAAAATGGACGGTGCGGTACAGGCCGCCCGCGGGTCGCCATGTGCTGGCGGCGGTGCCGGTGGGACGGCGGGTGATGTTGCTGCTGGAAGACGGTGTGCGGGAGTTCGACCCGGATCAGCGGCGCTTGCGCAACATCCGCCTGGCGGAGAATTCCAGAATCACCCCTTTCCTGACCATGTGTCCGGGCTGGGCGGGCGAACTGTACCTCACCGGCGAACACGGGCTGGCTAAACTGACGATGGCGCGCGAGGGCGGTGCTTTCGAGTGGCTCGAAGTCAACAGCGACGCCAGCCACCTCACCCACTTCGATCATCCTTTGCCGGGAACCGGGGAATTGTTCGCGCAGGGGATATCCGCACGCGACAAGCGGCGCGTGATCGTGCGCTGGCCGGGAGCCGGACTGCAATCCGTGTACGCATCGGAAGCGGACGATCTGCTTGGCTGGCGCGGCGGCGATGGCAGCGTCTGGATCGCGGAAGGGGCGGCGTTGTTCCGGCTGCGGGGAGGACGCAAGTACCCGGTGGAAAGGACCGGGGTGCTTAGCGCCAACATCCTCGACGTTTATTCCGAGGGTGGCAAAGCGTTTTGGGTGGCGACCTCGGAAGGCATCACACGCTACACACCGCCTTTGTGGCGGCAACCCGAAGGCATGGAGGACCTGGGTCTGCCGGTACATGCGATCGCGGAAGATCGCCAGGGGCGGCTATGGATGAGCGCCACGAACTGCGTGCTGGAACTCGATGGCGACAGGTGGACGCGCTACGCCTTGCCCACCGGTTTCCGCACGCATACGTTGTTGACCGACAGCGTGGTGCCGCTTTCCGGCGGCAGGCTTCTGGTCAAGGCGGTGCGCACGGGACGGACGGACGGGGTCCTGGAGATGGATCCGAAGACTGGCCGATTCACCGAGTTTTTGCACCCCGAAGGCCGGCATATCCGGCTGCTCGCGCAACGCCCGGGCGGCGGGGCCTGGGTGGGCACGGAAGTGGATGGCACGCCTGGGTTCCGGCTGGAAGTATACGATGGCAAGAACTTCCGGAAGGTCCTGGAGGTGGGCCGCGAATGGGAGAGATCGGATCTGCGGACGGTCCTGGAAGGAGCCAAGGGAGAGATCTGGCTGGGCGGGACCGCCGGGGGCGGTCTCTATCGGGACGGCCGGTTATCGAATCCGTTCCAGCCCAGGAACGGTTACACGGAAGACGGGGTCTTCGTTCTGGGCAGGTTGGCCACGGGCGAAATCGTGGCCGGCGGCCGGGACCGGCTCTTGAAATACGACGGCAAGTCCTGGACGGTGCTGCGCGACGGCTTGGACCGGCTCCGGCACTTGACCACCACGCCAGACGGCGCTCTGTGGGTGGCTTCCGCCAGGGGCGTTCACCGCTTTAAAGACGGGAGCTGGATTAGCAATCAGGCGGAAGAGGGCCTGCTTACGGTAATTACCTACACCGTCTTCCAGGACAGCCAGGGGCGTTTGTGGGCGGGAACGGCGAGCGGCCTGTCCCTGTATCACCCGGAGACGGAATCCGATGCACCGCGCACGATTCTCGATCCGGCGACCAACCTGCGCGAAGTCTCGCCCTCGGGCGAGGCGCGAGTCACATTCAGCGGGATCGACAAATGGAACCAGACTCCCGCGGAGCGCCTGCTGTTCTCGCATCGCCTGGATGGAGGGGCCTGGTCGCCATTCGAGACCGGCGGCCTGGCGACGTTTCATGGCCTTCCCCCCGGGACGCATCGCTTCGAAGTGCGCGCGATGGATCGTAGCGGCCATATCGACCCGGCGGGCCAGTGGCTCCAATTCGCGGTGCCCCTGGTGTGGTACCGGCAGTTCGGGTTCCTGGCGTTGTTCGGGGCGGCGTTGGCAGCCATCGTGGTTCTCGCCTGGATCGCGATTACCCAGTACCAACGCCGCGGCAGCCTGATTGTGCAACTGCATGCCGCCAAGGAACAGGCGGAAGCCGCCAGCCACCACAAGACCGAATTCCTGGCCAACATGAGCCATGAGATCCGCACCCCGATGAATGGAGTGATCGGCATGACCGGCCTGCTGCTGGACACGGAACTGACCGCCGAGCAACGGGAGTACGCGGACACGGTTCGCCGTTCGGGGGAGGCGCTGCTCACGGTCATCAACGACATCCTGGACTTTTCCAAGGTGGAGGCGGGCAAACTCGCCATCGAGGCCTACGCGTTCGACCTGCGCCTGACGATCGAAGATGTGAACGAGATGCTGGCGCCGAAAATCGAGGACCGGAAACTGGAACTGGTGCTGCAATACCCCCCGGAACTTCCCCGGCACTTTGTGGGAGATTCGGGACGGATTCGCCAGGTGATGACCAACCTGGTGGGCAACGCCGTCAAGTTCACGCCCAGCGGGAATATCGTGATCGAGGTGGCATGCGAGTCGCGCGACGCCGCGCGGGCTGTGATGCGGATCTCGGTGCACGACACCGGGCCGGGCATTGCCGCCGAGAAGCTCGAGTGGGTCTTCGAGAAGTTCAGCCAAGCGGATGGCTCCACCACCAGGAAGTACGGCGGCACCGGTTTGGGCCTCGCGATCACGAAACATCTCGTGAATCTCATGGGAGGCTCCATCGCGGCGGCCAGCGGGTCCGGGCAAGGTTCCACATTCACGTTCACCCTGCCTTTGGCGCTCGATACCAACCCGCACGCGGCGCCAGTACCGATGGACGAGCTGCGCGATATGCGCGCCCTCATCGTGGACGATAGCGAAGTGAATCGCCGCGTGCTGCACGCGCAGATCGCCAGTTGGGGAATGCGTAACGGCAGTTTTGCCACGGGCGAGGAGGCGCTCCAGGCGCTGCGGGAGGCGAAGGCCGGCGGGGATCCCTACCATTTCGCGATTCTCGACTACCAGATGCCGGGCATGGACGGCGCCGCCTTGGCGCGCGCCATCCGGGCGGATGCGGGCATTCGCGAAACCGTGATCGTGCTGCTGACCTCGGTCAGTCAATGGATCGAGGTCCGGCAAAAGGAGAGCGGCACGGTTGACGCATCGCTGGTCAAACCAGTGAGGCAGTCGCAGTTGTTCAACACCCTCTCCACGGCGTGGTCGAAGGCGCACCAGACTTCGGTTACGGCTCGCGGCGCCACGGGAAGCCCGCTCGAAGAGATGCGTCGCGCGCTGTCGGTTCGCTTCGGCGGCCTGCCGGTGCGGGTGCTGGTGGCCGAGGACAATATCGTCAACCAGAAGGTGGCCGTGCGTATGCTCGAAAAGCTCGGCATGCGCGCGGACCTGGCGGCGGACGGCCGGGAGGCGGTGGATATGTTCGGCCTGGTGCCGTACGACCTGATCTTCATGGATTGCCAGATGCCGGAAATGGACGGTTACGCCGCGGCGCGGGAAATTCGCCGCAGGGAAGGCCCGAACCACCGCGTGGCGATTGTGGCGATGACCGCGGAGGTGCTGGCGGGTAGCCGCGAGCAATGCCTGGAGGCGGGCATGGACGACCACATCGGCAAGCCGATCAAAACGGAATTCCTCTTCGAGGCACTGCGGAAATGGGTTCCGGCCAGGCCCGCCGCGGATGAGCGCGTGCCGCAGATTTGTGCTATTGAAGATACATGACACTAAGCAGACCGATAGGCGCCATTTTCATAGCGCTCCTGTGCATCCCCGCCACCGCGCTTGAGCGGCAGGATGTCACGTTCAAGGTGTTTCAATTCCCCGCCAATCTGAAACCGAGCATTGACGGAAATCCGGCCGACTGGAATATCGTGCCGGACAGCTATGCCATTACCATGAGCGAGTTCATGGACACTGAACAGGGCCATGGCATGAACCACGATCCGAAAAAACTGGATGTGAAGATCAAGGTCGGGTGGGTAAAAGACGAGAACCGCTTGTATTTTCTCTACGAGGCGTACAAAGGCTACTGGGATTTCTCCCAGCCGGGATTGCACAACGACATTTTCGAAGTGGTCGTGGACGGCGATCTTTCCGGCGGCCCGCTGATCGACCAGTACCATCGCGAGATGTACACTCCCGAGGTGGTGGGCAAGTATGCCTCCGTTCTCGACCCGCGCATCGATCGCGAGACGGCTTCGCGGCAGACCCACGGGGTGACCGCGCAGAACTATCACATTTTCACTCCGCCCGGTCCCAACAAGAACTGGGCGCTGGAGTGGGGCTGCCCGCAGTACGGCATCGACCTGCCCTATTCTCAGCACGCCTACAACTACAGCTTCAAGCCCGGAGAATCCGGCAAGCTTTACCTGGAGTTCTACATCACTCCGTTCGACTACGCCGGTTGCGAAGGGCCGTGGCGCGCCCTGGAGACCCAACTGACGGAGAACAAGCTCATCGGCATGGGACTAGGCATAATCGAGTGGGATGGCCCGGACGCCAAGACGCGGTCTGGTTTCTGGAATATCTCTCACCAGCAGCTCTGGTACGGTGACGCATCCCTGCTGGTGGGGTTCAAGCTGATGCCGCTCGAGCCGCAATTTCAGAAGACCGTCGAGACCAAGTACCCCGTAGGCAACGAGGGGCTTCCGGGCGGCAACCGGCCGCCGGCCGCGGCGAAACCGCCCGCGCAATAGAATCGAACAGCGCATCCGCTCTCTTACGTTCGCGGCTCGGAGTGAGGCGGCGTACTGAGCCGCGACCGTTAGGGAGCGGTGCCCTCGCAAAGGTAGAAAGCCCCATGGCAACCCTACGACTGCGTTTTCTTTTGCTGGCGGCGTTCCTGGCCCTCCCCGCGCTGGCGGTGGAGCGCCAGGACGTCACCTTCAAGGTTTTTCAGTTTCCCGCCAACATGATCCCGCGCATCGACGGGAACGCCGACGATTGGGCCATGGTGCCCGACAGCTACGCCATCGGCATGGACGAGCTCATGGACACCGAGCGGGGCCATGGCATGGACCACGATCCCCAGAACATGGACGTCAAAGTCAAGGTCGGATGGGTCAAGGGTCTCAACCGCCTCTATTTCCTCTATGAGGCTTACGACAACTACTGGGACTTTTCGCGCTCCGATCTGCACAACGACATCTTTGAGGTGGTGGTGGATGGCGACATGTCGGGCGGCCCGCTGCTCGACGCGTATCACCCGGACATCTTTACGCCCGAAGCCGTGGGCAAGGCCCGGAGCGTGCCCGACCCGCGCATCAGCCGTTCCGACGCACACTGGGCGGCCCATGGAGTGCAAGCGCAGAACTATCACATCTTCACTCCTCCCGGAAACAAAGATTGGGCAATGGTGTTCGGCTGATGCCGCTCGAGCCGCAGTTCAAGAAGCCGATCGCGGCCAATTTCTCGTATAAGGTGGCGGATATGGACCGTCGGCTGGTGGCGTTCAAAGACGAGTCCGACGGCAAGATTACCTCGTGGAAATGGAATTTCGGAGACGGCGGCACGTCGAGCGAACAGAACCCGACGCATGAATACAAGGCCGGCCGCGAATACACCGTAATCCTGGATATCGAGGGACCGGCCGGGACAGCGCGGCGCGCGAAGGTGGGGGGAGTGGCGGTGCGATGATGTGGGGCAGGATGGCAAAGAAGGCCGAGTGCCACTCGGCCGCAGATTGAGAATCTGCCCCACAAAACAGCCTCAGTAGCCGTTTTCGCGGAGCTTCTCGACCGTCAACGCGGGCTTCAACTCCAGCTTGCGCAAGAGCTTCTCGACGTGCTTGGCGAGGATGTCGCACTCCAGGTTGACGCGCGCGCCGGGGCGGTAGCCGCCTAGCGTAGTGTTGCGCCAGGTGTGCGGGATGATGGTCGCCGAAAGCACGCCGCTCTCGAGCGCCGCGATGGTCAGGCTGATGCCGTCGATAGCGATGGAGCCTTTGTAAACCAGAAATGGATCCAGCTCCGGCGGCACGCGAATTCGCAGCCACCAGTTGTCATCGCCCAGGGCCTCGATCGAAAGCAACTCGCCTGTGCCGTCGACGTGGCCCTGCACGATGTGCCCGCTCAGGCGGCCGGTGGGCGAGAGCGGCCGCTCCAGGTTTACCCGCGAGCCGGGGCGCAGGTCGCCCAGGTTGCTCAGGCGCAGGGTTTCCGGCGCCAGGTCGGCGGAAAACGAATTGGGCCGCGGCTCCACCACGGTCAGGCACACGCCGTTGACGGCAATGCTGGCGCCCTCCGTCATGTCCGTCATGACGGTGGAGCAGCGCACCTTCAGACGCGCTCCAACGGATTCCACCTCGCCCAGTTCTTCAATAATCCCGGTGAACATCCACGTATCCTTCCACGGCGAATTCGTCCGGCGGAATCTGGTGAATGGTTACACCGCGAATGCGAATGGCATCCGCGCGCCGACGCCGCCCCAAGCCGCCGGCCAGCGGGAGCGCTTCCAGACCGCCCAGGATCTTGGGCCCGTAATAGAAAAAAATGCGGTCCACCACGCCGCTCTCGAGCGCCGTCCAGTTGACCTTGCTGCCGGCTTCGATCATGAGCGAAAGGCAGCGTTGCCGGCCCAGCCAGTCGATGAGGCTTCCGAGGTCCGCCCGCCCGCCGGGGCCGTCGAAGATCAGCACCCGGATGCCGCGGCCCTCGAGCAGCTTGCGCCGCTCGGCGGAAGAGGCCGAAGTGGCCACCACCACCACATCGCCGGCGGCGCTACGCGCCATTTTCGAATCGAGCGGCAGCCGGAGTTGCGAATCCAGAATCACGCGCAGCAGCGGCCGGCAGCGCGCCAGGCCGGTGCGGTCGGTCAGCAGGCAATCGTCCGCCAGCACGGTGCCGATGCCGGTGAGAATGGCGTCGTGGTCGTGCCGCAGCTCCTGCACGTGGGCGCGGGCGCGCTCGCTGGTGATCCATCCGGACCCAGAGGGTACCCCATCGTCGGGCGCCGAGATCTTGCCGTCCAGGGTGATGGCGGTCTTCAGGGTCACCAGCGGACGTCCGGTGCGCATGAAGTGCAGGAACGGCTCATTCAGCTTGCCGGCTTCGGCCGCGAATGAGGCTGCCATTTCCACTTCGATGCCCGCCTCGCGCAGCTTGCGGAATCCCTTGCCCGCCACCAGCGGGTTGGGGTCCTCGATGGGCGCCACCACGCTCGCCACGCCTGCCTGAATCAAGGCGTCGACGCAGGGCGGCGTGCGCCCCTGATGGGAACACGGTTCCAGGTTCAGGTAGAGCGTGGCCCCGCGCGCTTTCTCACCCGCCTGCGCCAGCGCGATCGCTTCGGCATGTTGGACGCCGGCGTAGGTATGGAAGCCGCGCCCTACTACTTCCCCGCCCCGCACCAGCACGGCTCCCACCATGGGATTCGGGCTGGCTAGCGCCCGGCCCTTTCGCGCCAGGTCGAACGCTTCGCGCATGTATTCGGGGTTCATGTTTCGAACAGCGATTCGATGAACTTCTCGGGGTCGAACGGCAGCAGGTCGTCGGCTTTCTCGCCGACCCCCACGTAGCGGATGGGCAGGTTCAGCTCGCGCGCGATGGCCACCACGATGCCGCCCTTGGCCGTGCCATCGAGCTTGGCCAGCACGATGCCGGTCACTCCCGATGTTTCCGTAAATCTGCGGGCCTGTTCCAGCCCATTCTGCCCGGTAGTGGCGTCGAGCACCAGCAGCACCTCGTGGGGCGCGCCGGGGATCACCTTGGCGGCGGTGCGGCTCATCTTCTGCAACTCCGCCATCAGGTTCTCCTTGTTTTGCAGGCGGCCCGCGGTGTCTACAATCACGTAATCCACTTTGCGCGCGCGGGCCGCCTGCACGGCGTCGAAGAGCACCGCGCTGGGGTCGCTGCCGCCGCGCTGGCGGATCACCTCCGCGCCGGCGCGCTGGCCCCAGATTTCGAGCTGCTCGATGGCCGCCGCGCGGAATGTATCAGCCGCGCACAGCAGCACCGAGCGCCCTTCATGGCGGAACCGCTGGGCCAGCTTGCCGATGGTGGTGGTCTTGCCGGATCCGTTTACTCCCACCACCAGGATCACGGCGGGCGGGGAGGCCACGCGCGCCGGCGCCCGCTCGCTGGCCTGAAGGATTTCGAGCAGTTGTTCGCGGATGAGGCCCTTCAACCCGGCGGCGTCGCCCAACTGATGGCGTTCGACGCTTTGGCGGATGCGCTCGAGGATTTCGTCGGTGGTGCGCACCCCGGTATCGGCCGCGATGAGCGTGGATTCCAGCTCGTCGAGCAGGTCCGCATCGATCTCTTTCTTTCCCTGGAGGGCGTCTTCGAGCGCGGAGACCAGCCCCGCGCGCGTCTTCTGGACGCCGCTCTTCAATCTCTCCAGCAGGGATGGCTCTTGCTCCACGGAGCCGAATAGAGTCTGGATCATTTTGCTCTATTCTACCAGCCACCGTAGGGGCGCACCCCACTGAACCTCGCGATTTCCACTTCGGGACGGATGGCCACCGCGGCATCGGTGAATTCGTCGTGGTAGACCACCTTCAGTTTTTCCCGCTTGAAGAAAGCTTCGTCGTCGGGATAGTAGACTACATAGAGCGGAAAGCCGTCCGCGTAGCCGGCCACCTCAGTCGGGCCCGCACCGATCGGGTGAAGCGTCTCCCGGCCCGAAAGCTCGCGATAGCAATTCAACGCGGCCACATACCGCCAGTTCGTCGACACGTCCGTCACTCCATACGTGCGGTTGTAGTAGGCCAGAATCGAGTACACATTTTTCATGTCCGCGTCCCACTTCCACTCCATGAAGTAGGTCAGGCGGAGGCAGCCGATGGAGTAGCACGCGATCAGCGCGAGCATCGCCGTCATGGCTGAACCGGAAGCGCGGCCCAGCAACGATCGGCAGGGAATGGCAGCCGCGGCGCCCGCCATGACGAGGCACAATAGCACGATGTACAGGCCGGTGCGGGCCTCCGGCAGCAGGATGCCGTATCTCGAATACAGCAACTGGTGACAGCCCAGCGTGAGGGCCAGGGCCAGGCCGCAGACGATTGCCAACGCGGCGTCCTTGGCCGCCGTCCGTTGACGGCACAACGCCGCCACCCTCCACAGAAAAACGACGCCCAGCAGCGGATAGAGCCACGGCCCGAGGCGCACGACATACCCGTGCAGCCGGGGATTCAGCAGATAGGGGTTGGGCTCGTAGAGCGCAGCCTTTAGAATGCCATCTCCCGTTTTCAGCAGCGATCGCGTGCCCCATGAGAATTGGCCCTTGGGCCACGCGAGCAGCACCGATCCAACAAAAAAGTAGCCCACCGCAAGGCCCGGCAGCACGAAGGCCGCCGCGGTCTTCAGCCCGCGGGCGGCGCGGTCTCGCCAGGTCCAAAGCACGATCAGCAACAGCGTCACCGCGTCCACGATGGCGAACGAGAAGTTGGCGCTGACCGAAAGCGCCGCGCACACGGAGATAAGAGCCGCGGTCCTGTGCGGCGAAACCCCGCTGGCGCGTTGCCACGCCGCCAGCGCGATGGCGCAGGTCAGGAAGGCCAGCGCCATGCTGTATCCGCGCGCCGCCACCAGGTAGTCCATGACGAACGGGTTGTATACCAGGCAGACCAGCAGCGACCACTGCAGCACCGGGCGGCGAGTCATCAACCGCGCCAGAAAGTAAGCCGCCGCGATGTAGATGGCCGCGCCCATCAGCGCGGGAAGCCGGATGGTGAATGCCGACGCACCGAAGATCATGGTGGACAATCGCATGAGCAGCGAATTGAGCACTTGATTGTTGGCGGATCCTTCCCAACCCGATGGCACGGGCCGCAGCGCGTAGGCCGTGTAGCTGTCGGCCTCATCGATGGTGATCGACTGCACGCACGCCCTCGCAGTCACCCAGAACACCGCGAAAACGCTCGTGGAAATCAGAATCGGAGAATGCTTCAAGCGCACCACCAACTCGCCGCCCGGTAGAAAAAATGCCCGTGTTCTCTCTATTGCTAAGACCCATCGATATAGCGGTTCTACTACAGGCGGTCCGCAAATTTCCGTAAACTAAGGAATACGTCAGTGGTAACTCCAACGTGTCTTCCAGGTACATCGCTACAGACGGGCCGCCGCCTCGGTCTGGCGCTGCCGCTGGCCTTCCTGGGCCTCTTCGCCCTGGATGGGCTGCTCTTCCGCACGCCATTCTATCCGTCGATTCTGCAAATGGACTCTTCCACGGGAGCCTTCGAGCTGACGCTGCGGCGGGAACAGCAGGCGCAGGCATTGAACGGCGACAACCTGGTGGTCACTCTGGGCGATTCGCGCTTTGCGTATTCGCCGCGCCTGGCGAACCAGGTGACCGCGCAGACCGGATATGTTTTCCGGCACGCGGGCGTGGCGGGCACCGACGTTCGATCGTGGCACTACATGCTCCGCGATCTCGATCCGACCGCCCGGCGGTACCGCGCCATCGTGTTCGGGGTGACGGATTACGACGACGAAGACGAGTTCTTCACCCCCGATGACGACATTCGCGCGCTGCATTACGCGATCGCGCGGCTCCGCTGGAGCGATGTGCCCGGGTTTGCGTTATCCTTCCACAGCCCGACGGTCCAATGGGAAGCGTTGCGCGGGGCGTCCCTGAAGGGCATTGTCTATCAGAGCGATCTGCTGGCATTCCTCTCGAAGCCGAAGGAGCGCATCCGACGCGCACGCATCGAGCACCGCGACTACGAGAAATGGACTTATGACTACCTGGAAACTCCCCGCAGCATGGCGGGCATCGTGATCGACTGGTCCGCCTGGAAGGTGACGTTTCCCCCGGGCCTCGATCAGGATCAGCAGGACACCGTCAACAACACGCTGATGAGCCCGCCAGCGCCGCAGACGGGACGGCTGGCGGCCTTCCGCCGCGCGTGGTACGGCCGGATTCTGGAGCGCTACCGCGGTTCGCCAACCAAGATTGTTTTCGTGCGGCTGCCGCGCGCCCCAATTCCCCGCCCCGACGGCCTGGTGCGCAAGAAGAGCGCCACCATCCGCGGCTTCGCGTCTCTGCCCAACGTTTTGCTGTGCGACGAACATGCGTTCGATTCGCTGGAACAGCCCGATTTGTTCCGCGACGCGCTGCACTTGAATCGGGCCGGCATCGCGCGGTTCTCGCCGATGCTGGCGGAAGAGATCAGCCGGATGCTCGGCCGGGCGGCGCGGTAACGATGCTCTTCAACACCATTCAGTTCTTCATCTTCCTGGCGGTCGTGCTGGCGCTCTTCTACGCCAGCCCGCGGCGTTTTCGGAGATATATCCTGCTGGCGGCCAGCTACTTCTTCTACGCCTGCTGGAATTACAAGTTCATCGCGCTGCTGCTGACCCTGACGGCCATCGACTACACCGCCGCGCTGTGGCTGGAGAAGGTGCCGCCCGGCCCCAGGAAGAAGGCGCTGCTGATTCTGAGCCTCTCGGCGAATCTCGGATTTCTCGGTTTTTTCAAGTACTACAATTTCCTCGCCGGAAACCTGGCGCTGTTGCTGGGCATGCCGCCGCACTCGTTCTTCCTGGACATTGTGCTGCCCCTGGGCATCAGCTTCCACACGTTTCAAAGCATGTCCTACGTGGTGGACGTGTATCGCGGCCAGCAGAAGGCCGTGCGCAGCCCTATCGACTACGCGTTGTTCATCTGCTTTTTCCCGCAACTAGTGGCGGGGCCGATTGTCCGCGCGCACACTTTCTTCCGGGACCTCTTCCATTGGCGGCCGCCCTCGTCCGCCGAGGTTTCGAACGGCATCCTGCTGCTGACGCTGGGCCTGACCAAGAAGATGGCATTCGCCGACCAGTTCGCGAAGGTCGCCAACAGCTATTTCAGCAATGTCGCCGGGAACCCGGGAATGGTCACCGCCTGGAGCGGCGTGCTGGCCTTCGGACTGCAGATCTACTTCGATTTCTCGGGCTACACCGACATGGCGATCGGGATGGCGAAGCTGCTCGGGTTCCATTTCCCGGTGAACTTTCGCCGTCCCTATCTGGCTTCGAGCATCACGGATTTCTGGCGTCGGTGGCACATTTCGCTCTCGACGTGGCTGCGCGACTATCTATACATCCCGCTGGGCGGGAACCGGCATGGGAAGTGGATCACGTACCGTAACCTGGCTATCACCATGCTTCTGGGCGGACTATGGCACGGGGCAAGCTGGAATTTCGTGATCTGGGGCGGATACCACGGCGCGCTGCTCAGCGTGGAAAGGGTCTTCCACGGCAACCGGCCCATGCGGGAGGAATGGTCCTGGCTGTACCCGGTGAAGGCCATTCCGACGTTTGGCCTGGTGCTGATCGGTTGGGTCTTCTTTCGAGCCGCCGATCTGCCGCAGAGCCTGCAAATACTGGGCCAGATGTTCTCCCGCCCCGGAGGCCACACACTCTTGCAGCATTGGCACGTGGGGCTGGCTCTGATGGCGCTGGCCCTGGCGGTGGTGGAAGAGAAGCTCGACTGGTTCGAGTGGCTCGTCGCAGCGCCCGCGTGGGCTTACGCCACCGCGCTGGCGGCGATGTTCTTCTGCCTGGAAGTGTTCGGCGTGACCGACGTATCCATTCCGTTCATTTACTTTCAGTTCTAGGGCCCGACGTAACGCAGCCGTGCGGAACTTTAGATGGAGCGCCGGGTATTATAAGTATGATTCTGGATGCCGACTTGCTGAAGGAGATCGCCAAGGCGCCGGTGGAAAAGCGCGCCATCACCAACCACCGGGTGCTGAACGAGGCCTTTGACTACCCCAAGCCGAGCTCTTTTTCGCGCGGCATGCGCATCGACTTGAACGGGCTGGCCATCCTGCTGATCTCGGGAACGGCCAGCATCGATGAGTACGGGCGGAGCATTCACATCGGCGATTTCCGGGCGCAAACCCGCCGCACGTTCCAGAACATCACCGGCTTGCTCCAGGCCGAAGGCGCCACCTGGAAGGACGTGGTCCGGACCACCTGTTACCTGCGCGACATCGAGCGCGATTACGCCGCCTTCAACGAAGAGCGCACCGCCTTTTACGAGGAGCAGGAACTGGATCCACTGCCGGCTTCGACGGGAATCCAGGCCATTCTCTGCCGGCCCGAGCTGTTGGTTGAAATCGAAGCTATCGCCATGTTCCGCACCGAACCGGACGCGGCGGGGGCGCCATAAGAGACAAAACCCGTTAGAGGGTTTCGACCGCGAGGGGGCGGATGGGAGCGCCGGTGGCGCCGCGGATCTTTAGCGGCGCGGCGATGAATCGGAACTCGTATAGACGTGTGGCGGATAGCTCCTCCAAGTTCAAGCATTCCATGATGTGGATGCCCTGCTCTACCAGCAGGTGGACGTGCACCGGCATCCCGGGCGCCGGGACCTTTTCGAAGGCTAGCGTGTCCGATCCGGCGGCGAAGATGCCGCGATCGCTTAGCCAGCGCGCGCCTGCCAGGGCAGGGCCGGGACCGCGCACACCGGAAATGAACTTCCGGGGATCGTTCCAGTAGGTTGCCCAGCCGGTGCGCAGGAGGACGACATCGCCAGGGCGGATCTCGACGGTTTGGGCCGCTTCGAGATGCGCGGGAGTGATCTCGAAGTCTTCCGGGAGAATCCTGGCGCCGGCGATATCGAGCAGCACGCCGCGCCGGAAAATCGGCGCGATGGTATCCACCGAGAGCTTCTCAATGCCGCCGGCGTAGGATTGCACGTTTTCCACGTCCTGGCCGCCGTACAGCTTGCCGCCGCATGAATAATGGCAGAGGGCATCGATGTGCGTGCCTACGTGGCCGCCCAGCGCGATGGACTCGGCGGCCGAGCTGTGGCCGGCCGGGCCGGTGAAGTCGCCGTGCCGTTTGACCAGGCTGAACAGGAACGGAGGATGCGTGGGATGGTGCGGCATCCCCGTGAAATACGGTTGGGCGAGATCGTAGACTTTGGGTTGGCTCATCAGAATGTGTAGTGCAGGCCGAACTGCACGATGCGCGGGTTGTAAAACATGGAGCTCACCACGCCGAACGTGGTGGTGTTGATGTTCTGGTCGCCGGACCAAAACGTGGGGTGGTTCAGGGCGTTGAAGGCGTCCATGAGCAGCTCGACCTTCTTGGTTTCGGTGATGTTGACCGTCTTCTTGAGCCGCATGTCGGTATCGAAGGTCCAGGGGCCGCTGAACATGCGGCGCTGCAAGCCGCCGAGAGTTCCCGCGCCCGGATTGAAAAAGACCTGGCCCTGGAAAGCCGGCTCGCCGTCCGTGTTCACGCCGGTTCCATCCGCGGGATTGATAGCGGATCGGGAAATCATCATGGGGCCGTTTCCGGTCATCTGGAATTCAACCACGCTGGCGAGCTGCGCGCCGCCGAGCAGGGTATCGGCGCCGTTGTAATAGGAGCGCGACTCGCGGTTGAGAGTTCCCCGCCCCGA
>Ga0326728_10008940_pt1 | contig 24461 bp, 19 predicted proteins | sample MB3enrmetagenome_FD_207602 | JGI IMG/M metagenome (GOLD analysis project Ga0326728, IMG submission 207602) | Lab enriched peat soil microbial communities from McLean, Ithaca, NY, United States - MB31MN | ecosystem: Environmental > Terrestrial > Soil > Wetlands > Peat | place: USA: New York... | reverse complement strand
ACCCTGCCACAAACGCGCCGTGAGATCCAACGCCTATTATTTACCTGGACCGGCAAGTGTGCGTATTGTGGCAGCGTAATTCGCAAGCGGAACCGCTCTCCTTAACTTAACGTAGTAGTACTAGTGGTTAGTGGCTAGAGGTCAGTCGCTCTGTGGCTATCGGTTTTGACGGCGTCACCCCCCTCAATTAACGTGTGGCTTCACCGAAACCCACGACGAGACGCCGCGAATCAGCCCGGATGTTCATCAAATCAGGATCTAGGATTCTGGCTTTAGGGGCACATAAAGGCAGGGTGCCGCCTTAAGGATTCAGCCGCAGCTCACCACTAGCCACTAACCACTAACCACTGCTTTACTTGTTCTGGTACAGAGCAATGAACTGGGCGAAAGCATTATTGTTCAGCTTCAGCTCCCCGGTTCGGACGAGCTGGAGCTTCAGATTCTGGCGATACAGTTCGAAGGCCAAGCTCCGCTTGCGGTCCAGCAGTTCTTCCGTAACTTGATCCCGCTGCTGGGCGAAGTCGGCCTCATCGGGCGCGGTGTGGGATGTCACACGGAACACCACGCTTTTCCCGCCCAGGGGGACGACGTCGCTGGTCTGGCCCACATTCAAGGTGAAGGCTGACGGAAGCTGCGAGCCTGAAGCCAGGCCTTCAACGAAATCCTGCTGTGTGAAATCCTTGCTCTCTTTGGTGGTCAGGCTGCCGGCCTTGGCGATTTTGGCGAAATCTCCCGCCTTCGCCTGCGCGGCAAACTGCTTGGCTTTGTCCGCTGCCAGCACTCTCGACTGCTGCGCGCGATAATCTTCTTCCACCCGCGAGCTCACCTCATCAAGAGTCGGCACGTGCTCCGCAACGATGTCGGCTGATTGAATGATAGCCTGGCCCTTGGGAACGCTGATGGGCGCGCCGACCTCGCCTTTGCGAAGTTGGAAGGCCAGGTTTTCGAACGTGTCTCCGGTTCCCAGGTCGGCGACTGCTTGCCCATACCGGAACAAGGGAGACGTTTTGGGTTCCAGGCCCGCTTTGCGCACCACCTCTTCAAAGGCCCCCGGCTTGAGCTTGAGTTCGGCTGTCAGATCATCCGCCAGCTTCTGTTGGGCGTCGGCGACCCTCTGTTTTTCGAGATCTGCAATTATCGTGGCCTTCACTTCCGCAAACGTCTGAAGGTGCGCTGTCTGTTTGTCCTCGAGCTTAATGATATGAATTCCATAAGGCGCCTTGACGAGGCCGCTCACCTCCCCAGGCTTCATCGCGAACGCTGTGTTCTCAAATTCTTTAACGGTTTGACCGCGCACTATCCATCCCAGCTCTCCGCCACTTGCGGCCGTCGTGTCCTCGGAGTACTGCTTCGCCAACTCTGCAAAATCTGCGCCTCCCCTGATCTGATTAAGGACGTCTTGGGCCTTTTTTCCAATGGCCGCGATCTCAGCGGAACCCTTACCTGTCGTCTTGAACAATATATGCGCCACTTTCACCCGGTCAGCAACCCTGTAATCAGAAAGGTGTTGGGTATAGTACTGGCGGGCTTCCTCGTCGCTCACCTTGACCCGCCCCCTCACGTCGTCGGGACTAATGATTACGTAGTTCACTTTCCGTTGCTCGGGGACCTTGTAGCGTTCCGGATCCTTTTTGAAGAACGTTTCCAGCGCTTGCGGCGTAACCTGAACGGCTTTGACGAACTGGCTGGGGTCAAATACCACGTATTCAATCTTAGCTTTGGTATTGCGGTGCTGGAATTCCTCGAGCACCTCCTGGGGAGAGACTTCGACTCCATCCGTTACCACGCTGCGGATCTTGTCCTGCAAGAGTCTGTTGCGGAGTTCTGCTTCAAACTCCGTCACAGACATCCCCGTCTGCTGGTAAATCGCGTCCGTGTAGCGATCCATCCCGATGAAAGACCCATCCTGCATAAGCCAGGGGATGGATTGCAGGGCCTGTTGAAGCTCGCGATCAGACACTTCGATTCCCATCTTCCTGGCCTGAATGATCAGGGCCCGCTGCAAAATCATCTCATCCAGCAAGTTACCCGCAACGACGGGGATTATCTTCGCCTGGTTCGCCTGCGGAGAATTCCGAAACCGCATTTGAATGGTCCGCTGCAGGTCCGTGGTGGTGATATTCGACCCGCCCAGGGACGCCAAAACGTTCGATTCGGCGCGACTGGTGTCCCCCGTCGGGATAGGCGCCAGCGTGATCACCATGCCAATGGACACGATGCTGAGAAAGAATATCAGCAGGTATTTCTTCACTGCTTCTCGGTTTCTTTTGAAGAATCTATACATGAAAGCTCCTCGTGCACATCCTAAACCTTCTCATTATAGAGGAGAGTACAGGACTCCGGCAATACGCTTGCTCGGCAGAACCCAGCGCGGCCGCACTCCAAGGGGAGGCGCGCGCCACGGGAGATGAGGTCCCATTTCCGCACATCTCGGTCCCACAAGCGGACAGTTGCTCTCCCTGCCACTCCAAGCAAATCATGCGGATTCAACAGGTTATAGACAGCGTCGTTTGGTCGGGCAGGTGCATGGTGGCAAAATGCAGCAGGAGTGAGCATGACGTTGTTTTCTACCTTTTCGTGGCACCTGCAGTCCGCGGCACGAAAGTTATGGCGCAATCCGGCCTTCACTCTCACTGCCCTGGTTACGCTCTCGCTGGGAGTTGGGAGCGTCTCCGCGCTGTTATCGGTGGTCGATAAAGTGCTTCTGGAACCACTACCTTATCCTGATCCAAGCCGCCTCGTCCAGTTGATTACGACATCCCAAGTGGGTCAACAAAGGCTGGTTTCGATTCCGCAATACATCTTCTGGTGCCATACCACCACTTCCTTTGAGTCGATGGCGGCTTCTGATGTTGACGGACCCGAGGTGAATCTCACGCAAGGTCCTAATCTCAAGGTGTTGAAGGCCGCGCGCATATCAGCGGACTACTTCCACGTGTTTGGCGTGCAACTGGCGATTGGACGAACCTTCTCCGCGCACGAAGACAGTCCGGAAGGCCCGAGAGTAGTCGTAATTAGTGATGGCTTGTGGCGGCGTGATTTCGACTCGGATTCAAGCCTCGTCGGTCGCACAATATTCCTTGATAACGATCCATATACAGTGGTTGGAGTGTTATCGCCAGGCGCCCACTTGGAGTCGCCTGCCGATCTCTGGCTCCCCCTTTGTGCTGATCCACACTCTGTCGATCACATCGCCAGGGTGCGTGTGGTCGCCCGACTTCGAGGACACATTTCTATCGAGGACGCCCGGAAGGAAGTGGGCGGAGGACTGCAAGCCTTCTTGCAAAAATATCCTCCGTATTCGCAATTTGGAGCCCCCGCTCTATTCGAGGAAGAGTTTTCGACGATTCCGCTGCGTGAGGCCGTCGTGGGCGAGGTGCGGCCGGCACTTTACCTACTGATGGGTGCTGTCGGTTTTGTGCTGGCAATCTCTTGCGCAAACACCGCGACTTTACTCCTGGCCAGCGCCAGTCGCCGAACCCGCGAAATTGCTGTCCGGATCGCAGTGGGCGCAGAACGCAAACAGCTACTATTTCATTTCCTGGCGGAAAGCTTACTGCTTTCTTTGTCGAGCGGCGTCGGCAGCCTCGTACTGGGCTACTTGGGGGTGCGCGGATTGCTCGCGATCAGTCCGAGCGACTTGCCACGATTCGGCGCCAACGGTTCTCCGATAACGCTCGATTGGAGGGTGTTCTTTTTTACTCTGTTTGTCTCCGTTCTGGTTGGACTTCTGTGCGCCTTGATCCCAGCCGCAGGGGCATGCCGCACCGATATCAGCCCGCAGGTGAAAGACAGCACTTCGCAGGCGGGGATGAACCTACAGCGTAGTCGCTGGCGTTCGATTCTGACGATTGTGGAGGTCTCATTTTCATTGGTGTTGCTGGTCGGCGCGGGACTGCTGATCCGGACCTTTGTCGACAAGCGGGCTATCAGCCGCGGGTTTGATGAGGAAAACGTTCTCACCCTCGAAATGTCCCTGGACAACCCCCGTTTTGACAACACAACGCAAGTCGCGCAGTTGGTCCGTTACGTCGAGCGGCGGTTCAAAGCCGTCCAAGGGGTAGCGGCCGTTGCGACCACCTGCGCCCTTCCCCTGCTACCCGGTTTGCCAATGCCATTCACCATTCTCAGAAATGAACATTCGCTGCTGGGCCGTTACGACGGTACGGCAACTTGGCGAAGTGTGTCGCCTCAGTACTTCAAGGTGTTCCAAATTAGATTGCTGCGCGGGCGAATGTTTACCGACGAAGACGACGAGAAGGCGGCGAGAGTCGCATTGATTAATCGGGCCATGATGAAGCAGTTTTGGCAGGAGGTAGATGCCAATCCAATTGGGCACTTTATCTCAATTGGCAAGGGGATGGAACCGGGCTCGGGGGACGCTCCGCGGCAGATCGTCGGGGTAGTCGTGGATGTTCGCGATGCGGGCCTCGACCGTGAACCCTCGATGTACGTTCCTGTGGCGCAGGTTTCAGACCGGATGAACGCTCGCAATAATCGCCTCCTCCCGATCATATGGGCAATTCGTACTGACGGAGCGCAGTCTGCTCCAGTTGTGAGAATAGAGCAGGAACTTGCCAGCTTGAGCGGTGGGCAACCGCTGGGACGGCCCCGCACTATGCATGAGGCGATCGCTGCGTCCTCCGCGCGAACTCAATTCTACATGATTCTGCTCACCGTCTTCGCATGCATAGCGCTGGTTCTAACCGCCACGGGCCTCTACGGCCTCATGGCATATTCGGTGCAGCGCCGGAGCCGAGAACTTGCCATTCGAATGGCTCTCGGAGCGACCCGTCTCGACGTGCAAGGGATGATCGTTCTGCAGGCGCTGCGGTTGACACTCTGGGGGATTCTAGCCGGAATCCCTTCGGCTCTGGCACTGGCTCGCGTAACCATCAGTTTGATCTTCGGCACGGCGACCTGGGATCCTGTCCTGCTTGGACTGGTGGCTCTGTTGCTCTGCGCCGTTTCTCTCGCGGCCGCTTATCTACCCTCAATGCGAGCCTGCCGAGTGGATCCCGCCGTCGCACTTCGCTCCGAACCTTGAGCTACCGTATTTCTTCCCCCGGAGGCGGGATAGATGTGCGGTATTCGAGGACCCAGGTTTTCATTGCGCGGATGAAGCCCTGTTACCAAACCGTAAAATTCCTTGACCCTAGGACGGGATTGGACAAGAATGCTAGTGCGAAACCACCATGGACAAAGCACTTCGGCCCTTGGTGGAGCAATTGAAGCGGTTGATGGAAACGAGCGTAGCGTCGCTTTTGCAGGAGGAGATTAGCGCATCGTACGGCTCCGGAGGGCAGCGCCATCACCCAACAAGAACGCCGGATCCCGCAGGCGCGGGAGGGAGGTTCCGCGCTACCCCGTTGCAAACTTAGTACTTTTGTGTCTTGTTCTCTATTTCATATCTCCTTAGTGTTTTAAGTAAAAGCTAAAGAGGCGTACGGAACCTAATTTATGAATGTACGTTCCTTGTTCAGCGTTTTCTCTTCCGACCTCGCGATTGACCTGGGAACTGCGAATACCCTTGTCTTCGCGCGCGGCAAAGGCATCGTAGTCAACGAACCTTCCATTGTCGCCATTAACAAAGTCAGTGGAGACATCGAGGCGGTGGGACGTGAAGCCAAGGATATGCTGGGTCGCACCCCGGGAAACATCGTCGCTATCCGCCCGTTGAAAGACGGCGTCATTGCGGACTTCAAAGTCACCGAGAAGATGCTCAACTACTTCATCCAGAAGGCCCATAACCGCAAGATGTTCGTGCATCCGCGGATTGTCATTGGCGTGCCTTCGGAAATCACTCAGGTGGAAAAGCGTGCCGTGCAGGACTCGGCCATGCGCGCGCGGGCCAGCGAAGTGTTCCTGGTCGAGCAGGCGATGATGGCGGCCATCGGCGCCGGCCTGCCCATTACCGAGCCTTCCGGCAGCATGATCGTGGATATTGGCGGGGGGACCACTGACATCGCGGTGGTATCACTCGCCGGCATTGTCTATGCCCGTTCCGTGCGAGTGGCGGGGAATGAGATGGACGAGGCCATTACCGCCTACCTCAAACGCAAATACAACTTGCTGATCGGCGAGCGCACGGCCGAGCAGATCAAGATCGAGGTGGGCTCCGCTTACCCACTCGAAAATCCGCTCACCATGGAAATCAAGGGACGCCACTTGCTGGAGGGAATACCGAAGACCATCACCATCGACGACTCCGAGATTCGCGATTCGCTTTCGGAATGCGTGGCGACAATCCTGAACGCCATCCGTGTGGCTCTGGAGCGCACGCCGCCGGAGCTTTCTGCGGATATCTCCGACCGGGGCATTGTATTGACGGGCGGCGGCGCGTTGCTGAAGAACCTCGACAAGAGGATCCGCGAGGAAACTGGTTTGCCCGTCTCCATCGCCGAAGACCCCTTGGCTTCGGTGGTGCTGGGAACGGGCAGAATGCTGACGGATTTTAATCTATTGCGCCGTGTGGCGATCGAATAACTTGGTATCGGGTGATCTGGAGATCGGGTGGCCGAGTGAATAAAGTACCTCCTACTAAGTGGAGCTGGTTTGGCACGGAGCGTGCTACATAAGAAATGGAGGTGCATAGGGTCAGGAGCGGCCGCTTGCTGAGGGACAACGGACGACTGACAACTTGCCACGGACGGTTTCATGTTTGATCCTTCCTCTCAAGAATCGGCAGCGCAGAGACAGCCCGTCGCACGAGACGGCCCAAACGTGCAGGCTTTTATTGCGCGTCACCGCCCGTCCTTTATCCTTGCCGCAGTCCTGGTTGCGCAACTCTTGCTCCTCTCCTTACAAATCACCCGCAACCACGACGTACGGCTCATTCGCGTCTGGGCCGTGGCGGTGGTCGATCCCTTCCAGCGTTCGCTGCGCGGCATCACCGATACGTCGGTGGGGACTTGGCGAACTTATCGCAGCCTCTTGAGCGCTCAGCAGGAAAACCAGGAACTTCGCATCCAGCTTGCCTCGGCGCAATCCCAGCTTCAGCAGCTTTCTGAACAGGCGGCGGAATCAGCGCGGCTGCGCGCCGTGCTGGAGTTCAAAAATCAGCTTCCGTTCCAGACCGTGGCTGCTGAGGTTATCGCCTCCAGCCCGGGTGAGAACTCGAACGCCATTTTCATCAGCAAGGGGGTCGATTCGGGTCTTACCTCGGACCTCGCCGTGATTACGCCGGAAGGCGTAATCGGCAAGACGATCGCCGTTTTCCCCCACTCTTCCCAGGTCCTCCTCCTTACGGATCCCTCCAGCGGAGTGGGCGTCATGTTAGAAAAGACCCGCGTCCAGGGCGTCCTCAAGGGCGATAGCCAAAACCTCTGTCTGATTCGCTATATCATGAATGAAGAGCCAGTCTCCTCCGGCGAGGCCGTCTTGAGCTCGGGCCTCGACCAGATCTACCCCAAGGGCCTTCGGGTGGGAACGGTGGTGCAAACCAGTGCGGGCGACATCTACAAAAATGTTGAAGTCAAGCCGGCGGCGGACCTCAGCCGGCTTGAAACTGTGCTGGTGGTTTTGAAGCCGAATTCGACACAGCAACAAGCCCTAAACGCTAGCCCTCATCCATGATTCAAACCAAAAACGGCGCCGGGAAGGTCGAGGGCGGTAGTGTCATTCCGAGCGGAGCGAGGAATCTCGCCCTGGGTTTAGACGGATCGCAGAAGAAAGAATCAAAGCGAGATTCCTCGCTCCGCTCGGAATGACACCCTTGCGTGAGTTTCAGGAGAGTGATTCCCATGCCCGCCGTCATTCTGGTAAGGTAGAGACGCCATGCCCGTTGCTCCCGAGCGGGAAGTCGAGGTTTTTCGAATCCATTACGCCACCCTCCTGGTGAGCATCCTGGCCGCGCTCCTGCTCCAGACTGTCTTACCCCTCGTGATCCCTGTGGCAGGACTGATGGACTTTCCCTTAGTGGTGACGGTCTATTTTACCCTGGTTCGCCAGAGTAAGATTTTTGGCATTGTCTTGGGCACGGGTTTAGGTCTCATGCAGGACGCGCTCTCGCACGGCTATCTCGGCATGTTCGGAATGTCCAAAGCGCTGGCTGGGTATCTGGCTGCATCCGCCGCTATGCGATTCAACTTCGAATCGCTTCTCGCTCGGTCCGTGGTGACCGCTGCCCTTATTCTAATTCACAATCTGTGCATGACAGGCCTTCAGCACGCCTTGCTGGACTCCCCTCCCCCTTTCCTGCCGCTCGAGCTCGCCAGCGCGGTTCTCGTCAACGTGGCCCTCAGCCTGATCCTTTTCCCGGTGCTGGACCGCTTCCGCTGAAATTCTGAATAGTAAATAGTAAATTATGAACTGAGGAACCGTGGGAGCCACAATTCACTGTTCGCAATTCACCATTTGCTATTCACAATTTACTATTCACTATTCATAATTTCTTTCGTGCTAAAATGCGGGACTGGCCCGCGCTCCGTTGAAAGACTTCACGGGCCACCTCAAGGAGGTTTTTCCCATGGCAACAACATTAGGCGTCATCATCGGCAATCGTGGTTTCTTTCCCGCCATCCTAGCCCGCGACGGGAGGGAAGAAGTATTGCGTATCCTCGAGCAGCAAGGCTACAAGACGATCTGCCTGACTCCGGAAGAGACAAAGTACGGCTCGGTTGAAACCCTTCAGGACTCGCGCAAGTGCGCGGCCCTGTTCAAGCAGCATAGCAACGAAATTGACGGCATCCTGGTCAGCCTCCCCAACTTCGGCGACGAGCGCGGCGTGGCCAACTCCATCCGCATGTCCGGGCTGGAAGTGCCTGTCCTGATCCATGCCTTCCCGGATGATCCCGGCAAGATGTTGGTGAGCTCGCGCCGCGACAGCTTCTGCGGAAAGATGTCGGTCTGCAATAACCTCTGGCAATACGGAATCCGCTACACCCTCACTTCGCTGCATACGGAAGCGCCCTCCACCCCGGCCTTTGCGGACGACTTGAAGGCTTTTGCCGCCACCTGCCGTATTGTGAAGGGGCTGAAGAACGTCCGGGTGGGTGTGATCGGAGCGCGACCCGCGGCTTTCAACACCGTGCGCTTCAGCGAGAAACTGATGGAGCACCACGGCATCAGCGTCGAAACCCTCGACCTCTCCGAAGTCTTGGGCCGCGTTCAGCGCTTGAAGGATGACGACCCGAACGTGCAAGCGAAAATCGCCGCGATCCAAGGCTACGTCCCCACCCAGACCGTCCCCTCGGCGTCACTGTTGAAGATGGCAAAGTTCGGCTTGGTGGTGGACGAGTGGCTCAAAGTAAACGAACTCGCGGGCTCCTCCGTGCAGTGCTGGACCGCCCTGGAAGAGTTCTTCGGAGTCGTGCCTTGCACGCTGATGAGCATGATGTCCAACAACCTGATGCCCAGCGCCTGCGAGACGGATATGATCGGTATGATCTCGATGTATATCCTCCAACTTGCCGCGGGCGAGCCCAGCGCCATCGTCGACTGGAACAATAACTACGGCGAGGACCCCGATAAGGCCGTGATCTTCCACTGCTCGAATCTTCCCAAGCATTTCTTCGATGATTTCAAGATGGATTTCCAGGAAATCATCGCCGGCTCGGTGGGCAGGGATAATACCTTTGGAACGGTGGTGGGCAAACTGAAGAGCGGCCCGCTAACTTACTGCCGCGTCTCGACCGACGACCTGAACGGTAAGCTGCGGGCCTACGTCGGGGAGGGCGAAATCACTAGCGACCGGCCACAGAGTTTCGGCGGCTACGGCGTGGTGAGGATTCCGCAAATGCAAACCTTGCTGAGATACATCTGCAACCACGGCTACGAGCATCACGTGGCCGTCAACCGCAGCCATTACGGCCGCGCTGTCGCTGAGGCACTGAGCAATTACAAAGGCTGGGAGACGTATCACCACCAGCCCGGCGGGTGCTGAAAACAGCAGAACTCTGGAGTGTGGCAGCTTGCCGGCGCTTTGACCCGGCGAGTTCGGCGCTGCTTGACTGTTCTCTCGATGGTCATTATAATGTGACCATGAACATAAGGAGATGGTCATGAAGATGATGCCAGCAGGGGAGTTCAAGGCACGCTGCTTGAAAGTTATGGACCAGGTTCGAGCCACGCGGGAGCCCGTGGTGATCACGAAGCGAGGACGACCGGTGGCTAAGCTGGTTCCGGTTAACGGACGCGGCGGCGACGTCTTTGGTTGTCTCGAAGGCGTCTTCCAGATCGTCGGGGACATTGAATCGCCCGTTGTGCCGCCGGAAGAATGGGAGGCAAACCAGTGATTCTTCTCGACTCCCACGTTGTGACGTGGATGGTGATCGAACCCAAACACCTGTCACGCCTGGCGGCCTCAGCCATCCGCCGGGCGAGGAGAAGCGAAGGAATTGCTCTTGCGGCAATCAGTTTGTGGGAACTCGCCATGCTATTCTCGCAAGGGCGCGTGAAGGGGCAGGGCACTGCCGAGGCCTCCGTACGGACGCTAATCGAACGGTCTGGTGTCGAAGTGAGGCCCATTACTCCGGAAATTGCAGCGCTCGCTTGGCAGTTTCCTCAAGACTTTCCGCACGATCCTGCCGACCGCCTCATCGCGGCTACGGCGCGAGCAGAGGGAATGACATTGATAACGCGCGACCAGCGAATTCGTCAAAGTCCACTTATCAAGACACTCTGGTAGCCTCGTTATGGTATGATTCCGCCGCGTCACGCCATGACCCACTTGGCATGCGCCACAGCCTCATTTTGTCAGGAGGAACAGATGCTGAGCAGAATCATGTTTCTGGCGTTTTTCGCGGCGGCGGTCACGCTGCCGACGCCAGCGGCTTTTGCGAAAGGTCAAGCGGCGCCAACGGCAGCGCCGCCGGCGCAAACGGGCGCGATTGCCGCCACGCCTGCTAGCGAGCACTTCGACCCGGTGGCTGCAACCAACGCTTACCTGGCGAAAGTGCCGCCGGATAAGAAGGCCAAGTCTGATGCCTACTTCGAGGGCGGATACTGGCTTATCCTATGGGACTTCCTGGCTTCCTCAATTGTCTTTCTGTTTTTGTTGATTACGGGGTGGTCGGCGCGCATGCGCGACTTGGCAGAAAGAATTACCCGTTTCAAACCGATTCACACATTCCTTTACTGGGCCCAATTCCTGGTGCTTACGTCTCTGCTGACCTTCCCTCTGGGTGTTTACGAAGGATTCATCCGTGAGCACAAGTACGGGCTGGCAACACAGACCTTCGGGCCTTGGCTGGGGGATCAGTTGAAGGCATTAGGACTAGGGGTGGTTTTTGGCGGGCTGCTGATGATGGCGCTTTACGGCATCGTGCGCCGCCTGCCACGCACCTGGTGGCTCTGGGGAGCGGTTACGAGCCTCGTCTTCGCCACTTTTATCTTCCTAATCGCGCCAGTGTTCATCGCACCGCTGTTCAACAAATACACCAGACTCGAGGACCCGGCTATCCGCGGCCCCATTCTTAGCATGGCGCGGGCCAATGGCATCTCCGCCAGGGATGTGTTTGTGCAGGACGCTTCGCGGCAGTCCACGCGCGTGAGCGCTTTCGTTACCGGATTCCTGGGCACGGAGCGCATCGTCTTGAACGACAACCTGCTGAAGCGCTGCTCGGTTGCCGAAATCGAAGCGGTGATGGGTCATGAAATGGGCCACTACGTCATGCACCACGTTTACAAGGGCTTGATGTTCTCGGGCATCGTCATTGTCCTGGGTTTCGCCTTCCTGCGCAAAGGCTCTGAGTGGGCCTTCCGGCATTGGGGGGACAAGTGGAGAGTCCACGAGGCGGGAGACTTGGCCGCGCTGCCTCTTTTTGCTTTGCTGATTTTCACCTTCTTCTTCGTGCTTACACCAGCATTCAACAATTATTCCCGAGTCGAGGAATACGAAGCGGACATCTTCGGTCTGAATGCGGCTCGCCAGCCGGATGCCGAAGCTGAGGTCGATCTCAAACTCGCTGATTACCGTAAGCTCGATCCTAGTCCCCTCGAGGAGTTTCTCTTTTACGACCACCCGAGCGGCCGGGTACGCATCTACGCTGCCATGCGGTGGAAAGCCGAGCACCTGCACGAGTTAGGGAACAGGGAATAGGGAACAGGGAACAGGGAATAGGAAACAGGGAGTAAGGAACAGGGTGAAGGGTAAAGGGTAAAGGGTAAAGGCTAGAGGCTAAGTGGCGTCCTTGCTTCTGACCTTTATCCTTTACACTTTACCCTTTAACCCTAATCCTTATCCCTTACTCCCTATTCCCCACCCCCCACTTTGTGTTCCCTGTCACCTGTTCCCTATTCCCTACCGAAGTAATTGCCTTGAATTACAGCAGTCAATATGTTACAGTGCTGATTTGTCGCCTGGGCGCACGAGGCAGCGCCAGCGTGTCGCACCGCCAGGACAGAGGGGTAGGTTCGGTCCGACCTTCGTGTCTTAAGCCCCGGTGGTTTCACGTAAATGGAAGTTCGATTTCCGGAACACGAGCGACTTCCTGCCTGGAAGATCGCTTTCTTCCAATACGCTATCGCTTTGACCTTCCTCGGACTGCTGGTCGGATACTGGCGGATACAAATCGGCCAGCACCGTTTTTACCTCGAACAAGCTGAACGTAATCGGGTTCGCAACCTGCCTGTGATCGCGCCACGAGGGAGGATACTGGACCGCGAAGGGCGCGTGTTAGCGGACAATTTCCCGGCCTTTAGTGTGCTACTGATGCGCGAAAACGCCTCGACCCTGGCCCCCGAGCGCATGCAAGGAATAACGCGAGGCCTGGACCTTGACCCTGTCGAACTGCAACGCCTGATGGAGCACACCGCGCGGCTGCCGCGCTTCCAACCCGTCGTTCTCAAGCAATCAGCGACTCTGGATGACATCGCCTTCGTGGAATCTCACCGCCTCGAGTATCCCGAGTTAGACCTCATCCAGGTTCAGCAACGTCTTTATCCGAAGCGCGATGTGGCTGCGGCAGCGCTGGGTTATGTGGGAGAAGTGTCGGAGGATATGATCGCCAAATCTGGCTCGCCTTATCGCCCCGGAGACGTGGCGGGCAAGTTCGGAATCGAACGTGAGTACGACAAGGTCCTGTCCGGACAGGATGGCATGAGGCGAGTGATTGTCAATAGCCGTGGCGAAGAAGTGGGTTCGCTCACCGCCATCAATGCCACGCCGGGAAACGACCTGCGCTTAACGATTGACCTGGACTTGCAGATGGTGGCGGAAGCTGCCTTGGGCGACCAGCCTGGCGCCGTCGTGGCTCTTGACCCGCGGTCCGGCGAGGTGCTGGCCATGGTCAGCCACCCCTCCTTTGACCCTAACGATTTTGCCAAGCGCATCGACCGCGGGGAATGGGAGAAACTCACTGACGATCCCATGAAACCCATGATGAACAAGGCCATCCAGGCACAACTGGCGCCGGGTTCGGTCTTCAAAATCGTTACCGCCACCGCCGCCCTGGAAACGGGGACCATCCAACCCGACTTCACATTGCATTGCGCCGGTGCGGTTGAAATCTACGGGCACACCTACCACGACTGGGTCTGGGAGAAGCATAAAGGGCATGGGAGCGTCGACCTGCACCGCGCCATTATCGTCTCCTGCGACGTCTACTTTTATACGCTGGGCAAGCTCCTGGGTATCGAGAAGATTGACTATTTCGCGAAGCGCTTAGGGTTAGGCGCGCGCACCGGAATCGATTTACCGTCGGAGGCGCCGGGTCTCATCCCGTCCCCGGAATGGGTGCAAAAGGCCTTTAAGCGAAAATGGTGGGCGGGCGAGACTATGCCCGTTGCCATCGGCCAGGGAGCGGTAGTGGTTACGCCTTTGCAGTTAGCTCGCATGATTGGCGCCGTCGCCTGGGGAGGAATCTTTTGCCGGCCGCATCTGGCCTTCAAAGACCAATTGCTGGCCCTGGGAGTGGATCCACCGGACGATTCCACGCGGAACTTCCCCTTGGGCGGGAGCACGCTGGAGGCATTGACGCGCGGAATGTGGGGCGTGGTCAACGAAGATGGAGGGACGGGTCTGGACGCACGCTGCCCCGGAATTGATATTGCCGGTAAAACAGGGACCGCCCAGGTGGTCAGCGTGGACCTCATGAAATCAGCGCACAATGCCAGCTTCAAGAATAACGCGTGGTTTGTCGGGTTTGCTCCCAGCACCAAACCCGAGATAGTGGTGGCAGCCCTGGTGTTGCGGGGGGAACACTCGACAGTGGCAGTACCCGTGGCGCGCGAGGTGATCAGGGCTTACTTCGACAAGAAGGCAGCGCACAAGTCTCCTCCGGGGCAGACGCCGACCCAATCCCCGATGTTGAGCAAGGCCGACTCCGTACAACTCCCAACACCGACCGTAGGCACGGAGAATCGCCAGTGACCAGACGCTTTCGGTTTCGTGATGTCGATTGGCTACTGCTGGGTCTGGGCATCGCTATCGCCGTCATTGGAGTTGTGGAGATTTACAGCACGACGCAGCATTCTGCCCTCCAGGGCCAATACAAGAAACAGATCTACTGGTTAATCCTCAGTATCGTCCTGGCTTTAGTAGTCAGTCACCTCGACTACCACTTCCTCCTCGAACAGACTCCTTGGCTCTATGTGTTATCGGTGCTTGTCTTACTCGAGTTGCTGGTAGCCGGCCACGCCATCGCCAGGGCCAAGCGATGGCTACAATTCGGGGGACTCACTTTCCAAGTGTCAGAGTTGGTCAAGTTAGTTATAATATTGTCTGTAGCGGCGTATTTCGCTGAGCGACGGGGCAGGTCCGCTACATGGGGCGACTTGGTCAAACTGGGGTTGCTGGCAGGAGTGCCGGCAGTCCTGGTAGCCTTAGAACCCGACCTCGGCACGGCGCTAACATTTCTGGCGATTCTCGGCTCGGGCATTTTGCTCGCGGGAATTCGGTGGCGGCAGATCGCGGTGCTGATGTTGCTGGGGCTGATGTCACTGCCGGTGGGATGGCACGTCCTCCGGCCCTACCAGCGCGACAGGTTTATGGCCTACTTTCATCCATCTCAAGACACGCAAGGCACAAGCTACCAAGTGACCCAAACAAAGATTGCTATCGGCTCAGGTGGCCTGCGGGGTAAAGGTATTGGAAACGGCACCCAAAGCCATTTGGGCTTCATCCCTGTCTCCCAGGCGGATGCCATTTTTGCCGCCTTTTCGGAAGAGCAGGGATTCGTCGGTACTTTGATCGTTTTGCTGCTTTATTTCGCGTTGCTGCTCCGCCTGTTGGACGGGGCGCAAATGGCGCCGGACCGGGCCGGAGCATTTCTGCTGGTCGGGCTTGCGTCGGTGTTGTTTTTCCAGGTTGCTATCAACACGGGGATGATGATCGGGCTCTTTCCAGTGACGGGCATTCCACTGCCACTCATGAGCCAGGGAGGATCTTCCCTACTGTTTACGTTTCTGGGCCTGGGCGTGTCTATGAACGTCCGGGCTAAGCGATTTGTGAATTGAGCACAATCCGTGTGACAGCGGATGGAGTTGCCGCGCCCCAGCCGAGCAAACAAATAGCTCGCGTCACCGTCACCCTCGCGAAAGCGGGGGTCCAAGCAGGTCGAGACGGAATTGAAGTCCCGCTTTCGCGGGAATGACGAGCCTGGGGGGGCGGAGTTTGGATTCTGGAACTGGCTGCATTCGAGCCGGTTAATCGCGGACAGGGCGGGCCCGCAAGGCTTCGCGCTAGCAGGCGCGACATTAGAGCCACTTGAGATTGGAATTAGCCCGGTCTCGCCGCCAAGGAGCTTCATAGCTCGATGAAGTGACCGGGCCAGGGAAGCTGAGGGTTGATCTCCGTGTTACCCATGTAGCGCTGACCTTTAGGTCAGCACCCGAGATGCCGGTATGACGGCGTGCGACGAGATGCCGACCTAAAGGTCGGCGCTACAAACGGACAGATCCCCCGCCCTCCCTGAAAAGGAGTTTTCATGTCAAAGGAGATGTTTATCTCTTCGTCTCTTCACGAGACGAAGTTGGCTGTCGTGGAAGACGACCAGTTGGTGGAAGTGTATTTTGAGCGCGATACGGACGTGGGCCTGGTGGGCGGGATCTATAAGGGCCGCGTGAGCCGGGTGCTCCCCGGGATGCAATCCGCTTTCGTAGATATCGGCTTGGAGAGAGACGCTTTTCTCTACGTCTCAGATTTCTTTTTCGAGGACCAGGAAGATTACGACAAGATCCTGGAAGAGGCGGAAGCGTGCGCGGTCAGCTTTAACGCAGAACCGACGCAGGCGGGGATTTCGCCTGCCCAAGGGGTGTCTCAAGAAGCAACGCCCCAGATGGCCGCTCCGGTTTCCTCAGATTCACAGGCGCCCAGCGGGGCGGCGCCTGCACCAGCCCCACCTGAAAGCCAACCGGCAACCATCCCTGAAGCGCCCGCCGCCCCCGCAGCAGGAATAGGCCCTGCCGCTCCCGTTTCAACCGGAGCGACGGCAGAGTCGCAAGAGCAGAGCCACTTCGAGCCACGCGGTCGCCGCTGGCGGCATCGGGGGCGGAAGTTTGGCGAGCATCGCCACTCCGAGCACAAGTTCGTCCCCCGGCAGGAGAGTTCTGCCCCTCCCGCATTCGAGATTTTGCCCGGAGAATCCCTCGCCAAATATAGCCATGCGGCCCCAGAGTCGCCACAGCCAACATTGCATGAGAGCCTTGCTGCCGAGCCAGAGGCGGTGGAGGGCGAGGCTTTGGAACAAGCTGAAGGCGTTGATGTCGCGGAAATTGTACCTGTAGAATCTGCAAGCTTGGAGCCGCCGTCAGCAACGTCTACCGCCCCAACTGACCAGCCGCAAATCGAATTGTCCCCCGAACCGCCCGCAGCTTCGGGGCCGTTCACCCAGGCAGCAACGACTGACGCTTCTGCTGCGGAGACGGTTGGGACACTGGAAGAGGGAGTTGGGCTGACGCCTTCGGCGCCTGCCGTAGACTCGAAGGTCCAGCCTGTCGATTTTAAGGTCGAGGATGCGGACGAGACGGGCAGCGCCTCGGGTGAACAGTTGTCAGGTGAGTCCGCGAAGCCCGGTGTTGCCCTCGAGCCTTCAGAAGAATTCCGCGCCGAACCTTCTTCGCAAACCGCACCGCCCGCCGAGAGTCTGCCTGAACCTACTCCCCCCGCACAAAACCAGGAGATGCAGGGCCCCCCGGAGCCGTCCGTGCAGGCAGGGGCTGCCGAGAGTTCCGGCGCGCCCAGCGAAGGAACGTATACAGTGCGTGAGCCGCACCAACGCCCTCGGTTCGCTCCCCGGCGTGGCCGGAGAGGGCGGCGAGGGACGAACAACCAGGGCCGTAGCGAATCACGGTGGGAGTCGCGTCCTGGCAACAATCAGCCGGTCCAGATCTCGAAGCTGCTCAAAGAGGGCCAGGAAATTCTCGTGCAGATCTCCAAAGAGCCGCTGGGTACGAAGGGCGCGCGCATCACTTCTCATATCGCGCTGCCGGGTCGCTATTTGGTGTACATGCCCACGGTCGAGCACATCGGCGTGTCGCGCAAGATCTCCTCGGAAGAGGAGCGGCTGCGTTTGAGGAACATCATCCTCGAGCACAAAGGCTCCTTGAGCGGCGGGTTCATCGTGCGCACCGCCGGCCAGGGCCGCGACGAGGAAGAGTTGAAAGCGGACCTGAAATTTCTCTCCACCCTCTGGAATGAAATAAAAGCCAGAACGGAGCGCGCAAAGGCTCCGGCGCTGATCCATCGCGACCTTGATCTGGTTCAGCGGGTACTGCGCGATACGCTTACACCGGATTTCAAGAGCGTGCGCGTGGACAGTGAAATCCAGTACGAGCGCGTGTTGGACTTTGTGAATCGCAGCCAGCCATCCCTGATCGGAAAGGTCAAACTCTACACCCGCGAGTCACCCCTCTTTGAGGAGTTTGGTATCCAGTCGGAAATCGAAAAGGCGCTCAAGCCCAAAGTGTGGCTCAAGTCGGGAGGCTATATCGTCATTAACCAGACCGAGGCTTTGGTGGCCATTGACGTGAACACGGGCAAATACGTGGGCAAGACCAACCGGCTGGAAGACACCATCCTGAAAACCAACTTCGAAGCCGTAAACGAGATCGTCCGCCAAATTCGCCTGCGGGATTTGGGCGGCATCATTGTCATTGATTTTATCGATATGGACGAGCGCAAGAACCGCGCGAAGGTAACTGAGGTACTCGAGGAGGCCCTGCGAAAAGACAGGGCGCCCACTAAGGTGATCGCCTTTCACGATTTTGGTCTGGTGGCCATTACCAGGAAGCGAGTCAAACAATCTCTGGAAAGGACATTGTGCGAGCGTTGCAGCTACTGCTCCGGCTCGGGCTGGGTGAAGTCTCCTACGACGGTATGTTACGAAATTCTGTCGGAAGCCCGCAAGATGGCTGGCCAAATAGAAGGCAACCTCATGACACTGCGCGTGAATCCTGAAGTGGCCAAGGTTCTCAAGTCGCACGAAGCAGCGTTGGTATCGGAGCTCGAATCACTCACCCAAAAAGAAGTCATCATCAAGAGTGACCCGGTTGTGGAGCAGGAAAGGTTCGAAATATTCTAAAAACAGTGACGAGTGACAAGTGACGAGTGACGAGCCGGAAAAACAGTGACGAGTGACGAGCCGGAAGAGCAGTGACGAATGACGGCCCAAGCAACGTGTCGCTCGTCACTTGTCACTCGTCACTGCTTTTGCAGTATTCGCCACATTGTTCCCGCGAAGATGTTCTCCTGGGCTTTCTCGGGAACGCCGCAGGTGTCGAGCATCTTGTGGTAGCGCTCCAGCGCCCGGTCAAACTCCTCCAGGTCGCCGCCAAACACATCGGAACCGAAGACCAGTTTTTCGAAGGCGCTGGCCGAGGACTTGGGAGTGTGAGGGCTCTCCACTCCGGACCACCAGAAAATGGAATTGAAGAAGGTATAGTTGTTCTGCAACTTGATCAGAGTTGAGCCCGAAACGTCAAAATAGAGGTTGGGATGCCAGCGGGCCAACTCTCCGGCCCAGGCATAGTCCGGGTTGCCAAGATGCGCGCCAATGAGGGTAAGGCCCGGGAAGTGCCGCGCCACGCCATCCAGAGTGGTCACCCGCATCCTCTCGATGCTCACGTCCACCGGGATTTTGGGATTTACGCGCATCACAATACCCGTGTGAAAAAGAATGATCATCCCGTACTTTTCCGCGCGCTCGTAAATAGGCCAATAGCTGGGATCGTAGAACTGCTTGAGGGGAGTTTCCAGTTCACCGAGGCCGCGAAACCCTGCCGCATGGAACTCATCCACAAGCTCCAAGGCGCGCGGATCGTCAAGATCGATGCTGCCGAATCCGACCAGCCGATTGGGGGCAGCGTCAATCAAGGGCTTCGCGGTTGCCAGGTCGGCGGGAGGAACCAAAAGAAACGCCAGCCCATCTACAGTGTCCAGCTTATTGAGCAATTTGTGAACGAATTCCGGGTCTCCGTTATAGTGAACATGGCAGTCGATGATTTTCGGCGCGACGGACTGAGCGCTTGCCGAAATGCAGAATGTGGCCGGCAGCGCAGCAACCAAGAGACAAAGTAGTTTGTTCATTCTACCTCCTTAATTGACGGTGCGGGAGTCCCGCAGGCGCGGCATGCTTGCCCAGGGCGGCCACAAGCGCCGCCCTTACAACGGCGGGGCTTTAGGAGCTGTCTAAGTGGTCCTAACAGGTGCGCATATCGGTTCGGGCGAAGTCGCTCCCTTTGGCAAGCAACGGCTCGCCCAACGTCTTTGCGAGGGCGTAGGCGAAGCAGTCTCCAAAGTTGAGGGCGGCCGGGTGCCGGCCCTTGCCGTACTTGCGCCAAGCCAGACGCGCAATCTCTACTTGTTCGGCATCCACGGGAACGACCTCTACCTTCGCCTGATGCAAGAAAAGGTCGAATTCCCTCCCGGCAGCTTCGCCACGCCTCGCTTCCAATACGATCCCCGTCTCAAGAGCATTGGCTGCAGAGATTCTGCGTGTCTCGGCCTCAGATATTGCGTCCAGGAATCGGCGGCGTTCCGGTTCGCCCAAGAAAACTGCGAGCAGTGCTGAAGTGTCAATGACCATCAGTGGGGGATCCCCTCTTTGTCATAACCCAGAATCTCATCCTCCGGTCGGGTGTCGAGCGCAGGGAGGGCATCAACTCGCCGCAGGATGTCCTCCAGCTTTTCAGCCATGATGCGCCCACGGCGCCGCCGCGGAAGGCGCTCCAAGCGTTCCTGGACGGCGCGCTGAACCGCTTCGGTGATAGATTCTCCCGTTTCGCTGGCGAGTTGCCGGGCCAGGCGTTCCGCAAACTCGTTCTTGATGCTGAGGGGCATAGTCTTCTACCATTCAACACTGCGATATAGAATTATACACCAGGCGCTTTCAACGTGCCATTCCTTGAACTTGGTTGAGAGACACGAGCCGCCCCTACATTACGAGAACCGGGTGCGTTTCCAAAGCACCTTGCCGCAGGCGAAGAGGAAGCCCAGCATGGCAAAGGCGAGCAGCGCCGTCCAGAGTAGATTTATCGCCATGGGGGGACGCCTCGCTCCTCTTGCCAGCAAGACGAAGATCCCCGCCGCCGCGACAACGATCGGAACGTCCCACCACCGTCGGCCTGGCCCCTGCTCTCCCCGCGCGACCTCTCGGAGCGGCGTGCTGTCCAGCAGTTCGGGATCGAGTTGGTAGCGTTCCGCTTCGCGCCTCTCACTTGCCCGCCACGATTCCTGTTCAGAGGCAGGCGCCTCGGCCAAGCTGATGGCCACGGCCCCCGCAATCATCGTGGCCGAACCAGCAATGATAAGCCCCTGGACGGTCCCGCTCTTCCCGCTCAGTTCTCCGAAAACCAGGGCGCCCCATGCCATGCCCCAGAGCTGGTTGGTGTTCGACAAGGGGATACCGCGCCCAATGCCAATATATTTCGCCGCGTATTGCTGGAAGAGGTCTCCCAATACCCAGCAGAAACCTCCCAGGAAGAGCCAAAACAGTGCCCCTCGCGCCTGGGCAAGTTCACCGAGCAGGGGCGTAAGGCCACCGCGAAAAATCAGCGCCAGAGCCGACATGGTGATGAGTTCGCCCACGGTAAAAACAGTCACAAAGGAAAGCGGGTTCATGCCGCTGATGTAGGCCTTGCGATAGGGAATGTACATCGTCCCCCAGAGCAATCCTGCGCCTAGCGCCGCCAGAATGCCCGCGGCCGCCCGGTGCGGCGCACCCACGCCATGCTGCCCGGTGGCGTACGCCAGCAGGCAAGCTCCCACTACGATTGCACCTGCGCCGCCCAGGACTTTCGCCGCTTGACGGGAGCCGGCGCCGCGCAACTCGTTGAACAAAAACCACCCCCAGAATAACCCCACCAGGCTGTTGATATTCCATAACGGGAATGCGACGGATAACCCGACGTCGCGGATGGCAAAGACCGTTAGAGTATTTGCGACCGCCCACAGAGCGCCCGCAAGGATCGCCCAAATCACCAAGTGGGCTCTAGCCCGGAGGTCAAGGAATACGTAGCCCGTACCTTTCAGGAGCGTCGGAAGCGTCCAACGGGCAACGAACACACCGGCGACCATGACGAGCGAAATTACAAAGGGTGATAAGCCTACCGTCACCAGCTTGGTCGGGGCTTCCGCCCCGCCGAGCCACGCGCCCGCAGCGAGACCGGAAATCACCCCCACTTTATGCAACGAGCGAGCGCTGGTGGAAGTCTGAGTTTCGGCTCGTCTGGACAGGTCGGCATCCTCTCAGTGAAGGTAAACGAGAAGCAGAAGACCAAGAACCAGGACAATTGCCGGCACCCAGAAATGGCTGTCGGTGATAATCGCTTTGAATAGCCCTGGCCTCAATGCTCTCTACCTCAAAGGCATAAGATTGTACACTAAGAATTGAGTCATTGGGCCATTGAGTCATTGAATCATTGAATCATCGGGTCATTGAGTCATTGAGTCATCAGGTCATTGAGCCATCAAGCCATTGAGTCGTTGAGTCATTGGACCGTCGAGCCATTGAGTGACTGAGTCATTGAGTCATCGGGCCATCGAGCCATTGAAGTGCCAAACCCGTAGCGGCTGACAAAGCAATGGCCAAATGACCGAATGACCCAATGACCCAATGATTCAATGACTCAATGACCCAATGATTCAATGACTCAATAAGGGAGGTTCCCCATGCCCAACAAGCATTACCATATCGCCCTTATTCCCGGAGACGGGATCGGCAAAGAAGTGATCCCAGCCGCTGTGAAGGTGCTGCACGCGGCGGCGAGAGCATCCGAGGAGCGTCTCAGCCTTTCCTTTCGTGAATTCGAGTGGGGATGCGAATACTATCTTCGCACCGGCCAGATGATGCCGGAGGATGGACTCGAGCAGCTTCGCCCCTTCGACGCCATTCTTCTTGGCGCTATTGGACATCCCACGGTCCCGGACCACGTATCGCTCCGCGAGTTGTTGCTGCGCATTCGCTTCGGGTTTGATCTATACGTCAATTTGCGTCCCATTGAGATCCTTCCCGGCCTCGAGCCACCGCTGCGCGGGAAGGGCACCGAGGACATTCGGATGCTCTTCATACGTGAAAACACGGAGGGGGAATATTGCGGCGTGGGTGGCTGGTTCAGGCGCGGCACAACCGATGAAGTCGCCGTGCAGCAATCCATATTCACGCGTAAGGGCGTGGAGCGCGTGATTCGATACGCGTTCGAGCAGGCGCGCCTCCGTCCCCGCAAGCTTCTGGCTAGCGCCACCAAGTCTAATGCCATGGCTTATACCATGGTCTTGTGGGACGAGGTGCTGGGCGAGGTGGGCAGGGAATATCCCGATGTCCAAGTGGCAAGCTACCATGTGGATGCGCTCGCCGCCCGTATGATTACTCACCCTGAGAGCCTGGATGTGGTGGTAGGTTCAAACCTGTTTGCAGACATACTAACCGACCTCGGCGGCGCCTTGCAGGGAAGCCTCGGCCTTGCGGCCAGCGCCAACCTGAACCCGGTCGAGCACATCGGTCCTCCCATGTTCGAGCCTGTGCACGGCAGCGCCCCGGATATTGCGGGACGCGGCATCGCCAATCCCATCGCTGCCATTTGGACAGCCGCATTGATGATGGAGCATCTTGGGGAGGGAGAAGCGGGCGCACACATTTTTGACGCGCTCAAGAAAGTGACGGCTGAGCGGCGAGTCCGAACGCCTGACCTGGGCGGGAACAGTACGACGGAGGAATTCGCAGCAGCGGTAATCGGCAGGATGGATACCTCCCCGGATTCGACCTGAGTCACTTGTCGTGTTGTTTATCTGTAGCCCGAACTCCACGTTGGATGGCCACCGCAAGTCCACACGCAGCTAAACATGCTAACCACTAGAGAAATCGATAGGAGTTGTAGTGCAGAAAACATCCTTTTTCGTCCCCCGTGACCGGTGTGATTCAGAGGCGTGACAAACAACCCGATAACCACCAGCACGGGGGAGACAGCCACTGCGCCTACAGTCAAACTGATAATTGCTTCGCGAAGTCCGCCAAGACTAATCGCATACCTGGATGAGTTATCCATGTAAAAGCGCCAGCCCCCCACCGCTTCTACGACAAAAGCTAGCCACGTTGGGATGATAAGCCATATAACCCTTCTGAGATTTCGACGGTAGTCGCCATCGGGTTGGTAATTTTCTGCCATGTCCAAGCAATTTTTCTTTCCAAAGAGTATAGCAAAGTGTTTCGTCCTGAAGAATAACTATCGGTATTCCTTCGGACGATTGAAAGAACAAAGCCTGCTCTGGGATCTGATTGCCCCGGAGGTCCAGGCGCGTTGGGATTCCGGGGCAGGGTTTGTTGCTATCAACACTCTAAGCGAGCAATCTCTGGAGCGGTTCCCAACAGTGGGCTTTCCATCCCGAAGCCAGAGTTTCCGCTTTGCCTTTAGGAAAGCCTCTACGGTCAAATACAAGCTTGGTCCCGGACCCTTGTTCCACGAGTTCGAACTTCGCAATCGAATAGACACCCGGGTCCCAGCCGCCCGTTCGCCAGGCCTGTACGATGCGCTCGTAGGGCACAAGTTCGACGTGTCGTCCCGTGATGTACCCGCCGAAGAGCGTGAACGCGCCTCCCACTTCGCGACCGATTTCCGTGGGCGTGCCTCCCAGGTGCATCGACTTCATGACCCCGCTGATCTGTATGACCTTATCGAACTGTTCGGTGTCGGTGAGTGCTTCGTAGACGCGCTTGCGGCTCGCTTTGAAAGCAACTTCTTGGTGAATGGATTCCGCCGTATGAGAAATCTCCTCCTTGGCTCCCGCCCAAGCCTGAGTTGAGCCTAGGGCTAGTCCACCCAAGACGATCGCAACACCGGCGATCGCTTGGCGCCGCGTGGGGCCGTTGGCCAGCGCCTGCACATTCGTGTTATCGATCATCATCGTCCTCCCTCCTTCACAAAGTTGCCGCTGGCTCGGCGCTGCTTAGACACACGCCGGGCCCGTGAACAATACAGGTTTCGGAGGGCTCGTGTGCACCGGTCCGGACAGATTTCAATTTAAGCAGCGACCGGCTGGTAAGAGCCTTCATCAAGACCTGCTCCAACTGCGGGTCGCGCACGCTGCT
>Ga0326728_10008939_pt1 | contig 24462 bp, 22 predicted proteins | sample MB3enrmetagenome_FD_207602 | JGI IMG/M metagenome (GOLD analysis project Ga0326728, IMG submission 207602) | Lab enriched peat soil microbial communities from McLean, Ithaca, NY, United States - MB31MN | ecosystem: Environmental > Terrestrial > Soil > Wetlands > Peat | place: USA: New York... | reverse complement strand
TCTGTACTTTGCGGGAAAGACCAAATGATATATGAGCACCGTGACGTTATGGCTCTTGTGTACATACTCGCTCACATAAAGATTCTACGCCGCAAGCGGCGGGGAATACAACCCGGAGAGATTTAACGCGCAGCGTCGCGAGTCCAAGCCACCGAGAGTCACCCAAGCCGCAAAAACGCCGGAGCAAGGCGTCGGAAGCCACGTCACGCCGAATCCGCCCTTGACTACATCCCTCCGCCATTTTAGAATAAGTTGTGATTCGCAGCATAAAAACGCATCCAGACAAGGTGCTCAGACGGGTCGCGCGGAACGTGGATGCGATCACGGACGAGATACGCACCCTGTGCGGCGACATGGTAGACACCATGATCGCTGCGCACGGGGTAGGGCTCGCGGCCAACCAGGTCGGCGTCTGCCTGCGCGTCATCACCCTGGACATGGGCACTGAAAAGGAGAGCGCCCCCATCGTCATCATCAACCCGACGATCGTCGGGCTGGAAGGCGAAGACGTAGCGGAAGAAGGGTGTCTCTCGATCCCCGGCTTCTACGAGTCGGTCAGAAGGGCGAAGAAGGCCGTCGTGAGCGGCGAGGATATCGAGGGCAATGCGCTCCAGGCCGAGTGCACCGGCCTGCTCGCAAGGGCCGCGCAGCACGAGGTCGAGCACCTCGACGGCGTCCTCTTCATCGACCACCTGAGCCCGGTCAAGAAACAGCTCTTCAAGCGGGAGTACGGCAAGGAGAAGAAATGAGGCTCCTCTTCTTCGGCTCGTCCGGCTTCTCCGTGCCGGCGCTCCTTGCCCTGCGCCCTTCCATCTCCCTGGTCGTCACGAAGAAGGCAAAGCCGAAGGGCAGGGGATACCACCTCGACGACAACGAGGTGAAGCAGGCTGCGATTGCTGCGGGCCTGCCCCTTGCGGAGATAGGCTCCTTCAGGGACGAAGAGGCGAAAAAGCTCGCGGAGCCCCGGCCGGACCTCCTCGTAGTCGTCTCCTTCGGCCTCATCATTCCCGGATGGTTCCTCGACGCGGCCGCCATCGGCGCGATCAACGTCCACCCGTCGCTTCTGCCTAAATACCGTGGCCCGTCGCCCATGCAGTGGGCCGTCCGAAACGGGGACAAGGAGACGGGCGTCACCATCATCAGCATGGCGGAGCGCATGGACGCAGGGGAGATACTCTACCAGGAGCGGACGCCCATAGGACCCGATGAGGACACGGCCGCCCTCTCGTGGCGGCTTTCTTTGCGGGCCGCGGAGATACTGCCGTCCATCGTGGAGAGGGTGACGGCGGGTGGGATGGCAGGGGCCGTGTCCCAGGATGAGGGGCAGGCGACTTACACTGCCATGGTCACGAAAGAGATGGGGCGGATCGACTGGACAGCGCCCGCCGAAGAGGTCATGCGGCAGATCAAGGCATTCATCATGTGGCCCACCGCCTATACGTTCCTCGACGGCAAAATGCTGAAGGTTTATAAGGCCAAAGCGCCGGCAGGCGCCTATCCCCGGCGGGCGGAGCCGGGCGCTGTCGTATCGGTCTCGCCGGAAGGCATAGAGGTCGCGGCAGGGAGCGGCTCCGTCGTCATCGAAGAGGTGCAGATGGAGAACAGGAAGAGGATGGCCGCCTCGGAGTTCGCCAGGGGCTACAGACAGCTCGCAGGAAAGAAGCTTGCCGCGTCGCCTGTCCAGTTATAAATTTCTGTATACTGCCCGTAAGACGGATAGCAAGTTGGTAAAGGGTTTTCCGGAAAATCAGGCAAGAGAAGCACTCAACAAAGGGGGGACGGCCATGTCGGAGGAGGAGAAGAAGAACGGTAGGATGAGCCGGCGTCAATTTCTGAAACGTACCGCCGTGGCAGGTGCGGCGGCGGCATTCGGAGGGGGACTTGCTGCGAAGGACAGCCCCGTATGGGCGGCCGCCACGAAACCCCCCGTCAAATGGGACCGGGAGTCGGACGTAGTCGTTATCGGGTCGGGGGCCACGGGGCTCCCCGCAGCCATCGTAGCGCGCGAGGCTGGGGCGCGGGTGATCGTCGTCGAGGCGAACTTCGACATAGGCGGCCACGCCATAACGAGCGGGGGCAACATCCCCCTCGGGGGCGGCACGAGCACCCAGAAGAAGGCGGGCATCAAAGATTCTCCGGACCTCCTCTTCCAGGACCTGACGGACTGGTCGATCGTCCAGTCGAACGGTTTCCCCGATTACAGGTACAACGACCGCGAGATCATCCGGGCGTTCGCGGACAACAGCGCCGCCACCTACGAGTGGCTCGTCGCCCACGGCGTAGTCTTCATCGACAGGGCGCCTGACAATCTCGGCGGGAACTCCGTCGGCAACTCTGTCCCGCGGGAGATGCACGCGGCTGCCATGAGCTGGCCCATGATCCAGACCGGCAAGCCCGTAGACCCGACCGTCCAGGCTACTACTTCTACGGGAAACGGGCTGATGCGTCCCCTGGAGGCAGCGGCGAAAAAGGCAGGCGTCCAGATATTGTTGAGCCACAGGATGGCGGCCATCTATCGGCAAAGCCCGGGTGCTGGCAGGGTGCTAGGCATCATGGTCGACGGCAAGGGCAAGAAGATCAACATCCGCGCGAGGAAGGCCGTCATCATAGCGACGGGCGGCTCGACGGGGAATGTCAACTTCCGCCGCATGTTCGACCCGCGCCTCACCGAGGAATACTGCGGCCTCTCAGGTATGCCCTGGTCTGACCAGGACGCCAGCGGTGAGATAGCCGCTATGGCTATAGGTGCCTCTCTCTGGGGCCTCTACAACCAGGTCGGGGAATTCGGCTTGCCCGTTACGAAGCCGGGTGCTATCGGCTGCCAATACAACTATGGAAACCTCAGGTGGTTCCCGGGCAGTCCGGTTTTCAGGCTCGCCCGCGCAACGGGCCTGCGCGTGGCCAGCTGGCAAGACCTCATCCTGGTGAACATGATCGGCAAGCGCTTTTACGACGAGACGGCCGGCCAGTTTACGGCCAACAACCAGGGGCAGGTCGAGCCTTACGTGCATGGCAGCTACCTCAACGCGAGGAACATCAAGTACGACCCACACAACTTCATAAACGCGGCCCTCGCCGGGATAGGGGATGGGAAAAACGGGGGCGGTCCCATCTGGGCGATCTTCGACGCCGACGCAGTCGCCAGGGAACGATGGAGCCCCACGCCTCCCAACGTCGATATAGATGCAGGGTTCTTCTTTAGCGCCGGCTCGATCCGCGACCTTGCGTCCAGGATCGTGATGAAGTACCAGCGGATACCCATGCCGCCCCGGAACCTGGAAGAAACGGTAGCCAGGTATAATGCCTTCGTAGATGCGGGAAAGGACGAGGACTTCGGCAAGCCGTCGCCTAAGTACAAGATTGCCGGGCCCCCGTTTTACGCGGCCTGGGCGACGCCCGTAATCCACGACACCCGGGCGGGCCTCAGGATAAACGCAAAGTGCCAGGTGCAGGACATGGCCGGCGATGTAATCCCAGGCCTGTACTGCGGCGGTGAGTCTGCCGGGGGCTTCAGCCAGCACGGGCTTGCAAGGGCCACCTGCCAGGGCTATATAGCAGGCAAGAACGCTGCGGCCGAGAAGTCTGTGTAGGCGAGAGGAACAAGGAAGAAGCCGCAGAAAATGGCAAGTGCTTCGGGAGGGACATTATGAGAAGGGGACCTCGCAACTTTCTGGTGAGCCTGTGCGTGTCCGCCGCAGCATTCGCCGCACTATGTCTGAAGGCCGGCCCCTTGCCCGTCCTTGCCCAGACGGGACAGGCGGGCGGGGCGGCCGTCTCCAAAGAGGTCTGCCTCAAGTGCCACGGACCTTACGAGCGGCTTGCCGGCGCCCCCGCCGCCTACGCTGCGCCGAGCGGAGAGAAGATCAACCCCCACGTCTATGTGCCGCATGCCTCTAAAGAAGCGGCGGCCGTCCCGGAATGCACGAGCTGCCACCGGCCCCACGCTGTCCCTCCTGATGCAGCGCAGATCAAGGCACAGCCCAAAACGGACGTCCAGTGGTGCTACACCGCCTGCCACCACAACAACGATTTCGAGCCTTGCACGAACTGCCATAAAGAGGGCAGGTCTCACTGAATAAGAGTGCACTGCTACCCTGCGGCCGTGTCTCCTTAGCCTGTTGTATTCCTGTGCCGGCGTGCATTTTAATCCATTCCTGTACGGCGGTTAATGCGCCGCGTAATGCCTCGCAGGGACAAAAATGCGCTTTTTTTGTGTCATTTCAACGCAAAAATGCGCTTTTCTATTGACAGCAGGCCATTTCGCTTCTATTATCAGGAAGTTGTGGCGAGAATGGCGCATATACGGCTTCCCATGGCCGCCGGATGCACTCTCCTCCTGACATGTTTGCTTTGTCTCTTTGCCGGCGGATGCTCCAGCAGTGGCTCCTTCCAGTCGGGCCCCACCGAGGTGGCCGTGTCCGGGGATGGGATAAGGCCGTCGGCCCGGCAGGGGGAGGGCGCGGCCCAGTATGACGCAGCCCGGTATGGGGCGGCGCACTATGGCGCGGCGGGCGATAAGGCGAGGGCCGGAGGGAAGGACAAGTCGGTCCTTAGCCCGAACAACGGGGTTGCGCAGGGAGACGCCTACTCCCTTTACCGCAGGGGAGACGACGCAGACCTGACTGCCCTTTTCGCCGATGACTACCTGAAGCAGTTCGACATACCTATCGTCCTCAACGACGCAGTCCAGTACTTCGTAAGGTACTACACAACGGAGAAGAGGACGATTTTCGCTTACTGGCTGCGGCGCTCGCGGCGCTACATTCCTATGATAAAGGAGATCATGCGGCGCCACGGGCTGCCGGAAGACCTCGTTTACCTCGCCATGATCGAGAGCGGCTTCAACCCGAAGGCGTATTCGGCGATGAAGGCGTGCGGGCCGTGGCAGTTCATTTACGAGACGGGGGGCAGGTACGGCTTGCGGGTCAACCACTGGGTGGACGAAAGGAGAGACCCTGAGAAATCGACCATGGCCGCGGCCCTCTACCTGAAGGACCTCTTTAACCAGTTCGGCTCCTGGTATCTCGCTGCGGCTGCCTACAATGCGGGCGAGAAGAGGATCGAAAGGTCCGTGGAGATGCACGGGACGAGCGACTTCTGGGAGCTTACGAAATATAATACCCTGCCCAGGGAGACGCGGGAGTACATACCCAGGCTCATCGCAGCGGCCCTTGTCGCCAAGAACCCGGAGAAATTCGGCTTTACGGGCATAGACTACGACCAGCCGATCAGGACCGTGAGCGAGGGGGTGCCTGGCGGCGTGCCTCTCGAAGCAGTGGCGCGGGCCGCATGGACCGACGTAGATTCATTGAGGATCCTCAACCCTGAGCTTTTGACGAACGTCACACCGCCTGACGTGGAGACGTATACGATCAGGCTGCCTGAGTCTACCTCTGCGGACAGGTTCCGCGAGATCCTGAAAGCCTCCCTTAGCGCGGGAAAGAGGGTCCGGGAGGCAACGGCCTATAAATTCAAGAAGAGGGAAAGCCTCGCCGCGGTCATGGATAGGCACGACGTCTACTACGAGGACCTCCTGCTCGTCAACGCGTGCGACCGGGAGATCAAGGTGAAGGCAGGCGCCGTTGTTTACATTCCCAGGTTCTACGGCGGGCGGGAGACGATGGTGGCGGCCCGCGAGCCGGCGGGAAGGGAAGGGGCGGCGGCCCGCGAGCCGGCGGGCCTGGAAGCGGCGGCGCAGCCTGCACCGCAGGCGCAGCTTGCCCCGCAGACACAGCCCCCACCTCAGGCGCAGCCCGTGTGGCAGGCGCAGCCCGGGGCGCAGACGCAGCCCTCACCGCAGACCCGGCCCGAGTTGCAGGAGCCGCCTGCGGTCCGGCCGGAGGTAGTCCAGGTAGTCGCCGTCTCAGAGTCGAAGGGCGGAGGCGGACACGACGGCTCGGTCGAGGCCGAAGGCCTTGCGACGGTCCGCGCCAGGTACGCCATCGAGCCCGCGGTGCTCAAAGAAACCCAGGTGCTCAAAAAAGAACGGGCACACCCGAAGGCGAGGGCGGAGGTGAAGAAGCGCTATGCCGCAAGCGGGAAGGGCGCGAAGGCCGCCTCGTACCGGAAGGTTAATAAAGGGCGCGCAAAAAACCGGGCCGGGGTCGCAAAAGGGACCGGCCACCATAAGAAAAAGACGCGGCCCGCCAGGGTGAAGGCCTGACGGGCCGGGAAGGCCGCTAAACCCTGAGCACCAGGTTTATCATGTCCCCCCGTGAAAAACCCATCGCGTGGAAGAACTGGAGAAGGTCCCAGTCGTTCCAGTTGACGAGGGTATAGATCGTATCGACCCCATACTTTTTCAGGTTCTGGACGCACATGTTCGCAAGCTCTTTCGCGATGCCCCGGTTCTGGTAGTCGGGGTCGATGCCTATCGTGTCGATCCAGCCGATGTTGTTGGGGACCTTGAACTCCCAGCCGCTTACCTCTCCGAGGATGAAGCCCACCACCTTTCCGTCCACTTCGGCGACCAGGGAAGCGTCGTGGGGCCTCGACTCCCATTGCTTGACGATCTTCGTCAGCCAGTAGTCGCGGCGCGTCTCGCCGAGGACCTTCGTGTCTATGTTGACGATGTGATCGAGGTCTTCCTTTTCCATGATCCGCATAAATAGCTTATCCAGAAACTTGCTCATCGGTTCATCCTCCACGGGAGGGTTTTGTGAATTTTATAACATATTGCCTACGAGTCAATCAATGATGTAATGGATTTGGAACGATATTATGTTGTGCATCGAAGCGGCCGGGTTATTTGCCCTGCGGTTTATATGAAAGCTAACCGCAGGGTAGTGCGTTACGCGCCCTTTCCGTCGTTTTTCTAGGCGCGGCTCCTCACTTGCCGCCCGCGCCTGGCAAGCCTGGAGCGCGGGCACCCGGCCTACCGTTTTATATGCTGCGGCGCGCGCCGTCGAAAAACAAGAGGAAATCCATCGAAAATCTCTCCGGCCGCAAAGAAACGACATTACTGAGTGCACCTGCTCATGGCTGAGTTGGATAGATCGTTTGAGGTGCGGGTTACGGCCGATAATGGCGTCATGACTGTAAATGCGCGACAGGTTTTCGGGCAGCCTTTCCTTGACCTGTCCTCACTTTCAAGCATAGAATTGAAGCAAAGATGCAACCGTAAGAAAGTAGTCAGCCACGAGGAAGGATGGAACGCTCTCCCGAATCAGTAGCAACGACTCTACCCGATAAGAGACAGACTGATCGGTATCTCGCCATACTCATCGTGATACTCGCGTCTCTTGTGCCGGTCGTGCCACTCTCCCTGAAATACGCGATCGGGATTGTCATAGGTATCGCCACGCTCCGCTCGTGGAAGCGTTCATCGTTCTATCTCGGCCTTTTTGTATGCATTTGCCTTGGAATGTTGCTTACGCACACCCGATATGGGCAAGTAGTCCTTTTGGTCGCGATTGGCCTCTATTCATTGATTACTCTCGTAGTGTCGGACCTGAGGGCGGGCCCTTCCTGGCTTCGCCTGGGGACTTTCACTCGAAGCAGTATGCTTCTCTGCGTTGGCATAGCCACGGTAAGCGGCGCCGCGCTGGCCGGCTGGTTCTTTCTTTTCAAGCCAAATATCTCCGACATACTTCACTTGTACGTTCCGGATTTCCCGCTGTGGCTTCTCGTCATTGGAGGACTGCTATTCGCCGTCTTGAACGCTACCGTGGAGGAGATAGCTTTCAGGGGGATTGTCTTTGGCGCGCTCCTTCATTCAGCCGTGCCGATAGGCCTTGCTTTGCTGTTGCAGGCCTTGGCATTCGGTGCCATTCATATCAACGGCTTTCCACGTGGCTCGGTCGGCGTGGGTCTGGCGACTATTTACGGCGTCTTCATGGGCGCTCTTCGCATTCGATCAAAAGGCTTGTTTACCCCTTGGGTGTGCCACATATTCGTGGACTTTGTCATCGCCGTCATAGTAGTTCTGTTTGCCCGTTCTCTTTAACGTGAAGGCCCTGCCCGAGCATTCCATGGCTTCATTTTCTTGCGGTAACGAGGGGAGGCAGGGGCGCCCATTAAATTATCACTTTCTTTTCGTCCTTCGCGCATTTACAGTCATGACGTCATTATCGGCGGTAACCCGCACCTCAGACGATCTATCCAACTCAGCCATTAGCCGGTGAAGCCTTAGACCGGCTTTCATCGGGGTCATTCGAGCGAGAGGGTCGTTCTTAAAGACAAGCACGACTTCTTAAGCGAATCTCCCTTCCGGGCGATAACATGTTTCATGATAGAGACACAGGTATATCGCGGAAAGAACAGAAATGGGGGGAAGGGGGTGATGCCGTCGGGCAGTGAAAAGGGCGCACTGCAAGAAGGATATAGACCGCCTTTAAGCGGCTTCTTTTCTTGATGCAGGAACACGGCGAAGTCAACAGGTGTGGGCAATAATTTCAAAAGGAGGAGAGAAAATGAAAGAGATATGGAAAAGGCATTCATCACATGTAACCTTAGGCAAGTGCATAATCATGGCAGCGGTATGTCTTTGCTTGATGCTGGGACAGGCACAGGCAAGGGATCTGAAAATAAGTCTTCCGTTCATTCCTCCGCTTGTCGAGACAAAGGATAAAGGAATTCTTGTAGACTTATGCAAGGCCTTGGCCGAGGAATACAAAGGCGGCAAGATCACCTGGGACGTTTTTCCTTTTCCAAGGTCTATGGACAATGTGGAAAAAGGCAGGGCCGATCTTCATATGCCCTATATTACTCCACCCAACCCGCAAAGAATCCCGTTTCAGTACTCGACAGAGGTAATTTTCAAGGTGATTATGTGCCTTTACACAAACAAGAGCAACACGGAGATAAACCCCAAGAACGCAGCCAAGTTTAAGATTGAGACCGACGCGGGAGCCACGTATGTCTTTGATCACGACGTACCCGGCATAACCGGTTCCCCAAGTATTGAGTCGAGCCTGCAGAAACTAAATATGGGAAGGATCGACGGCTGGCTCTTTGCCATGCCCGAATCCGACATGGTGCTCAAGAAACTTCAACTGAAGAACATAAAAAGGTGGGAATTCAAGAAGTATGATGTGAAGGCGCTGCTGCCTCTCGGTGAGAAGGGCAAAGAAGTGGATAAAATTTTCTCGGATCTCGTGAAGAAATTGAAGGCAAGCGGGAAGTACCAGCAGATCATGGCGCCTATACTGGATCAGAAATTCGATCCCTGGCAGCCATAAAGCGGTTGAATCCGTAAAGGCCCGCGGCCTTATCGCGCGGCGCGCGGGCCTTTTTGAGATATACCGCTCTTGTATTCGTATTGGTTTGCGGAAAGGATTCCGGAAGGAGCGTAGGGAGCATGAAAAGGATGTCAATGACGCGCAAATTTATCGTTCCCGTGCTGGCATCGATACTCGTCATACTGGGGCTGTCGGGCGGTGTCAAGTATATGATCAGCTCCCATAACCTGAAGGCCGACCTCGATGCGAAGGCCGAAGCCCTGCTGGAGGTCGGCTCGTTGTCGATGATCGACCCCATCTGGAACATGCGCAAGGAGGTCATTCAGGAGAACGGCGAGTTTCTCCTCAAGAATAAGGAGATCGCTTCGGTCGGGGTGCTGGACCAGGATGGGAATTCCCTTTACAGCGGCGCGAAAAAGGGGGAAGCTTACACCGATGCGCATCTGCTGCCGGCCAAGAAACAAAGCCTCACCAAGGATAGCCAGAAGATAGGCACGGTGGCCGTGAGGGTCACGGACTATTTCGTCGGGCAGAAGCTGCTGAGGGAGGTCCTGACCACCGTGGTCGAGATACTGGTCATGTCGCTGATGCTGGGCATCATAGTCCTCTTGATCTCCGTCAGGTTGTCCAGGCCCATCAAGAATATGGCGTCCGTGCTGAAAGACATAGCCGAAGGAGAAGGAGACCTTACCAAGACGGTCCCGGTGACGGAGAACGACGAGGTAGGCGAGATGGCGGTATTCTTCAACGGTTTTATCGAGAAGCTGAATGGAATCGTTCTCAGCATCAAGGGTTATTCCACGAGCATCTCATCGCGCACCGAGCAGCTCGGTCAAAAAATGGAGCAGATAGGGAACTCCGGGAATAAGCTCGTTGAGACGTCGGTAAGCACCTCGGCTGCGGTCGAGGAGATGGCGGGCAATATCTCGATGATCGCGGAGAACACGGGCCACGTGTCCACCAATGCCGACGAGACGGAAGGTCTGGCCCTGGACGGTAAGACATCGGTCCTACGTACGATTGACGGCATCAACAAAGTGAGGTCGGTCCTGGAGGAAGGGGTCAAGGACGTGAAGAGCCTGGGAGACCTTACCAGCAAAATCGGGAGCGTGACCACCGTTATCAGCGACATCGCCGACCAGACGAACCTGCTGGCCCTCAATGCGGCCATAGAATCGGCCCGGGCCGGCGAGCACGGACGGGGGTTTGCCGTTGTGGCGGACGAGGTGAAGAAGCTCGCCGAGAGGACCGCCGGGTCCACTAAAGAGATAACCCATATGATCGGCACCATACAGCAGGAGACGAAAAACGTTATCCGCAGGATGGAGCAGGCGAATGCGGAGGTCGTCGCCGGCGTCACGCTCGCCGACGGCACCGGCGCCATCCTGGAGAACATCGTCGCCAAGGTGGGCGAGTTGAAACGTATGGTCAATATGGTAGCCGATTCGACGCGTGAGCAGTCGAACGCCACAAACGAGATATCGGACCAGACGATCACGGTGACGAAGAGCGTCGAGGAAACGGAAAAAGCGGTGAAAGAGAGCACGGCCTCGACGAGGGAGATAGCGGGTATATGCGAGAAGCTGAATGGTATAGTGGGGATGTTCAAGTTGCGCGACTGAAAGTGAATTAGTCTAAACTTAATCTGACATTCCCCTTTGTCCGTTTTCTGTTTATCCGAGGAATGGCGGATTAAGCTTAGACTAATTCGTGTCATTCTCCGGCAGCGACTCCGACTTCAGAAGGTTTTCCGGTAACAGTTGACAATGGACTCCCGGACAGAAACCATGGTACTCTACCCCCATGAAGGCCTCAACCAAAGGGGCGTGCTGGTTGTCGGTCCTTTTCGTGCTCTTCGCTTACACGGCCACGCCTCTGCTGCATAACGCAATCTGTATCGATTGCCTGTGCCCCGCCCAATTCTCATTCGAAGACGGGGGCGGATGCAATGAGCTCACCCATTTCAATCCGACAGGGTCCACCGATGCCAAGGACGCACACGATACCTCCCCGGCGGGGGCACGAGGCTTCTGCTCCGTCTGCGCCCACGCTACGGGAGTCCCCCAGGTGCAACAGGAACAACCTTCCTTCAAGGGAGTGTTTTTCGAAATTCCCGCCCTGACCCCGGTCTCTTCACCGATCCATCCTCAAGTGTACAGACCCCCCGAGATTGCCTGACCTCATTCCAACCTGAGACGAACGCCGTGCCGGAAGAAGTCGCCCGGCCGCCATTTTCAGACTCTTGTTGACGTGCGGCCTTATGCCGGCGCGCCCTCTCAATCCCCGTTCCTGTGGCGTACCGGGGGGTCATTCGAGTGAAAGGGTCATTCTTAAAGACAAGCACGATTATATCAATCATTATGGCAGGAGCATGTCTCGTCTCCTTTGCTGCCCGAGCCGGTGAGAATAATTTCGAGATTCTGGTCCACCCTTCCGAGACGGTAGAAGCCGGACACGTGGAGGTCGAGCTGCACAGCAACATGGCCGTAAGCGGGACGACCCAAAAGATGGGTGGCATTCTGCCCACGCAGCACGCCCTGAACGAAAGCCTTGAAGCGGCTTACGGCTTCACTCCCTGGTTCGAGACGTCCGTCTATAGCGCGGTAAGCCTTCAGCCCGGGATGGACGGGCAGTGGGTGGGGGAGCGCCTGTTCCCCCGTGTGCGGGCGCCTGAAAGCTGGGGCCTGCCCGTCGATCTTGGGTTCGCAACGATCATAACGTACCAGCGCCGCCCGTTCTCGACGGACACCTGGAACATGGAGCTTCTGCCCATCATCGACAAGCGGTGGGGACCCTTGTACCTGTGTGCCAATCCCGGTGTGGACCGCTCCCTCAAGGGCCAAAACACCGGCCGTGGCTGGGAGTTGAGCCCCAGCTTCAAAGGCAGCTACGACATCACCCGGAAGGTCGCCGTCGGCTTAGAGTATTACTCATCCCTCGGCCCCATACAAGGCTTCGATCCGGTCCGCGACCAGCAGCACACGCTTTTCACCGCCGCCGAGTTGAACCTGAGTCCGACCTGGGACCTTAACTTTGGCGTGGGAGTGGGTCTGACGCACGGCTCCGACGCCCTTGTCTTGAAAATGATCGTAGGGCGCCGATTCTAAGGAAGGGTAGGGGAGTTAATACCCTGCTGCTTGCAGCAGGGTATTAACTGAGCGGGGACGACCCGCAAGCGGGTACCCCCGCGAGCTTTGCTCGTGGAGGGGGCGCCGGGGTACCCGCGCGGCGGCACGCCGCGTGGGTCGCCAATCATTGCATGTCGTAAGTTGTGCCAAAGCTCCAAGGATGATGGCCGGATGCAAAGCGGAAACGAAAGAACGAGTAAAAAAGTTTTTATGATGGGAGTGGAATAGAAGGAGAAGATAATATTATCCCTGTAGCAAGCTACAGGGAATCAACAAGTTAAAGAAGGAGAGGGGCAGGCTATAAGCCGGGTTCTGTTACCGCGATGCGGTCCATGGTCATTTCTCTTGGGTCCGCGACGCGGACCTCGTGCGGCCTACCTGGGTTAAAGGACGGGCCATCCTCACCGCGCTCTCGCGCGGTCCCCCTTTTGGCCTTGCATCGGATGGGGTTTGCCAGGCCATCCAGTCGCCTGAATGCCGGTGGGCTCTTACCCCGCCATTTCACCCTTACCCCCTCACGAAGGCGGTATCTTTTCTGTTGCGCTTTCCCTGGGATTGCTCCCGGTCCCCGTTAGGGACCATCCTGCCCTTCGATGCCCGGACTTTCCTCGGGGCTTGCGCCCCGCGACCATGCGCCTGCCCCTCTCGCAGCCGCATCTTTCGCAAGCTTGTCGGCAAGCCTGTTTCCTTCCCTGGGAATATATTTTACCGAAAAATGAGAGAGCTTTCCAATGAGGCGGTGCGCCTCTTCAAGATAGACCCGCAGCCTTTCGTTTTTGATGCGGTACTTGCCGCAGACCTGGTTGGCTACGAGCTGCGAGTCCGTATAGACGCGGACGGGCAGGGCGGCGTGGTCCCCGACCTTGCGCAGCGCCCGTATCAGCGCCTCGTACTCCGCCATGTTGTTCGTCATCCGCCCCAGGTGGACGCTTTCCCTCCAGACCTCGTTGCCGTCCTCATCGTAGGCGACCATGCCCGCGCCCGAAAGGCCGGGGTTGCCCAGGGAGGCGCCGTCGATGTAAATGTGCCATTCCTTCATTCTTCTTCCTGGTAGTAGAAGATCCTGTTGCAGCTCGGGCACGTGATGATCCTGCTGTTCTTCATCACCTCGATGAACAACTGCGGCGGGATGTTCATGAAGCACCCCAGGCAGGTACCGTTCTTGACGTTGACGACGGCCAGGCCGCTCCTCTTCTCGATAAGCACGGCGTAGCGCTCCTTGAGTTCGCCGCCTACATCGACGAGCAGCCTCTGGCGCTCGGTCCGGAGCTTTTCGATGACCGTGCCCGCCGCCTTTATATCCTTCTCCAGCTCGCCCACCTCCTTGCCGATCTCCTGCTCCCTCTTGGCAAGCTCCTTCTGGGACGCCTGGTTGTCTTTTTTCAGCTCCTCGATCCTCTCCATGAGGAGGATGATGTCCTCCTCGGTCTTGTCGTTTGCCGTCCTTGCCGCCTCGATCTCCTTGAGGATGGCCTGGTACTCCTTGTTCGTTTTCACTTCATGAAGCTTCGCCTCGACCTTCTTGACCTGCGCCCTTTCCCCTTCGAGCTCGATCTCCTTCTTCCTTCTCTCCTTTTCGAGCTCGTCGATGATCTCCTTCTCCTTCGTGATCTTTTCCCTGGTCCGGCTCAGCTCGTTCTGCATCTCCTCGATTCTTTGCGGTCCGGCCGCCCTCTTTTTCTCGTTCTCCATAATCTTCGTATCGATCTTCTGCACCTGGCAGAGGGTTTCCAATTCTTGGTTCAATGTGCTCCCTCCCAGAAATTTAAAAGGGGTGGCATTTCTGCTCACCCCTTTTTGGTCCTGCCTATATGCGTATCTTCGAATTCTCCATCATGCACGGTTCTCTTTTTTGGGCCCACCTGGCCTCGAACCAGGGGCCTACCGGTTATGAGCCGGTGGCTCTACCAACTGAGCTATGGGCCCGTCTGTGGTATAGAGTAACCGATTGGCGCCCTTCTTGTCAAGGGAATATCCTCCCTTCGGCCGTCGGCTGCCGTGCCTGCAATGTATGCCTTTGCATACAGTCGAAATGTTTTTTCCCACTGGCGGTTTTTGGCGCCGACGGCCTGACAGGGCATACACGGGGCCTTTCACTTTTGGGGATTGATAAAATAGCCCCGTCTGATAGAATAATTACCGGCAGGCGATGGCGGCCTCCCGCCCTGCGATTATGCCGGCCCCGCTGCGCGCGCCGATAACGTGACCCGATGAATGAGACGCCCCTCCACCCGGTGATAGACGTGTTTTTCTTTGCCCTCGGGGCAATAATGGGCAGCTTCCTGAACGTCTGCATCCACCGCATACCGAGGGGGGCGTCCGTCGTGCGCCCTGGCTCCAGGTGCCCTGCGTGCGGCGCGCCTATAGCTTTTTACGACAACATCCCCCTTGTGAGCTACGTGCTGCTCAAAGGGCGGTGCAGGAAGTGCGGCTGGCCCATACCGGTGCGCTACCCCCTCGTGGAGCTGCTCACAGGGTCCATCTTCCTCGTTTTCTACCTGGTGCTCGGCCTGTCGGTTGAGCTGCCCGTGCTTCTCGTCTTCACGTGCCTCCTGGTTGTCATATCCTTCATCGACATCGATTTCCGCATCATCCCGTACAGGCTGAGCCTGGGCGGCCTCGGCCTTGGCCTTGCCCTGTCCCCGTTGAGGCCCTCCTTCGGCATCGTCCACGCCCTCGCCGGGGCGATAGGGGGCTGCGGCCTGATTTACGCGATCAAAAAGTCCTACGAGCTTTTGCGCAAGGGGGAGGGGATGGGCGGCGGAGACGTATGGCTCCTCGGCATGATCGGCGCTTTCTGCGGCCTGAGGGGCGTCATATTCTCGCTTATAGCAGGCTCTTTGATTGGGTGCCTGGTCGGTGTCCCGCTGACGCTCGCCAGGGGCGGGGGCACGAAATACGCGATCCCCTTCGGCCCTTTCCTCTCGGCCGGGGCGCTTCTCTACGCCCTTGCCGGGGGCGGCCTGATACACCGCTTCTACGCTTTGATCGACCTGCTGCCAGGTCTTATGAGATAATGGATACATCGATTGCAGGGGTGAATGATGATCGAGTTTAAACGGTTGGTTGAGTCGAGCACGTACCTTGATCCTTTCCATAACTTTGAGCCTTTCGAGGCCAAATCGGAGATCCGCTGGGACCCCCTTACGGGACTGACGGCGAGGATAATGAATTTTCCGGCCCGGAGAATGCCCCGGTTCGACCCGGCGCCGCTCGTGGCCGCGTCGATTGCGGCCAGGTGCCCGTTCTGCGAGGAAAATGCTGCGATGACCGCACGCCTCGACCCCGCCATGTTCGGCAGCGCGCAGGTCGTGGACGGAGAGGTGCGGGTCATACCCAACCTGCTGGCCTTCGACAAGTACTCCTTCGTCGCCATCATGTGCAGGGACCACTATCTCGACATGGCGGCCCTCGCTTCAAGGGGGTGCGTGGTGAAAGGCATCGAGGCCCTTGCGGGCGTCTTCCGGCAGGTATGGGAGAAAGACCCCTCCGCCCGGTACTGCTCCGTCAACTGCAACTATATGCCCATGTCGGGGGGCAGCCTCATCCATCCGCACATCCAGGGCATAGCCGGCGAGCAGCCGACGAACTACCAGAGGCTGATGATAGAAAAGAGCGCGGAGTTCCGGGCCGCGCAAAAGGCCGTCTTCTGGGACGCCCTCGAAGAAGAGGAGGTGCGCCTGGGGGAGCGGGCAGTCGGCAGGACGGGCTCGGTCTTCTGGTACGTGCCTTTTTCGCCGAGGGCGAATATCGACATAGGCTGCATCTTCCGTGCGCCTTCCTTGGACGCCCTCGATGGGGCCGACTGGGCGGACTTCGGCGAAGGTCTCAACAAGGTGCTGGCTTACCTGGACAGGGAGAACGTAGGCAGCTTCAACCTGTCGATATTCTCGGCCCCGGGCGATGAGGACCATTTCCGCGTCAACGGCAGGATCGTGGCCAGGCGCTTCCTTCCCCCTGTCAACGCGGCGGACGTCAGTTACTTCGAGAAGCTCCACATGGAGACCGCATGTATGGTCGTCCCGGAGAATGTAGCCGCCAGGTTGAGGGAGATGTGGTAGGCGGCCTTACGCGGGGCGCGCTCTATGGCGACTGAAAGGCTCGCTAAGTTCATTGCCCGCTGCGGCGTCGCGTCGCGGCGCAAGTCGGAGGAGATCGTCCGGTCGGGGAGGGTAAAGGTCAACAGGGCCGTCGTGACGGACCCTGCCCACCCGGTCGATCCCGTCTCGGACATGGTGTGGCTCGACAACAAGGCCGTCAGTCCTGCCTTGAGGCGGCGCTACATTGCCCTTTACAAGCCCGCGGGCTATCTCTCAGACCTTGCCGATACGGAAGGCAGGGACCGGCCGCTCGCCCGCAGCCTCATACGACTCGAGGGTGCGCTTTTCCCCGTCGGCAGGCTCGACTACGCCTCCGAGGGCCTCATGATCTTCACGGACGACGGCGAATTCGCTAATCATATCATGCATCCCCGATACAAAGTTGAGAAAGAGTATCATGTTAAGCTCTCGGGGAGCCTCACACAGGAGGAGATGCGGCGCGCCACCGCCGGTCTTAGCGTGGGAGGCGAAAGATACAGGGTCAAGGCCGTTACGCCCATCAGGAGGGCGGAGAAAAACACGTGGTACAGGATTATCGCGACGGAGGGCAAGCACCACCATATAAGAAAGCTTGCAGAGGGACTTGCCCATCACGTGCTCAGATTGCGCCGCGTGCGCATCGGCCCTGTGACGCTCACTGGGCTAAAGCCCGGGGAGTGGCGTCCTCTGGCGCCGGAGGAGATCAGGCGGCTTGTGCCTGACGCAGCGGGCGCGGGCTGGACGGGGGGGCTGCATAGATGATTTTGTTGTGCGCTTTTTGTTACCGCTATGGTTGGAAAAAGCGAGCTGGCCGGTGGGGGTTATTCTAGCGCGCCCTAAGAGGCTTGACGGTCGGACTTATCGAGGCCTGGATCGCGCAGGCGATCTTATTTTGGTTGACAGGTCTGAGGGGTTTTTATAACATTATGAAGACATGGAGAAGAACGGCTCGAGCAGGTGGGCGGAGATCCTCAAGACGATCGGCCACCCCGTGAGGATCGGGATTATGGAGGTATTGCTGGGAGGCGACAGGAACGTCAGCGCGATATGGGGCGCCCTGGGGCTTGCCCAGTCCACCGTGTCGCAGCATTTGTCCGTGTTGCGGACGAAGGGGATAGTGCAGGGGGAGCGCCGGGGGTCGCAGGTGAGATACTCGATAACCGATCGGAAGGTGGAAGAGATCGTCAGACTGATAAAGGATGGTAGAAGTTAACATAATATCTCTTATCAGAACCAACAGAAATCAGAGACACCGGGACCAGGACTAAAGGGCGACTCTCCTTCCCCGGCTACAGAAGGCTCGACAGTTGACTACATTCCCTCCTAAGGAACAGCCGATAAGCGGCGCTGAGATAAACCGTCTCTACAAGCAAGTCGAGGGCAAGCTTGAGAGCATCGTCGAGAAGCTCCTCAGCTCGAAGGTCAGCGAGAAGGATAACATCCTCCAGAACGTGCAGACGATGATGGAGCGGATCTTCATCGCGGCCGCCATGAAGATGACGGACGGCAACGTCCTGCGCGCCTCGAAGCTCCTGGGCATTAACAGGAACACCCTGAGCAAGAAGCTCAAGGAGATGAAGGAGCAATCTAAGCGAGATAGCGGACTATAAGGTCCCCCAGCTCGCGCGTGCCCATACCCATCTTACCGGCGTCAACGGACTTGACGTCGCCCTTCAGGGCGCGGGCAACGGCCGCGTCTACGGTCTTGGCAGCCTCCGCCTCGCCGAGGTAGTCGAGCATCATGGCCGCAGCGAAGATCGCCGCGATGGGGTTTATCACGTTCTTCCCGGTGTACTTGGGCGCCGAGCCGCCGATAGGCTCGAACATGGAGACCCCGGCCGGGTTGATGTTCCCTCCGCAGGCGATGCCCAGGCCGCCCTGGACCATCGCCCCCAGGTCCGTAATGATGTCCCCGAACATGTTGTCAGTCACAATGACGTCGAACCATTCGGGGTTCTTTACCATCCACATGACCGTAGCGTCTACGTGGGCGTAGTCCGTCTTGATGTCGGGGTACTCCTTCGCCACCTCGTAGAAGACCCGCTCCCACAGGTTGAAGGCGTAGGTGAGGACGTTCGTCTTCCCGCAGAGGGTTAGCTTCTTTGCCTTGTTGCGCCGTCTCGTGAGGTCGAAGGCGAACCGTATGCACCTCTCGACGCCCTTCCGGGTATTCACGGATTCCTGGACTGCGACCTCGTCGGGCGTGCCTTTCTTGAGCGTTCCGCCCGCGCCGGCGTACAGCCCCTCCGTGTTTTCCCGGACGACGACGAAATCGATGTCCGCCGGCCCCTTGTCCTTGAGGGGCGTCTCCACCCCTTCGTAGAGCTTGACGGGCCGCAGGTTGATGTACTGGTCGAGCTCGAAGCGTATCTGGAGCAATATCTGCTTCTCCAGGATGCCCGGCGGCACGTCGGGGTGGCCGATGGCGCCGAGAAAGATCGCCTGCTGCGACTTGAGGTCGGCGAGGACCCCGGCGGGCAGGGTCTCCCCCGTCTTCAGGTATCGCTCGCCCCCCAGGTCGTAATTGGTGTATTTGAGAGCGAAGCCGAACCTGGCCGACACTGCGTCGAGCACCTTGATCCCCTCGGCTACGACCTCCGGACCCGTCCCGTCCCCCGGTATTACGCCTATCCTGTATGCTTTCGCCATTGCCATCGTCTCCTTATGAGAGCTTTTCCGGGGCCTTTCGGCGGCGCCTTGCTTACGCTATCCCCAGCGCCTTCTTCCCGATGTCTTTTCGATACTGCATCCCCTCGAAGGAGATGCATGAGACCGCACCGTAGGCCCTCTCTATCGCCTCGGCGTAAGTGGCGCCGAGGGCAGTGACGCCGAGGACCCTTCCGCCCGACGTATAGTAGTCGTCCCCCTTGCGCGTCGTCCCCGCGTGAAATACGAAAACGTCCTCCTGCCCTTCCGCGTCGGCCAGCCCTTTTATGAGCTTGCCCTTTTCGGGCTTTTCGGGGTAGCCCCCCGAGGCAACGACAACGCAGACGGCGACGCCCTTCTTCCATGCCATCGGCCCTGCTTTTTGCAGGTCGCCTTCCGCGCAGGCGGCGATAACGGGCAGGAGGTCGCTCTCCATCCTGAAGAGTATCGGCTGCGTCTCCGGGTCGCCGAAGCGCGCGTTGAATTCCAGGACGTAAGGCTTCGCGACGGACGCGCCGGCCCTGCCCAGCATCAGGCCGCCGTAAAGGACGCCTTTGTATGGTATGCCTTCCGCCTTGAGGCCGTCAACGGTCCTTTTCATTATAGATGCGTCGATCTCCGCCGCCAGCCCTGAGTCTATAAAGGGCACCGGGGTGTAAGCCCCCATGCCGCCCGTGTTCGGCCCTTTGTCGCCGTCGAGGAGCGCCTTGTGGTCCTGGGAGGGAGGCAGGGGCAGCACGGATGTCCCGTCGCACAGGGCCAGATACGACGCCTCGATGCCGAGCAGGAAGTCCTCGACGATCACCCTGTCGCCGGCAGCGCCGTGGACGCGGTCGATAAAAAGCTCCCTGAGCGCTTTTTCCCCCTCTTCGGCGCTGTCGATGACGTAGGCGCCCTTCCCTGCACAGAGGCCGTCCGCCTTTACTACATATGGCGGGACGAGGGCTTTTATGCGGGCGAGGGCCGCGTCGTACGATGTAAATACCTTGAAGGAGGCCGTCGGGATGGCGTACTTCTCCATGAGCGTCTTTGCGAAGACCTTGCTCGTCTCGATGCGGGAGGCCGCCTCCCTCGGGCCGAAGATGGGTATCCCCGCAGCCTCGAAGGCGTCCGTGATGCCCGCCGCCAGCGCAGCTTCCGGCCCGACGACTACGAGGTCGATGCGCTCCTTCCGCGCAAGAGCGAGCAGCCCGGCCGTGTCCGTAGCTGCCGTATCGACGCAGGCGGCGATGCGGGAGATCCCGCCGTTGCCGGGGGCGCAGAAGATATCGCTTACTTTTGGAGACCGGGAGAGCTTCCACACGAGGGCATGCTCCCTGCCCCCGCCGCCTACGACGAGTATCCGCATCGCTTTCCCCTCCTATTGTTCCGGCCCCTATCGGCTCAGGTAGTCGTAGATGGCCTTGTCGTAATCGGAAGTCAGGAAAAAGACCTTCTTTGCTAGCAAGAACCGCAGCTCTTCCGTCGTCGCGCCGCCGTTGGCCTTCATGTTCTCCATGACCCCGGGGTAGTCGGCAGGGTCCGTGACGACCGTCACGTATTTGTAATTCTTGGCTGCCGCCCTTATCATCGACGGGCCGCCGATGTCGATGTTCTCTATTGCCTCCTCGAAGGTGCAGCCTTTTGCCACCACCTCCTTGAAGGGATAGAGGTTGACGACGATCATGTCGATGTCCTTTATGTCGAGGGCCTTCTTGGCCTCCTGGTGGTCTTTTTTGTCCCTTATATTAAGGATGCCTCCGTGGACCTTCGGGTGGAGGGTCTTCACCCTGCCGTCCATGATCTCCGGGAAGCCCGTGTGCTCGCTTATGTCCTTCGAGCGGACCCCAAGCTCGTCGAGGTACTTCTTGGTGCCCCCTGTCGAGATGATCTCGACCCCCAGGTCTTTCAGAAAAGGCGCAAGCTCCCCGAGGCCTGCCTTGTTCGATACGCTTATCACCGCCCTCTGGATTTTCATCTTCCCCTCTCTTCGATCCAAACTTTCGGTTTTGCTGCGCGGCTGTATACGGCCTTATAGTTGTGGCGCAAAGATTTATGATAATTTCCGGCGGGGGTTTTGTCAACAGGAAATCCTGCGTAGGATCAGATGGCGGCGGCAAGAGGGGGTTGTACTATATTTAAGGGTGGAATATTAGGGCTCAGATTCTACGGCGGTATAGAACCACACCTTGCCGGTGCGGACTGCTTTGATGCGCCCTTCCCTTACGAGCTTCTCCAGGCCGGCCACGGCTGCTGCGGCCGGTATGCCCGTCGTCCGCACCACGTCCTCAAGGCTCAACGACCTGCGCTTCAGCGTCTCCAGCAGGTCGGCCTGCCACGCAGGCGCGCCGGGTGCGCGGGCTTTCCTGTCGAAGGCGGCAATCACCTCGCATCCCCGGCCCAGGCGGTGCGCGATGGCCGCAAGCCTTGCCTTGCCGACAGGCATCGCCGTATCCTCTGCGGGCGGGCGCATAACCGTGTTCAACTGCACCCTATCCGCCCAGGTATCCGACACTATTTGTTTAAGCATTTCAATCTGTTCTGATGCATCATTGATACTCTTTATCAACATTATCTCAAGCCATATCGTGCCTTTGTATGCCTGGCGGAAGTCCTTGAGACCGGAGAGCAGGAGGCCGAAGGAAAGGCTTTCGTGGGGGCGGTTGACCCTCTCGAAGATCCCCTGCTCCGCTGCGTCGAGGGAAGGGAGTACCAGGTCTGCCGGGGCGATCTCTTGCCGCACGTCTTCCCTGAACAGGAGCGACCCGTTCGTGATGACCGCAACGGGTATGGCCGTCCTGCGCTTCAGCTCGCTTATTACGAAACCTATATCGCTGCTCAGGGACGGCTCTCCAGACCCGGAGATGGTGATAAAATCGATTGCCCTCCCCTCTTCCACCTTCTCCGTCACCTGCCGGATCACGAGATCGGGGTCCGCGAAGCTGCGGCGGTCCACTTCTTTGTGGGTCGTCCTGCCTACCTGGCAGTAAATGCAGTCGAAGGTGCAGTGCTTGCGCGGTATCAAATCAACGCCGAGGGAGAACCCCAGCCTTCTCGAAGGCACGGGGCCGAAGACGAACTGATCCATCCAATAATCTAACTTATTCAGCGGGTATAAGAAAGGCCTGCCATAATGCGGTATTTTTTCTTTTTTTCGGTCGGAGGCGAAAAGATCCAGCCCCCTACGGAAGATTTTTGCGCTTCTCCCAGACCCGATCAAACTTCTCCAAGTATATCCTCGTCTCTGCCGGCAGCCGGCACGTCCATGCGTCGTTGCACTCCCGCGCCGACTTCTGCACCCTCTTCGGGCCGCAGTTGTACGATGCGGCCAGCAGCCTGCCGATGGCCCCCATGTCGTCCTGGGCATTGAGGAGGAGCTTCCTCGACAGGTCGGCGAGGTCGGAGTCGAAGAGCAGTAGCGACGCTTTGGCCGCGTTCACGTGGTCCGTGCTGCCCTGCACGAAGTCCCTGACGAGGGCGGCAGCCGGGTATCTCCGGCGGATCCTCTCGTATGTGGCCGGCATGAACTGAAAGAGGCCCCTCGCCCCCGCGGGAGACTTGCTGTAGGCATAGGCGTTTTCGGCGTTCGCCCCTATGACCGTCAGCACTTCCCGTATCAGGGCGTCTTCCTGCTCGGCGGTGCAGGACTTGAAGCGCTCCGGGTCCATGTGCTCGATGATCGACAGGACGAAAATGAGGTCAGGGAGCTGGTCGGAATAGAGGAGCGGGCCAAGGGCGCGAAGCCTGACCTGCCGCCTCTCAAGGTCGGCGAGGGCAAGGCCGATCTGGTCCACCAGGTATTCGTATCCCGCCCGCCGTACCTCAGGCGTATCGATCTCCGGGCTGTAAGGCGTATAGACGACCTCTTCCCAGCCCCCGTAGCGGCCGTGGACGATGGTGCGAATGGCGAGGACCGCCATCTCCTCCGGGTAAAGGACCTGGAACCTCGATGCGACGCCGTTGCTCCTCAGCCGGACGACCTCGAAGCCGTCCGTAGCGCAGCCCTTGTCGGTGATGAGCACCGCGCGAAGCTCCCTTTCATGAAGGTTCTCGACGGCAAGGAGAAAATTGGGCGCCACCGACTCGGCGAAGCGGAGGCGCAGCTTCTTTCTCCCCCTCCTGTCCACGATGGTGACCTTCCTCTCTGAGAACTGGCGCGCGTAGCCTGCGGTCCTGCCTTTCAGGAAGGCCTGGGCGCGCTTTATCTCGTCGAGGATGTTGAAGCCAGGCTTGACAACGGCAGCGGGCCCGGCCGGTCCGCCCTGTTGCGGATAGGTATAGATATAGACATTGTCGATCGGTCTCTGCGCGCCGTCGGGAAGCCAGGCCGGCTCCTGGGCAAGCGCGGGGCGCGAGGGGAGAAGCCAGAGCAGCGCAGCCGGCAGAATGAGCAGGAGCGGCCCTCGCAGGACGGGCCGTCGCAGCAGGAGCGGCCGTCTGAGCAGGACGGGCCGTCTGAGCAGAAGGGGGCGGCGCAGCCGCCTGCGCGCCCCATGAACGACGTTATCGCCTTTTTCCCCTTTTCGCGCCATTTGTGCCTTCTTCTGGAATTATTGTCCTCGACCTTCGGGTTGTTGTCAAGAAAAACAAACTGCAATAATTTCCAGTTATTGCAGGCGTTTCAGGCAGGTCCGTGCGGAGCATTTACTGCTCTTCTTCGATATGGTTGCGATGCTCAGAGGCCGCGCAGCCAGACCGAGAGCCTTTCGCAGCCTTCTTTGAGCATATCGAGGCTGTTAGCGTAGGAGAAGCGCACGTGGGCGCCGGCGCGATACGCCCCGAAATCGTAGCCGGGCGTGACGGCCACCTTCGCCTCCGTCAGCGCCCTTTCCACGAATTCCATGCTGTCCATCCGCCACCTCTCGATGCCGGCGTAGATGTAGAAGGCCCCTTCGGGCCAGGCCGGAAGGCTGAAGCCCAGGTCTCCCAATTTGGGGAATAGGAAGGCCCGCCTCTCCCGGTACGTCTTCTTCATTGCCTCGATGTCGGAGGCGGCGTCGAAGGCGTCGAGGGCCGCGTACTGGGCAATCGTGGGCGCAGATATGAAGACGTTCTGCGCCACCCTCTGGATGGGGCGCACGAGCCGCGGGGGGACGACGAGCCAGCCGAGCCGCCAGCCCGTCATGGCGTAGGACTTGGAGAAGCCGTCGATCAAGATGATGTCGTCCGACGCAGTCAGGGCGGAAGGGAACTCCCTGTCATACGTAAGGCCCGAATAAATCTCGTCTGCAGCGAGGTACCCGCCGTGGGCGCGTACGGTGGCTGCCAGGCGCGACAGCGACTCGGCGCTGTAAATCGTGCCCGTCGGGTTGGAGGGGCTGCATATCATGAGCAGATGGGGCGCAACCCCGCATTTCTCTATCTGGTCCGGGGTAACCTCGAACCGCGTCTCTTCGGAGACGGGCAGCGAAACGACGCGGGCGTCGAAGAGTGCGCCGAAATTGCGGTAGC
>Ga0326728_10008938_pt1 | contig 24462 bp, 21 predicted proteins | sample MB3enrmetagenome_FD_207602 | JGI IMG/M metagenome (GOLD analysis project Ga0326728, IMG submission 207602) | Lab enriched peat soil microbial communities from McLean, Ithaca, NY, United States - MB31MN | ecosystem: Environmental > Terrestrial > Soil > Wetlands > Peat | place: USA: New York... | reverse complement strand
GCCTGGAGGCCGGAGCTGCCGGCATTGCGGCCATCCGCCTGTTTCAGGAAAACGATGTCGCCGAGACGCTGGCGCAATTGCGTGAGCTGGAAGAAGCAAACCTGCCACAGTCGCACATGGGATGAAATCCCGCCCAGAAAACGGTAGTGCGCTACTTTGAATTTTCCACAGGGTAGATCGAACCGTCGCGCTGTGCGATTCTGTGGCCGCAACCTGCAGGAGCAAAAAATCCTTACTCCCCATGTCTGTCATTCCGAGCGCCGCGCCCAGCATGACGTGGTCAGTTGCCACTCCACCGCAGGGCGCGGGGCCAGGAACCTATGTATTTCGGCCCTATGTGCCGTGGCCATTTCGGGCGACCGAGAGATCAAGGGCTACACCCCTTAGAGCAAAAATACAGTTGCCGTATCCCGGTGGAAGCACCGGGCTTCAGCCCGGTGAAAAGACGCATTATGTTTTGGGCTTCAGCCCCGGGATTGAACGCCGGGCCTGAAGGCCCTCTCTTCCGTTACCATATTCGCCGGGCTGAAGCCCGGCGCTTCCACACCTCGCTGGAACATATCAACTCTGTTTTTGCGCTAGCCTCTGTGAGCCGAAAAGCATGTCTAAACGGGGCTTTTTCCGCAGCCCGTAAAGTCCTGCCCTTCCTGAGCGGCGAAAAGCTTTCGATCTTTTCTCCCCTTCTGCGTACCGGGTTTAAAAAAATCCGTCCAATCCGTCCAAACCGTACGCCGGGGTGGCGGGATAGCGGCTACTCTGCTTCTCCACGCAACGATAAGTTGTTGAGTGCTGCTAACTTCTGCCACTGGCCACTGGGTCGAAAAAAATCCGTCCAAACCGTCCAAACCGTACACCGGGGGGACGGGACAGCGGTTACTCTGGTGCTGCCATGAGGCTCTCGATGGTGGCAAACGTGGGAACGAAGCAGACATGGAAATCCGGCCTGACGATAGGAGCCCCACCCCACATCGGCCCGGTTTGGGCAGACCTGGAGACCCAGCCTACCCCGCGATATCCCGCCACCTCCCGCGACCTCCCGCCACTGGGGAATTTTTTTTATTTTTTTTCGCCGCCGGTCACCGGCTTCCTCAGCGGTTAAGTTGCAAAGTAATGCTGACCGCCAAGCGGTTTCGCGGCCCACGACTGAGAACTGAGAACCCGGAACTGAGAACTATCTTCCCGGGGCGCTTCTGTGCTGAATGCTGAGTGCTGACTGCTATGTGCTCTGCCGCATCGCAGTAGAATGAGTTAGGGAAGAGTTATGAGTACTGCTTTGAACTCCCTGCCAGAGACTGCCACCACGATCCTCAAGAAGACCGAAGCCGATGAGCAGGTATGGAACGCCTTCCGCCGATGGGGGTATCTGGAAGCCAAACTTGATCCCCTGGGGCACTGGCTTTATCCCCTGTCGCATCCCGAGCTGCGTTTGAGCGGGCCAGCCGCGGAGCGTGCGCGCCAGGTTTACTGCGGATCGGTGGGGGTAGAATTCATGCACATCCCCGATCCGGAACGCCGCGCCTGGATTGCCAATCAGATGGAGTCCGCCTCCGCCAGCGCCGATCGTCCGCGCATATTGGAACGCCTGGTCCGCGCGGAGCTCTTCGAGCAAGTGCTTCAGGCCCGCTATATCGGAACCAAGCGATTTTCGCTGGAAGGAGTGACGGCGCTGATTCCGCTCCTGGATCAGATTTTGCACAGCGCCATCGCGCATGGCGCCCGCACAGTGCTGCTGGGGATGAGCCATCGCGGGCGTTTGAACGTGATGCAGCAAATCGTGGGCCGGCCGGCGGCGGAGATTTTCGCCAATTTCGAAGACGCGGATCCACGCAGCGTCCTGGGCGGCGGCGACGTGAAGTATCACTTTGGCTCGACCGGCAATTACAGGGGCTATGACGGTCGCGCGGTGGATATTCACCTGGTCTCCAATCCCAGCCATTTGGAGGCCGTGGATCCGGTTGTCCTGGGACGAACACGGGCCAAGCAGGCACGCATGACGCCGTTTACCCCGGACTCTTCTGCCGCTGCCGACGAGTTCGAGTCCGCCTGGGAAAAAGTTTTGGCCATTCTGATCCACGGCGACGCCGCCTTCGCCGGGCAGGGAATTCTAGCCGAGACCCTGAACCTGGCCGGTCTCCGGGGGTTCGAAGTCGGGGGCACAATCCACATTCTGGGCAACAATTTACTGGGTTTTACCGCCGTGCCGGCGGAAATTCAGTCCTCGCGTTTTGCCTCGGATGTGGCCAAACGCTTGCCCATACCGATTTTGCACGTCAACGGCGAAGATCCCGACGCCGTGATCCGCGTAGCCGCGATGGCCCTGGAATACCGGTATGCCTTCGGGACGGACGTGGTGGTGGATTTGATCGGCTATCGCCGTCATGGGCATAGCGAAGTCGACGATCCCTCGATATCCCAGCCCGTGCTCTATGAAATCATCAAGCGCCACCCGCCATTACACGAGATATACGCCAAGCGGATCGGGATGGATTCCGCTCCGCTGGTCGCCCGGACCCGGGAAGAGTATGAAGCCGCACTGTCTGAGGCCAAGAAGCTGGGGAAGCGGCCGGTGATGCGGGATCTGCCCGATTATTGGTTGCCCTTCCAGGGCGGCTGCTACAAACCGGAATATGAAGTGGAAACCGCTCTGGATGGTGGTAGCCTGGGGCAGATCACCGAAACTTTGGTGCGTCCGCCGGAAGGTTTCCATCTCCACCCCAAGATCAAGCGCCTGCTGGATGAACGCCTGGCGATGGGCAGTGGCAAGCGGCCGGTAGATTACGGTATGGCGGAAGCACTGGCCTTCGCCTCCCTGGTGCGAAATAGAATCCCCGTGCGTTTGAGCGGCCAGGACTCCAAACGGGGCACCTTCAACCAGCGGCATGCGGCATGGATCGACACGGAGAATGAGCGCGAATACATTCCGCTCTGCCATGTGGCTCCGGACCAGGCGCGGTTTGAGGTTTACAATTCCGAGCTCTCCGAGGCCGCGGTGATGGGCTTCGAATACGGCTACTCACGCGACTGTCCGGAGGGGCTTACGCTGTGGGAAGCGCAGTTCGGCGATTTCGCCAATGGCGCCCAGATCATCATCGATCAGTTCGTGACCGCGGGAGAAGACAAATGGAAGCTGCTCTCCGGTCTGGTTCTGCTTCTGCCCCACGGCTTCGAAGGACAGGGCCCGGAACATTCCAGCGCCCGCATCGAGCGTTATCTGCAGTTGGCCGCCGAGGATAACATCCAAATTGCCCAGCCTTCGACCGCGGCCCAGTACTTTCACCTGCTGCGCCGCCAGGCGCTGCGGAAGTGGCGTAAGCCGCTGATCGTATTCACGCCAAAAAGTATGTTGCGGTATCCGGATGCCCTGTCGCCGCTGGCCGATTTCTCGCGCCCGCATTTCGCGAACGTGCTTCCCGATGCTGCGGCGCCGAATGCCGGGCGCGTGCTGGTAGCCACGGGCAAGATCGCTCACGAACTGCGCGCCGAACGCAAGCGGCGCAAAGACGAGAGAACCGCGATTATTGCTTTGGAGCAACTTTATCCTTTTCCCGAAGCCGAGTTAAAAGCCGCCCTGGAGCAGCACGGGGAGGCTCGGGAGATCGTATGGGTGCAGGAAGAACCAGCCAACATGGGCGCGCTCTGGTACGTGCTGCCGCGTTTGCGCCGGTTGGCGCGTCCTCAGCCGGTACGCTCGGTTAAGCGTTCCGCCAGCGCCAGCCCCGCCACCGGCTCGACCAAAGCCCACGAGTTGGAACAGAAAACGCTGCTGGCCCTCGCGTTCGCGGCGTAGGGGGAAGGCAGCAGTGAGCACTCAGCATTCAGCAATCAGCTAAACTAACACCCAGCGCAGAGCCGCAGAGAACATTTCGGATTTGGGAATGTGGATTTCGGATTTAAACACCTCCTCGCGCATTCGGGTGCACGAGAATTTTTGAATCCTAGATCCAAATTCCCAAAATTTTCTCTGCGGCTCTGTGTCTCTGTGCTGGGTGTTGGGCTCCGGGCTTTGGGGTTGGCTGAGTGCTGATTGCTGAGTGCTAACTTCTGACTTCCGATTGCTGATTGCTGATTTCGCTGATATCGTTTACTCCGTCATGTCTGACCCACGTGCGCAACTACTGGCCTTGCTGGCGCAGAAATCGTTCCGGCTGGGGAAATTCAAGTTGTCGTCGGGCGTTGAAAGCGACTACTACATCGACTGCCGTACCACCACACTGGATGCCGTGGGCTCGCGTTTGACGGGAGAAGCGTTTCTCCGCGAGGTTCGCGCCCGGGGATGGGATATCACCGCGGCCGGCGGATTGACGTTGGGCGCCGATCCTATCGCGGTCTCCATGGCCGTGCTCAGTGGCGGCAAGATCCACGCCTTTCTGGTGCGCAAGGCGGAAAAGGCGCACGGCACCGGCCAGCGCATCGAAGGCTTTCGCGAGGCCGGGGCGCGGGTGGTGATCGTCGAAGACGTATGTACTACCGGAGGCTCCACCATTCAGGCGATCACGGCAGCGCGGGAAATCGGTTTTAACGTGGTGGGAGTCATCTGTCTGGTCGATCGGGAAGAGGCCGGGGGCCGGGCCAATGTCGAGCGCGCAGCGGCTCCCGCACCCTTGGTAGCCATTTTTACGGCCCGCGATCTGCGGCATGAGTACCTGAAGCAGAAACCCTGCGGGTGAACTGAACCGAAGGCGTGAAAAAAACATAGAACCTTTTCACCGCAGAGTATCCTTCGACAAGCTCAGGACAGGCTTCAAGGACGCGGAGGGAATCTATATCCATCGTTTTCATCGTCTTCTTTTCTCGGTGTACCTTCGCGTCTTCTGCGTCCTCTGCGGTAAGAGGTTTTTTTGACACCTCCTTCGCTCAGGAGGCGCGATGAGGGTGGGGCACTTCGGCTATGGAAGTGTAGCGTTGACGAGCCTTCGACGGCACTCTCGCCTGGGGCTCTATCTTTGCTACTCGCAGCCCGCCGCCGAGGACGGCGGCGCTACCAACCCACTTTGCAAATTACAAATTACCAATTACAAATTAAGAACATGGTTAACACGTTGGAATGGACGAACGACGGGGTGCGCTTCATCGATCAGACGAAGCTGCCTATGGAAGAAACTTATGTCACCTGCCGCACCTACCAGGAGGTGGCCGACGCGATCCGCAACATGATTGTGCGGGGCGCCCCCGCGATCGGCGTGGCCGCAGCCATGGGCATCGCCTTGGGCGTGCGGGACACGGATGCCGCCTCGGTCTCCGATCTGGAGCGGCAATTCGAACGCATCTGCACCGCCATCACCGCTACTCGTCCGACCGCGGTAAACCTGTTCTGGGCGGCGCGGCGGATGCGGCAAACCCTGGCCAGTGTGGCGAACTTGCCGGTCGCGCAGGTGAAGGAGAGTTTGATCGCCGAAGCCAAGCGAATGCACGCGGAAGACATCGCGGCGAACGAGGCCATGGGACGTCACGGCGCCACCCTGATGCCCGCCTCCGGCGGCGTGCTGACGCACTGCAATGCCGGCGCGCTGGCTACCTGCGGTTACGGCACGGCTTTGGGGGTGATTCGAGCGGCGGTGGAAGCCGGCAAACAAATTCACGTCTTCGCCGACGAAACCCGGCCCTTCCTGCAGGGCGCGCGGCTGACGGCCTGGGAACTGGTACGAGACGGCATCCCGACGACGCTGATCTCGGACAACATGGCCGGAGCGATGATGCGGCAGGGCAAGATCCAGGCTGTGGTGGTGGGCGCGGACCGCATTGCCGCCAACGGAGATGTTGCCAACAAGATCGGCACCTACGGGGTAGCCGTGCTGGCGCATGAGCACGACATCCCGTTTTATGTAGCGGCGCCTTTCTCCACCATCGATCTGGAGACGCCTGAGGGCAGCCAAATTCCCATCGAACAACGTGCGGCGGCCGAGGTGACGCACATGGCCGGCAAGCGGGTTGCGCCCGAGGGTGTATTGGTGGAGAACCCCGCCTTCGACATCACCCCGGCCAAATACGTGAGCGCGATTGTTACCGAATGCGGCATCCTGCGCCCGCCTTACGGCGCAGCCATTCAGCGGTTGGCAGAAACTGCGGCGAAATCGAAGCCCGTTTAGAGCGCGACCAAAGCCTCCTCACGGTGGAGGACACAGAGGTGCGGAGTGGAGTGCTGAACTTTTTTCCTCTACGTTCTCTGGGGTGGAGAGGCTGGTGTTCTTTCGCCCTTAACGCCCGGCGCCGGTGTCTTCTTCTGAATTCAAGTCGACTTCCCGAGTCCAGAATTGTTTCTCTACCTGGAAGCCCTGAGCGGCGAGAGCCAGAGACATCATGGTGATGCTGCCGCGGGATTTTCTGCTCATGGCCGCCTTTTCAAGTCTTCCCTTCTTGTCGGCCAGATAGATGGTGAGGTTGTCACCCGCCTTTGCGGTTAGGATAATCTCTCCATGGTCCAGTAGATAAGCCACCCGCGAACTATCAAGGTCGGAGACGAAAGCGGTGCTGAGCAATTGTCCCATTTCGCCCTGGTTGGTGGGCCTCGTCAGGCCCAAAGTCGCGCAGATATATCCGGCCAGCAACGTGGTACTGCCTCGCTTCTGGACGTACTTTTCAATCCTGGCGAACTCCTTGGCCGGATCCGGAGGTTTCTCGGGCGCCGCGGATTGGGCCGGCTTGGGCGCGCTTGGCGCGGCAGCATCGCTGGTCTGCGCCAGCGCCACGGTGGCAGTCAAACTTATCCCCAACAATACTGCCATCAAAGACACAATTACGCCTTGCCCACGACTTACCGTTTGCATATAGCACCCTTGCCCATTCTCACATCGGTAGCCCCAATTCTACCGCGAGAAAAAGAAAATGGAAGTTTTATCTTGGACGGAATTCATTTTTTCGGAACAACCATAGACCAGAATTCTTTGGTGAATTCCATAAGAAAGGCGCCGCAGACGAGAGACACGTCTAACCCCAAAACCACCCAAAGCGCCGAGAAGCAATAGTATTGTACGGTTTCTGCATTCACAGAATCACCGCTGCGCCGAGATTATCTACGGCATTTGGGATGGAGCCCGGCAGCGGGATAACTCTACCGGGTTTTCCGCTTACTTCCGGTAAAGAGTTCGTCTCTTTTCGTAAAGTTCTGTAGCCGTGGGGAGCAATTCTTAACACTTCTTTACGGCCGCGTGTGCGAAACTGTCAAGTACAGCGATGCTAATAACTGCCAAGCCTTCCTTGTTTTCCTGCCTGCGCGCCGTGTTGCTGGCGGGCGTCATCTGGTTGAGCTTCTTCATCTGCGCCGCTCCCTTGTTCGCTCAGGCGCCGGTATCTTCAGCTTCATCTCATCCGGTAGGAACCGTGAAGGCCATCCAGGGGAGCAAGGTCATCCTGGCGACAGCCCCGGGATCGGAAATGACGGTATCGATCGAAGCAGCTACGCAGATCTTGCGCGCTTTGCCCGGACAAAAGAACCTGAAAGACATGGCGCCGATGGCGTTACCGGACTTACAGGCGGGAGACCGGATACTGGTCCGCGGAGAGATTTCGCCCGATGGGAAATCGATGGTGGCGTCCTCTGTGATCGTCATGAAGGGAGCGGATATCGCCGCCCGGCAGCAACAGGAGCGCGAGGACTGGCAGCGGCGCGGTCTCGGCGGGTTGGTTAGCGCAGTCGATGCGGCCAGCGGCACGGTCACCCTGTCCGCCGGCCGGAAGAGCGTGGCGGTCAAGGTGGCAAAGACTACAGTGATACGCCGCTATGCGCCCGATTCAGTTAAATTCGATGACGCCAAACCGGGTTCGCTCGACGACATTAAACCCGGGGATCAGTTGTGCGCCCGAGGTGTCCGCAGCGCCGATGGCAGTGAAATCGCCGCCGAAGAAATTGTTTCCGGCACGTTTCGCAACATTGCCGGCACCGTCAGCAGCATTAATTCCGCCAATGCGACGATCAATGTTATGGATCTGATCACGAAGAAGCCCGTCACCGTGAAGATTACCGCGGATTCCCAGCTGAAGAGCCTGCCCTCCCTCGTCGCCCAGCGTATCGCTATGCGCTTGAAGGGCGGTCCCCCGGACGGGCAGCCCGGAGCGAAAGCGGAGGGTGGCGCAACGCCCGCAGCCAGACCCACAGCCGGCCCGGGTGGCGAAGCGCGTAACGATCGTTCCGGCGGCGCGCCGGATTTGCAACAGATCTTGAGCCGTATGCCAGCCTTGGCCCTGGGCGATCTACAGAAGGGCGAAGCGGTAATCATGGTGGCGACGGTGGGCTCGGAAAATTCTCCCGCTGCCGCCATTACTTTGCTTACCGGCGTAGAAGCGATTCTGACGGCGGCTCCCAGCGGGAGTGGCGCGACGGGACTTTTGTCGCCATGGAATTTGAACACCTCCATGGGAGACTCTTCCAATCCGTAGTTGTAATTAGGAGATTGAATGGTGGTCCGCAGTTCCGGAACTCATATACTGGTTTCTCGTTTTTTTCTGCTGCTGCTTTCGCTGGCTTGCTTCTCCGGCAGCGCGGCGGCGCAAACCTCGTCCGGCACGTTGCGCGGAATGGTCACCGATCCTTCCGGTGCGGCCGTACCGCAGGCCAAGGTAACCGTTACGGGACCGGGCGGGGAGAAGTCGGCCACCAGTAATCGGGAAGGCAGCTATGAAATCGGCGGATTGGCGGCAGGCAAGTACGCGGTAAAAGCCGCGGCTAAAGGCTTCGCAACCTTTGAAAGCCCTGATGTCGAGATCCCGGCCGGGCAGGTTCGTAAACTCGATGTCCCTCTGGCCCTGGAGGTAGTGGAAGAAAAGGTGGAGGTGCAGGATCAGAACTCCACGCAAATCGACGTCGCGCCGTCGGAGAATGCCAGCGCCTTGATTATCAAGGGTCAGGATCTGGAGGCGCTGTCGGACGATCCTGACGAATTGCAGGCGGAACTGCAGGCACTGGCCGGTCCCGGGGCCGGGCCTAACGGCGGGCAGATTTACATTGACGGCTTCACCGGAGGGCAACTGCCGCCTAAATCGTCCATCCGCGAGATCCGCATCAACCAGAATCCTTTCTCGGCGGAATTCGACAAGCTCGGCTATGGCCGGATCGAAATCTTCACCAAACCGGGAACGGACCAATTTCACGGCCAGGTCTTCGTCAACGACACCGGTTCATTCTTGAATTCGAAAAATCCTCTCGTCCCCGCCGATGTTCAACCCGACTACCAGACGCAGATGTTCAACGGCGTTATAAGCGGTCCTATCAACAAGCACGCTTCCTTTTTCGTGAATGCCGAACGGCGCAATATCAACGACAACAACATTGTGGACGCCCAATCCATAGGAGTGCAGCAGGGCGTGGGGAACCCGCGCAGACGCACCAACGTCAGTCCGCGCCTCGACTACCAGGTGAGCCCCAACAACACCTTGTCGGTTCGCTACCAGTTTACCCAGGACGACCATGGCAGCGACGGAGTGGGCGGGCTGAACCTGGCCAGCCAAGCCTACAACGTCACTAACCGGGAACAGACGCTGCAAATCAGCGACACGCAGATTGTCAGTCCCAGGACCATCAACGAAACCCGTTTTCAATATATCCGGGACCGCAACAACCAGGACCCGCTGGATTTTTCGCCCACGATTAATGTCCTGGGCGCCTTTGTCGGCGGCGGCAATAACCAGGGCATTTTTGCCAGCCACAGCGACCATTTCGAATTACAGAATTACACTTCCATGGCGCTGGGTAAGCACATGCTGAAGTTCGGCGGACGCCTGCGCGAGGTTCGCGACGCGCAGGACTCTTATGGGAACTTCAACGGCATGTTTATCTTTCCCTCGCTCGAAGCTTTCAACGGAACTTCCTGCCCAACACCACAGCCTTGCCCCAGCCAGTTCTCGATCGTGACCGGAAAGCCACTGGCGAAGCTTTCGCTATTCGACGCCGGGTTATTTACGCAGGATGACTGGCGGATTCGTCCCAACATGACGCTAAGCTTGGGATTGCGTTTCGAAACGCAGACACAAATTAACGACCATGCGGATTTAGCTCCGCGGTTGGGCTTTGCCTGGGGCCTGGGACATGGGAAGACTCCGCCCAAAACGGTATTGCGAGCCGGTTTTGGTATTTTCTACGATCGTTTTGCCGACAATCTCCTGCTGCAGGCGGAACAGCTCAACGGCATCAATCAGCAAACGTACATCGTGAACTCACCGACCTTTTACCCCACCGTTCCTCCGCTGAGCTCCCTGAGTTCCCTGGGCGTGACGCCGATCCCGACGAGATACCAAGTGGACTCGCGGCTGCACGCGCCTTACGTGATCCAGAGCGCAGTGGCCGTTGAGCGGCAGGTAACCAAAAAGGCGACGGTAGCACTTACCTACTTGAACTCGCGCGGATTCGATCAGCTCGTCCTACGAAATGCGAATGCGCCTGTGCCGGGGACGGCGGGCAGCACGGTCCAGCCTTTGGGCGCGGCCGCCGGCAACATTTACGTGTATGAGTCGGAGGCAGTCTTCCGGCAGAATCAGTTGATCGCCAACTTCAGGGTCAACGCCGGCTCCAGGTTGTCCCTGTTCGGTTTCTACTCGCTGAGCTATGCCAATGGCGACACCGGTGCGATGTTAAGCAGCGGGGGCGCCACTTCAAGTATGTTCATGGTAGGGACCCCGGCGACGGTGAATTTCCTTTCGAACTCGTACAACATCAACGCGGACTATGGCCGGACCGCATTCGATATTCGCCACCGGTTCGCCATGGGTGGGACTATAGGCCTGCCCTATGCCTTCCGCCTCAGCCCGTTCGTCCTGGCAACTTCCGGCCGGCCGTTTAACATTACCGCCGGAGAAGATCTTAACAACGACAGCATCTTTAATGACCGGCCTTATTTCGCGAACGCAGACCACTGCGACAATGATGTCTCCTGCTTCAGTACAACTCCAACCGGACAACCTGTGGTTCCAATCAACTACGGCACGGGTCCGGCGCAGGTCACGTTCAACCTACGGCTCGCCAAAACCATTGGACTGGGTAAGAAAGTGGGAACCACGGCAGCCGCCGGTGGACCCGGTGGACCGGGCGGACCAGGCGGTGGTGGAGGGCGCGGAGGGCGCGGGGGCGGACCCGGCGGCGGCTTAGGTCCGCGGGGACTGACGGGCGGTGGTGGCGGAAGTCCTTTCGGCCTGGGTGGGGCGACTGACCGGCGTTATAGTCTGACTTTCAGCATTGCCGCGCGCAATCTGCTTAATACCGAAAACCTGGCGCCGCCAGTGGGGGTAATTAGCTCTCCTTTGAGCTTTGGCCATTCTGTGGCGCTGGCCGGCGGGCCGTTTGGCACCACTTCCGCTAATCGCCGCATCGATTTGCAGATGATGTTTACCTTCTGAGAGAAGTAACACCCAACGCAGAATCACAGAATCGCAGAACGGAGCGGGAGAACAATTCTAATTTAGCCGTCTCTGCCGTTCTGCGGTTCCGCGCTTCTGTGCTGGATTTTTAGCTATTAGAACCTCAGGACAAGGCCCGTGGAATAGCGGAAATTGTCTTGCGATGTGCTGCTGAACTGCGTGCGCAGGTAGTCGAGTTGCGCCAAGCGGAAGGCGAGCAGGCGGTTGATCCTTACGTCGAAGCCCCCACCCAGAGCCATGGCGAAAGCATTGTCACTGCTGCTGGCGGTGGTGGTTCCGGCGAGTTCGGTGGACCCGGTGAGATGGCTGACGCCGAACAGGGCATGCACGAAAGGCGTGAGCCTGCGCGTGCGATAGGAAACGGTTGGACCGAACAGGAAGTTATGGATGTGTCCGGTTACATTGCCTCCTGCCGTACTCGCGCTGGTGTAGTCGCCGTTGAAGTCGGCCGTGAAGCCAAGAAAGCGGTTCACATTACCCGTTACCGATGCCTCCCAGCCATTGGCAATCTGGTTGGGCATGGCGGTCAGACTTGAGTCGGCGCGAAAGAGCGCGTAACCGCCGAAGATCTCCATTTTCGGAGCGTCCGCCGCCAGGCATACCGCCGAAAACGCGAGCCCAACGATGACAAGAAAAACTACTCCACGCATAGTTCCTCCAAATGCTTGCTGATTTGTTCTACTCCGCTTGAACCCGCACGCCACCGGAAAGTTGTTCCGTGCGGCTTCCTCAACCTGTAAAGATTTGTGAACTTAAGCGCACTGCCATAGCGATATGTTCATTGGAGATAGTTGCCGGACTGGCGAAAGAAGTGTAATCGCCTGCGAAAGCACTGCGGCGTGTGCGAGGAATCTATTTTCCTGAGCAATTGCAGAAACTCGCACCGCCGCGGTCTGGATGACATGCAACGAAGAGGTGCAGTTTGGGGCCGAGGTCGATTTGCGTCAAACGGTCCGCCAGCCGGCTAGACATTGACAGAGACGTTGGAAGCGGACAGAGACGCCGAAAACGCTCCGTTGCTAAGCGCAAACTGCTGGAGGTCTGTCTGCAACGTACTGTACGCCTGCTGGGCGGAAGTGAGATTGCCGGATTGCAGCGCCTGGCCGAGTTCACTGAGCAAGTCGGCAGCCGAGGTCGATCCGCTGCTGCTGCTGCTGTCACTGCTGTCACTTCCGTGATGATGGTGGTGATGGTGCCCCTGTGTCGCCTGGGTCCCCATCGATTGGAAGTCTTGCTGAATGGTGTCGTAGTCCTGTTGGGCGGCCGTAAGATTACCCGATTTCAGATCCTGCGAAAGCTGGCTGAAGGCCTGGTTTATGGAACTGCTGGCAGTACTCTGCGACGATGAAGTCGAAGAGGTCGAAGAGGTCGAACTGGTAGGTTCGATTTGCTGGATGCCGGCAAAATCCGATTGCGCCGCCGTCAGATTCCCGGATTGCAGATCCTGGCCGAGCTGTTCGAAGTCCTGCTGAAATTGCTGCATCCGGTTTTGGACGTTCTGAGAGTCGTAGTAGAAGAAGCTGCTGCTAGAAATTCCCGAGACTGACATCAGTTATCTCCTTCGAGGCCGAATTGCTCTTGCGAGGGTTCGATTGACACTTCTTGACACTTCCGTGCCACTGCCTCGCTGGGAAAGACGCAACTCGTTTGCCATAGATGCCAAGTGGTGCAGGCTTTGGATTTTCAGAGATATAGCCCGTTCGCATCCGGGCGGGTCGCTCTCCCACGGAAGCTTGGGCAAAGGGTGCCTAGGCCGAACCAGGAAAAACTTGCCCGGCGCCGGTGCACGCCGCCAAGCGGCCAAACGTCGAAGGTGGCATACTCCTGGGGTGCCCTACCACCTGGCCTTGACTTCGGCCAAGCGGTTTCGAACTTAGATGCGGAGGAAGAAAGAAGACTGCCGGATAGGTTGAAATTTTCAGATGCCAGCTTCATCCAGCGATTGAAACAGGTTGAGCCGGCGCTTTGCGGGAAACCCGATGCCCGCCGGTCAGTAAACTTCGCTTCTGCCCATGCGCTCCAGTACCCGGACGCCCCACTCCTTAAACCATTGCCAAACCGAGTTGGATTCCACGTTTTGTACCGAATTGCCGTTGTCTTCTGCGCGCGTCATTATCATGGCTCCTTTCAATTCGTTCATCTACTCCGCTTAAATGGATGAATCGGTCTTGCTGGAGGTCGCAAAAGTCATAGCCACAAGCAACAAGCCACAAGCAAGAACCGGAGGCCGAGAATGGGTCTACTAATTGGTCACCTGGAATGAGAGAGCAGGAATAGCTTTGGGATTCCTCTTTCTGGCTTGCGGCTTGTAGCTTGTAGCTTGTTGGTTCCTTTGCGGCTCGTGGCTGGTTGCTCCGCTATACTGAGGAGCACTATGGCTACGCTTGGACTCATCGAATACGCAGATGCCAGCCCTGAGGTACGTGCGGTTTACGACGACATCATGGCTACGCGCAAGACTGACTGGATCAACAATTTCTGGAAAGCCATCGCCCACGATCCGCCTACGTTGAAACGCACTTGGGAAAGCATCAAGCAAATCATGGCGCCGGGGGCGCTGGATCCGCTGATGAAAGAACTCATCTACGTGGCGGTCAGTGTTACCAATGGATGCAACTATTGCATTGCCTCGCACACCGCGTCGGCCCGCAACCGGGGCATGACCGACGAGATGTTCCACGAGTTGCAAGCGGTAATCGGCATGGCCAATGAGACGAATCGGCTCGTGTCCGGCTACCAGGTGGAAGTTGACGAAGCGTTCAAAAGGCCGCTTCCGCGTTAGGCAGTCAGCTTCAATTCGGGGAAATCCTCTTCCCAGTACTCCTGGGGCCGGCGAGCGCCCGGTTGCCGCGACTCCTGCTCCATGTTGCGCAGTTGCACGCGCCGGATCTTGCCGGAAATCGTCTTCGGCAGTTCGGCAAACTCCAGGCGGCGGATACGCTTGTAGGGTCCCAGACGCTCGCGAATAAAGCTAAACAGTTGGCGTGCCACCGCAGCTGAGGGCACAATGCCGGGCTTTAACGTAATGAACGCCTTAGGTACGTTCCAGCGGATGGCGTCCGGACTTGGCACTACTGCCGCCTCGGCCACGAGCTCGTGTTCGATGAGAGCGCTTTCCAGTTCGAAAGGACTCAAGCGGTAATCAGAACTCTTGAAGACGTCGTCAGCCCGGCCGACATAGAAGAAGTACCCGTCGGGATCGCGGCGGGCGATATCGCCGGTACGGTAGTAACCTCCCTCCATCGCCTGCGCCGTCCGTTCGGCGTCATCGACATAGCCGGGAGTGATGCTGAGCGGGCGATTGGGAACCAACTTTACGGCGATCTCGCCGTCATCCGCCTCCTGGCCCTCGGCATCGAGCAGCACGACTTGATGTCCCGGCGAAGGTTTCCCGGCCGATCCCACTTTGACCGGCTGGCTGGGAAAATTGCCCAGAAGCAAGACGTTTTCCGTCTGGCCGAAACCGTCGCGGATGGTGATACCCCACTGGCTGCGCACCCGCTCGATCACTTCGGGATTCAGCGGTTCTCCCGCGCTGACCAGTTCCCGGATCTTGACCGGATAGGCCTTCAGGTCCTCCAGGATCAGCATGCGCCATACTGTTGGGGGCGCACACATGGTGGTCACGCCGCACCGCGCTACCGCGGCCAGAGTCTGCCTGGCGTCGAAACGGCTGTAGTTGTGGACAAACACGGTTGCTCCCGCATTCCAGGGGGCGAAGAAGCTGCTCCACGCATGTTTGGCCCATCCCGGCGAACTGACGTTCAGGTGTATGTCTCCGGGCCGTATGCCAATCCAGTACATGGTTGCCAGGTGGCCGACGGGGTAACTCTGATGCGTATGCAACACCAGCTTAGGCAGCGCGGTGGTGCCGGAGGTGAAGTACAGCATGAAAGGATCCGCAGCATTGGTGGGGCCGTCGGGCATAAACGAGGCGGGCTCTTTATAGGCCTGTTCGTAGGGAATCCAGCCGTCCGCCGTTGAGCGGGACCCGGGATCGCCCCCAACCATGATGCGCGTGTACTTTCCGGCCAGCCGGGCGAATTTTTCGGCCGCGGCAGCCAGGGCAATGACATGTTTCGCCTTGCCGCGGACCAGCCGGTCGTCGAGATCGGCAGGAGTCAATAAGGTTGCGGCGGGAATCACCACCGCCCCCAGCTTCAGAGCCGCCAGCATGAGCTCCCAAATGGCGGGCACGTTGGGCAACATCACGATCATGCGATCGCCGCGGCGGATGCCCAGCCGGCGCAGGAAGTTAGCCACCTGGTTGGAGCGGCGCGACATCTCCTGAAAGCTGAGCTTCAGCTCCGCGCCATTGTCTTCCACCGTCCACAGCGCGATTTCCTGATTCGATTCCGCGTAGCGGTCGAAGTAGTCCAGCGCCCAATTGAAGCGCTGCAACTCCGGCCAGCGAAACCGGGTGACGGCGGTCTCATAGTCGTCGCGATGGCGCAGTAAAAAGTCGCGCGCGTCGAGAAACCGCTTAACCTCTTCGTTGGGTGCAACTGCAATCTGTCCAGTGGTCATATCTGCCATCCTCGTGGGTTCCCAGGTATGCGCCACGGTACATTCGAGTTTTTGCGATAGTTACAAGGGCGCATACCTGGGCCACCCGCCATAGATCGCCAGCGCTCGGCTTCAGACAAGTACCCGGCCTGAATACCTTCTAGGATGCAGGTTTTAAAAGGAGCGATATCGGCGATTGGAGGAATGCGAGGAGAGATGGGTTCCCAGGTATGCGCCACGGCACATTCGAGCTTGCGATTGCTACTAGGGCGCATACCTGGGCCACCCGCCCAAAGCAACCCCTTTCTAATAAGGGAAAAGCAACGGCAAAACCATTCCTACCATTGCCACGGATTAGTGTTGCCAAAAACCCGGTTGACAACGCCGTCGTGGTTATAGATGGGATGACATGACGCTTGCAGGCATGGAAGGGCTCGGAAAGCCGTGGTTCCCAGGTATGCGCCACAACATATTCGAGATTGCGATATTTACCAGGGCGCATACCTGGGCCACCGAGTAGAAAATCCAAAAATCCAAAAACTGTTTGACAATATGCGACAGCCACAGGTAAGCTGCTGCTCTACTCGCAAATAAAAAAGAACGTCGTTCTAACAGACAGAACGACACCCGAGGTCTCTCGTGGTGGCCATCAAGCGTCAAGCCGAAGGTGGTGTAGCTGCTGTGGAGCGTGCTCTGGCTATTCTGGGCGCGTTCGATGAACACGTTCCTGTTCTGAGCCTGGCCGAACTCGCATCCAGAACCGGACTGTACAAGAGCACAATTTTGCGGTTACTGGTTTCGCTGGAGCGTGGCGGATACGTAGAACGCCGCGCCGACGGCCGTTATCGCATCGGTTCGCAGGCCTGGCGGGTGGGGGTGCTGTTTACCCTTGACCTGACGTTGGAAAAGATTCTGATGCCCATCATGGAGCGGCTCTCCGCCGAGACCCGGGAGAGCGTTTCCTTCTATGTTCCCCTGCTGGACACGACCCCGCCCATGCGCATGTGTCTGCTGCGGGTGGCTGCCCCGCGCCGCGTGCGAGATATCTTCTTTGTCGGCAATCGCCTGCCTATGGACAAGGGCGCGGGAGGGCGGGTAATCCGGGCCTTCACCGATCCTTCGCATTCGGAAGACGGTATTATCCGCACGAAGCGAACCTACAGTGCCTGGGGGGAGTTGGATCCGGAAGTCTGCGCGGTCGGCTCACCGGTTATGGGGCCTGACGGGCGTCTGCTTGGCGCCCTGGTCTTATCTGCCCCGTCCGCCCGGCACGACCCCGCCTGGCTGGAAGCCATGGCGCCCATTGTGGTGGCGGCCGCGGACGAAGCCAGCCGAAATCTCAAGCCGCTGGCCGCGCTCACCATTTCAAGCACACCGGAGGTCTTTCCCGACCACTCGATCTTTTCCGCCGCCCGGGCAAAGGGGGCTGGCAGCTAATGAGAGCGACAGAAGGCCCAGAGCGTAAACCCAGAAAGCTGGACGCATGATTAAAATTGCCTGTGATGTGCTGGTGATTGGCGGTGGAGCGGCCGGAAGCCGCGCTGCCCTGGAAGCCAAACGCTGCTCTCCGCAACTGCAGGTTGCCCTGGCGGTCGCCGGCAAGTATGGCAAGACGGGTAGCACGCAGTTGATCGCCTCAGAGAGTCTGGGCATCAACGCTCCGTTTAACTATGCGGCAGACGGCGACAACCCCGACATTTACTTCCAGGACATGCTGGCCACCGGCGGCGGCCTCAGTGATCCACGCCTGTGCCGAATCATCGCCGACGAATCCTGCGCCCGGATTCAAGACCTCATTTCCTTAGGTTTGGCCTTCGATTCTAAAGAGGGTATTCCGATCCAAACCAAGCTCTCCGGCTGTACCAAGGCCCGTTCCCTAACCTGCGGCGGATCCACGGGCGTGGAAATGTTGCGGGCGCTGGCCAAAGGCAACAGCGAAGCTGGCGTAGAAGTGCTGGAGCACGTACGCATTCTTGACCTCTGGCAGGGTGAGGATGGGCGGGTCATCGGCGCGGTCGGCTTGAAGGGACAAGAAGAAGTCCGCATCCGTGCCGGGGCAACGGTTCTGGCGACCGGCGGCGCGGGGCGGTTGTTCCGGCATAACGTAAACCCACCCACGCTTGAGGGGGACGGATGGGCCATGGCTTATCGTGCGGGCGCACGCATGGTGAACATGGAGTTCTTCCAGATCGGTCCCGCCGTCGTGCGGCCGAAGATGCAGTTCATCATTCACAGCCATATGTGGAAGCTTCGGCCGAAGCTTACCAACGCCTGTGGGGAAGAGTTCTTAGCCAAGTACTGCCCGCAAGGAATTACGCCGGAAGAGGTCATTGACGCCAAGACCATGTCATATCCGTTCTCGGTAAGAACGATCGCCAGATATCTGGATATTGCCATCTTCAAGGAACTGGCCTGCGGCCGCGGCACCGAGTCTGGGGGTATTTTTCTGGATGTGACGCACGTCGGCGAGGCAGAGCTGAGGCGCAGAGCTCCCATCACCTACGAGACGCTGAAAAAAGCTGGTGCTGATTTGGCCAAAGAGAAGATCGAGCTCGGGTTGGTGGTGCAGAACTTTAATGGCGGTGTCCTGATCGATGGAGACGGCTGGACTGGCGTGGCAGGTCTGTATGCCGCGGGAGAGGTAACGGGAGGAGTGCACGGCTCCGACCGGCCCGGCGGCAATAACCTCATCGATACACAGGTATTTGGCTGTCGCGCCGGCCGAGCTGCGGCTGCTTTCGCTGAAACCGTGCGCGGCAAGGCTTCCGGCGCTGTCCCGAAGCTTGCGGCATCAGTTGCGGCCTCGCCCGATCCCGAGTCCGTAAGCTGCCGTGCCGCGCTTTACTCCCGCGAACTGACGATCATACGCCGCGCCGAAGGCCTCAAAGAAGTTCTAGCTTTTATATCCCGACAGGCGCCGGCCAGCTATGCCGAACAAAATGCCTTGCTGGTTGGAAAGATTATTGCCTTGGCGGCGCTTACACGAGAGGAGAGCCGGGGTACACATTATCGTGAGGATTTCCCGAACACCATCCCGCAATCCATGGGTAGGATCGTAATCCGGCGGGGAAGTAACGGTGAGCCGGAAGTAAGCTGACAATTCTGAAGTGAAAGCCATCGGGGGAGACCGACAGCACGGGAGGTGCTTTTGTGGCGGCAACTGCTGTTAAAGTGGTACCCGAATACTCGAAGCAATATCGCTTAAATATTCTCTTTCTGCTATGTGCCTCGCAGGCCATTGCCTACTTGGACCGGGTCAATATGGCCGTGGCCGCGCCCGTACTGGTCCGGAACTTCCATTGGTCTCCAGCGACTGTGGGTGTGATGCTGTCCATGTTCAACTGGGCCTACAGCATGACGATGCTATTTGCAGGCCCCTTTGTCGATTGGGTGGGGGCGCGCATTGCCTATCCACTGGCAGTGTCTATCTGGTCGGTAGCGACGGTGTTGTGCGGAACGACAGTTCGCTTTGCCCCCTTGTCGGTCTTTCGCGGGCTGGTCGGATTCGGCGAGGGACCGATGCTCGGATCCGGATACCGCGTCATTTACGAGACATTTCCCAAGGAAAAGCGCGCGTCGGCCGTAGGTACCTTCTATGCCGGCAATAAAGTTGGGCTGGCACTCGGGATTCCGTTCGCCGCCGCCGTTTACCACCAGTGGGGCTTAGCCGCGATATTTTACACCGCGGGTGGACTAAGCCTTCTGTGGTTGCCGTGGTTCCTGCTGACCTATCGCGGCAAGGGAAAGCCGGTGACGCAGGAGAAGAGCACTATCCGGTGGATCAGCCTGCTACAGTACCGCAGCACCTGGGGCGCGATGCTGGGCAATTTCGGATATTTGTACGTCTATTTCGTATTCGCCAACTGGCTGCCGGGCTATCTGGTGCTGCAGCGGAAAATGTCGGTGTTGTCGGGCGGCTTTGTGGCTATGCTCCCCTTCCTGGTTGGCGTGGCGGCCACGATTGCCGGGGGGCATATCAGCGATTGGATGGTGAGGAAGGGGGCGCGTATTACGGTCGCCCGCAAGCTGCTTGCCTGTAGTGGATTGTGCCTGGCGACGGTCTTCACTCTCCTGGGAGCCTACTCCACCGCCACGGTGCCGGCAGTCACTTATCTTACGTTGGCGGTAGCCAGCTTCAGCCTGGCTACCGGTTCGATCCAGACGATGATGGTGGACATCGCGCCGCCGCATTTCGTCGCATCCTTGGGATCGCTGCAAAATTTTCTCGGCAATATCGGCGGGGCTCTGGCGCCAATGGTAACCGGAATTCTGCTGGCTAAGACAAAGAGCTTTACGGTCCCGCTAATAGTCACTGCCCTGGTGGCACTATTCGCAGCCGCTTGCTATGGCTTCATTGTTGGGAACCTGGACGAGCGTTTGAAGGAGAGAACCAAGGGCGCGGTGACCGCTTAGGTTACACGGGGCGGGAAGGAATAAAGCAGTTCTGATTCCGGCGCATAGGGTTGCTGCAGGACTTCGCCGGAACAGCAATGGCAAGTTCTATCTACAAATAATTGGAAGGAGTTCTACCAATGGCTGATCTAAGTTTGACGGTAAATGGGGTTAAGTTTAAGAATCCGGTTATTGTCGGCTCGGCGACCCCGACTATGGACTGGCGCGGAACCAAAAAGGGCATCGACGGCGGCGCCGGCGGCGCGATCGTCAAGTCGCTGTTCGGTGAGGCCGGCAAACTGGGACGCAACTTTCCCCGCCCGCGCTTCATGCTGTACGACTATAAGAACTACCCCGGCTATCCTGAAAAGTTGCCGCATTCCTTCACGCTGAACTCTCTGGAAGAATGCTCCCACTTTGGGTACGAAGAGTACATGAAGGACATTGATATCGCTAAAGAGAAAATTGGCGATGCCGGCAATGTGATGGCGAGCTTGTCCGGAGTGGGCATTGAAGAGTGGGACCAGATGTGCCGTATGGTCAACCAAACCAAGGCGGATTGGGTCGAACTGAACGTTTCTTGCCCGTTTGCGGCGGATATGGGAGTAAAGATGGGCGCCGGCGACGTCGATCGGGCGCCGTTCATCGTCAAGCATTGCGCCGACATTCTGAAGAAGCCTTTCAGCGTGAAGATTTCGCCCCAAGCGTCCGACCCAGTAGCGATTGCCGAAGCGGTGGAGAAGGCAGACGGCCAAGCCGTTAACATGTCAGCGCGTTTCTCCGGCTTCATGATCGATATCGAGACCGCCAGCCCGATTGGACCGGGCGCGCAAGGTGGGTGGGGCGGCCCCTACCTGCTCGGCTATGGTCTCAAGATTGTCAGCCAGGCAGCAAAACGTTTGAAGATTCCAATTATCGCCGGCCTCGGAGTCTGGGAGTGGCAAGACATTATTCGCTACATCATGTGCGGCGCCACTCTGGTGCAATCGGGCGTCGGCCTGATGATGCAGGGCTACAACATCAGCAAGAAGTGGACGGAGCAGATGAGCACCTGGATGGACGGCAAGGGTTACAAGTCCCTGGACGACATTCGGGGAATCGCGTTGCCGAACATCCTGAAGACCAAGGACGTGGTTCGCGCTCCAGAAGGCGTGTACGCTACCGTCGATTTCAACAAATGTGATCGCTGCGGCGTCTGCCATAGGAGCTGCTTCTATGACGCCATTACGCTTACTAAGGTCGGATCGGTGGTCGATAAGACGAAGTGCGATGGCTGCGGTATGTGCAAAGAGGTTTGTCCGAAAGATGCCGTCAGCCTGACTTTTCCCCGCGCCCGGGCGGCGCAGGCCTAACCATGAGTTCTCGGTTCTCGGCTCCCAGTTCTCAGTTGAGAGCTGGGACCGAGGGCTGAGCACCGAAACGCTGTCTTTTACGAGGCTTAGTCTATGCAACTGACTCATGAAGAAGAACAGATGCTGGCGGGCAAACGTGGCTACCCGGTCCAGAAGTCGATGGAAATTCTGGTTCAGCTAGGCCAGATTTACGGTGCCGAGCGGATGATCAAAGTCGCCAACGTGCACATGCCTGGATCCTCGGTGGTGGTGGCCGGCGAGGCCGGCACCAAGTTTGTGGAAAGCATGGCCGCCCGCGGCGGGAAGTTCTGCGCTTTGACGACCCTCAATACGGGAGCGGTGAATTTCGATGCCTGGCAGGAGACGGGTTATCCGGAAGAGACGTTTCGGATGCAAGAGAGGCTGACCAACGCTTATCACAAGCTGGGCGCCATAACCTGCCATACTTGCACGCCTTATCTTATCGGCACCGCTCCCCGGCGCGGCGAACATGTGGCCTGGGGGGAATCTTCCGCGATTGCGTTTGCGAATTCGGTTTTAGGCGCATACACCAACCGCGAGGGCGGGCCGTCGGCGTTAGCGGCGGCACTCACGGGCCGGGTTCCGGAGTACGGCTACCACCTGGCCGAGAACCGCCTGGGCCATCTGAAGATCAATGTTTCCGCCAGGCTGAACGGGATCGATGATTTTGGCGGCCTCGGTTACTGGGTGGGCAAGCTGGCGGGAAGCAAGGTTCCGGTGTTCACGGGCATCGAGCGCATCGATGCCGACGAGATCAAGGCCCTGGGCGCAGCGCTGGCCTCATCGGGCGCGGTGGCGCTGTTCCACGTTGTGGGCATTACCCCGGAAGCGCCGACTTGCGAAGCGGCCTTTGGCGGCCGCAAGCCGGAGCAAGTGCTGGAGTTTTCCGGCGAGCAGTTGACGGAAGCCAAGCGCACCCTCAACAAGCATCAGGGGCAGGAAGTATCGATCGTCTGCATCGGCTGTCCTCATACTTCCATTGCAGAAATTGAGGCGATTGCCCGCAGCCTGGAAGGCAAACGGCTTCATTCCGGAGTTGAGCTCTGGATCCTGACGGCTCTCCCCATGCGCGCCTTGGCCGAGCGGTGCGGTTATACCCGGACGATTGAGGCTGCCGGCGGGCGCTTTGTCATCGATACCTGCCCGATTCTGTCCCCCATGGCGGAGGTAGCGAAAAAGAAGGGATATTCCGCCATGGCGACCAATTCGGCAAAACTGGCGCATTACGCGCCCGGACAATGGGCATTGCCGACCTATTACGGCAGTCTTACGGCATGCATGAATGCCGCGATCAGCGGCCGGTTCACTGAGTAACGGTCGGGGAGGCGAGCGATGGAAAAAATACTGCATGGACGAAAAGTTGTGGGCGGTAAGGCGAAAGGGCCGGCGCTGGTCACTAGCGAGCCCATTTGCTTTCTGGGTGGAGTGGATGTGAAGACCGGCACCATCACGGAGGTCAGCCATCCCCTGAAGGGCAAGTGCATAGCGGGGAAGGTTCTGGTGTTCCCCACCGGCAAGGGGTCGACCGGCGGATCGTACCTGATTTATGAGGCGGTAAGTAACGGGGTCGGGCCCTGCGCCATGATCAACCGCGCCGTGGAGCAAGTCACCGCCATTGGCTGCATTATTGCCGAAATTCCGATGCTCGATAACATGGACCAGGACCCGATTACCGCAATCAAAGACGGCGACATCGTCGAAGTGGATGCGGAACAAGGGGTCGTTAAGGTCAATCCCGCCTGATCGCTGATTTGTAATTGGCAATTTGTAATTTGCGAAGTAAAACTGGTGTACTGACTTGGCAAATTACAAATTGCCCATGACAAATTCCTACGGAGCCAGCTATGTCCGATTTTGATCTCAAATATCGTTCTCGCCTGATGGCCTTATCCACTACGAATATTGCCGACGCGCTGGATGCGCTGGCCTTGAAGGGGGCTACCTACGGCATTCGTCCCTTATGGGAAGCAGCCGGCAAAATCGTGGGCCAGGCCGTAACCGTGAAGATCACGGCCGCGGGGCTGACCAAGAGCAAAACTCACCTGGGCGTGAAAGCTATCGAAGCCGCGGCCGCCGGCGACATCATTGTCATTGATAACGGCGGCCGGCTGGACACCTCTTGCTGGGGCGGAATCCTGGCCAATGGCGCCAAGAAGAAAGGCATTAGCGGCGTGGTGGTGGATGGCGCGATTCGTGATCTGGACGATTGCATCGAAGTGCCGTTCGCTGCCTATGCCCGGGGTACGGTAGTCGCTACCGCGCGGGGCAGGGTGATGGAGGAAGCGACTAACGTCCTCATTCAGATTGGCGGGGTGCAGGTGCGGCCCGGAGATGTAGTTATGGGAGACCGGAGCGGCGTGGTGGTCATACCGCAGGAAAAACTGGATGAGGTGGTGGCGAAGGCGGAAGAGTTTTATCGCAAAGAAGAACAAATGATCGCGGAGATTCGCGCCGGCGCTTCCATGCTGGAGGTCGATACCAAGTTCAGCTACGAGAAGATGTTGAAGTAGGCAGAGAGGCTAGCTTCTATGGGTGAACTTCGACTACATGGCCGGGGCGGGCAGGGGACAGTGGTGGCGGCAGAGATGTTAGCCAACGCCTTTGTTCTCGGCGGCAAGTATGCATCCGTCTTTCCTTCTTTTGGCGCGGAGCGGCGAGGCTCGGCGGTGACGGCTTATGCGCGCTTTGGCGAGCAGCCGGTCCGGGAGCATACCCGCGTTCATCGTCCGGATATCGTATTGATCGTGGACCAGTCGCTCATACGCGACAAGAGCTGTTACGAGGGGTTCAGGGCCGGGGGCATGGTGATCGCCAACACGTCCGACCCACAGAGCATAGTCGCGCTCAA